>OLRJ01001005.1_pt1 | contig 25488 bp, 25 predicted proteins | sample 1672741 | NCBI WGS metagenome assembly OLRJ01 (sample SAMEA3136719, study PRJEB25190) | human gut metagenome | biome: human gut; feature: human-associated habitat; material: faeces | place: Austria | collected 2013
ATCCTGCTGCCCAGATAATCAGATTTCTCCAGTCAAAGCTGTCTTCTCTTTTATCTCTGTGAAGAATGAAAAAGTCTGCAATCTGTATCGCAATCATCGGTGCAAATACAGAACCGATCAGATACAGAAAGTCTGTAATGTCATCCATCGGGAACAAAATTGCTCCCAGTGTTCCGATTACCGTTACTGCAATGGCTGCATATTTTCCTTTTATGGTAGATACAATGGATTCACTGGAAATTCCTGCAGAATATGCATCCAGGAATGTGGTAGTTACTGTAGAAAATACAATAATCAACAGACCCACAATGCTTAAGCCTGCCTTCAGCAGAATCTGTGCAATATCCGATTCTCCTGTAAAGATTGCTGCACCCATTCCGATTACATACATCCAACAGCTTACCAGTCCATATACAATGGCACTGACTGCCGTCGCTTTTACCGGTTCTTTTGCCTCTCTGGTATAATCACTGATCAGCGGAAGCCAGGAAAGAGGCATTGCCACAGCCAGCTCTACTGCTGCACCAAAAGACATACTGTCATCCGCTGCGGCTGTCATCACATTTCCGTCAAAAAAGATTACTTTACAAAGAACCAAAGTCAGCAGGAAGAGAAGTCCCATGGCAATGGTATTGATCTTACCAAGGTTGGTAATTCCGATCACAATCCACAGGATAATCAGTGCGCCAATTACCAGGCACCAGATCCATCTGCCTGCGGAAAAGATGCCGTCTGCCGCCAGTGCTCCATCATAGATCATAATGGCAGTCCAGCCTACCAGCTGCAACACATTTAAAAAAGCAAATACCAGACCACCCAGATTTCCAAAACTACTTTTAACTGTCTCCATGGCACTTAATCGGCTCTTTCCACCGATCACACCTGCCAGAAACAGCATCAGGCATCCGATCACATGACCGATCAGAATGGCCGCAAGTCCCCTTCCAAATCCAAGAGAAGAAAAATAAGTTCCGGTTAAGATTTCTGCTATAGACACTCCGGCCCCAAACCAGATCAGTCCGTTTTCCACTAAAGAAGTACGCCGTTCCATCTGCTAGTCCTCCTCTTCCTGTGTGTACTTATTTACAATGGCAAATCCATGATCCATCGGACCGCTTCCGGCTCCCAGATCCAACATGGCTGCCAGTGCGCCGGAAATATAATCTTTGGCACGTTCTACCGATGTCTCCAGATTATACCCTTTTGCCAGATTGGAAGCAATGGCAGAAGACAGGGTACATCCTGTTCCGTGCGTATTCGGATTATTAATGCGTTTTCCACAGAACCACTGGTAATGGTCATCAAAGTACAACAGATCATTGGCATCATTTAACTGATGTCCGCCTTTACAAAGTACGGCGCAGTGATACTGTTCTGCGATCTTTTTTGCCGCAGCAATCATATCATCTGCATGTTCAATGTGCATACCGGTCAGTTCTTCTGCCTCCGGAATATTTGGTGTCAGTACGGCTGCCAGCGGAAAAAGTTCCTGTTTCAGTGTGTCAATTGCATCTTCGCTGATCAGTCTGGCACCACTGGTGGCTACCATTACCGGATCCACAACGATATTTTTCGCCTGATATTGTTTTAATTTTTCTGCAATCACACAAATCAGTTCACGTTCTGATACCATACCGATTTTTACTGCATCCGGGAAGATGTCTGTAAAGACACTGTCCAGCTCCTGTCCTAAAAATTCTGGTGTTGCATTCAAAATTGCTGTCACGCCGGTCGTATTCTGAGCAGTCAGAGCCGTGATTGCGCTCATGGCATATACGCCATTTGCCATCATTGTCTTGATATCTGCCTGGATACCGGCGCCTCCGCTGGAATCACTTCCGGCGATCGTTAATGCGGTTCTTCTCATAATTCTTCTCCTTTTCGCATACGTTTTCTATTGCGACAGAAGGTGGTGCCCCCAATCTGCCGCTAATTTCCACGTGTTTTGTTATGAATTCAATTTCTCAAAATACGCAGGAAATTCCATTAAGTTTTTCAGATACACTTCTCCGGTCTCCTTTACGCCTGCCTGGTTGGTTTCTCCTTCACTGTCGTATACTCCTACAGCCCGGAAACCAGCCTGCCTGGCAGTCCGAAGTGCATACAGGGAATCTTCAAAAACCAGAGTTTCTTCCGGTTTGGTTCCCATAGATTCTGCCGCCAGTCTGTAGATCAGCGGTGAATGCTTACTTTCTCCCACTTCGCTTGTGGTATCAACCTTTTTCAGGAAATCATAAAGCCCGTTTCTCTTCAAGGCACGTGTTACATGCTCCCTTGGGCTGGAGGTTGCTGCCGTCATGGGAATTCCCTTTTCATGTAAAAAATTCAGTAACTCTTTTGCTCCCTCTTTTGCCCGGACCTCATAAAAATAAAAGTCCTGCAGCATCTCCTGAATACCATCCAGTATCTCTTTTGACGTTTTGTTCAGAAGGTACTGTTCTTTCATGTATTCTGCCCCCTGTTCCATACTCATGGAAAACAGAATGTCACGCAGCCCTGACTGTGGCTGTATGCCTTGTTTTAACAGATACCTTGCTCCCAGGTCATTCCAGACAGCCATGGAGTCCAGCAAAACACCATCCAGATCAAAGACAGCCCCCCGGATCATGCTTCCACCATCCTCTTTGTTGCTTCCTTCAAATCTTCCGCAGCCTTTTTGATATTTTTCTGTGCATAGACAGCACTGATCACTGCAATGCCACAGATACCGCTTCCGGCAAGCTCTTTTACATTTTCCTGCGTAATCCCTCCAATTGCAATGACCGGAATTGATACTGCTTCACAGATGGCTTTCACCGTCTCATGTGGTACTTCTACTGCATCTGCTTTTGATCCGGTTGGAAATACTGCGCCGACCCCAAGATAATCTGCCCCATGCTTTTCTGCCAGAAGTGCCTGTTCCACGGTCTGCGCAGATACGCCGATGATCTTATCCGGTCCCAGTTTTTCCCGGACATCTCCGGCCTCCATATCACTCTGGCCTACATGGACCCCATCTGCATTCATAGCAAGTGCAATATCCACATTATCATTAATAATAAAAGGAACCTTGTATTCCTTACATAACTTCTGCAGTTCCTTTGCTTCCTCCAGGAAATGTGCCTCATCCAGTTCTTTTTCCCTGAGCTGTAAAAATGTCACTCCACCGTCCAGACTTTCTTTTACTACAGAATACAATGTCCGCCCGTTTAACCAGTGACGGTCTGTCACAGCATATAACAGCAGGTCTTTTTTATCGACATTCATACTTTGCCCCCTCATCCAGAATTGCTTCATCCATCTGATAAATAGCATCAATAATACGATTGCGATAGGTAGAATTGCCTTCCCATTCCTGCATATGACCCCATCCAATCTCTCCGGCAAGCCCCATCACACAGACTGCTGCGGCGGCGGCTTCCAGACGCTTATCCGGATTGGCTGTAATATATGCCGTCATCATGCCAGACAACTGACATCCGGTTCCTGTGATTTTCCCCATCTCCGCTCTTCCATTGCGGATAACAAAGCATGTTTCTCCATCGCTGACCAGGTCGATTGCCCCGGTAATAGCAACAATAGAACCGCTTTTTTTAGCAAACGTTTTCACAAAATCCACCGCGGATTCCAGATTCTCCTCGGTTACTGCATCTGCCACATCTGCATCTACCCCTTTTGTGGTGCCACTTCCAGATGCCAGTGTCTTGATCTCAGAAATATTGCCACGGATTACCGTCGGATGCAGTTCTTTCATCAGTTTCAGTGCTGTTTCTGTACGAAGCTTTGATGCACCGGCTCCTACAGGATCCAGAAGGATCGGATGTCCCAGCTCTTTTGCACGCCTTCCTGCAAGAAACATTCCTTCTATGCTACGTTCATTTAAGGTACCAATATTAATATTCAATCCCCCGCAGATGGTAGTAATATCTTCCACATCCTTCGGTTCATCTGACATAATCGGACTTCCTCCACATGCCAGAAGCACATTGGCCACATCATTGACGGTTACATAATTTGTGATATTATGCACCAGCGGCACCTGTTTTCTGACGTTTTTTAAACATTCTCCTAACATTGTATTCCTCCTTTTTGATTCCTGCATCATAAAAAACGGATACGCCCGAAGACATATCCGCTGTAATTACACATAAATACATGTATCCGATATATTCCTACGTTGGCATTATCCAAATCAGGTTCTGGGTCGAAGTTGAAGACTTCCTCTCAGCCTGCTATCACAAGCTCCCCTTTTATTTACAATGCCTAGTATAAATCGATTTTTATTTTGTGTCAAGAGCACTCGGTAATTTCTTCATTGCTTTCTTCACCTACTGATCTATAAACACGGATATTTTTATCTCCGTCTCGTCTCTTGTATAGACGATGCCATGAATATACTTGCCATCATCAGTCACTTTGCTGATGATATTGTCATAGCATGTTTCTCCTTTGTACTGATACTGCTTGACTAACTGAGCTTCTTTCACTTCTTTCGTGTCCAGTTTTTCCACCGGAAAATACACATATACTTTTTCAGAATTTGTGTCAAATGTATAGGCACTGGCCACCTGCTTCGCATCAATAAATCCATTCCCATTCCAATTTTCCTGTGAATCCAGACTGGTTTTTTCAAGTATGATCTGATCCTTTGGATTTTCTGTAATCAGGATAATATCATCCTGAATTTTTTTCTCACATTTTACATAGGTATCTTCACCCGCACCCACAACACGATATCCATTCATCAGATACAGTTGATTCTCTATTCCATTTTCAATCGGCCAGCCAGCCAGATTATAATATGGACACCGAACCGTCTGATATGCTTCCCGGCTCTCGTAATCCGTAAGCAATATTGTATCAACGCCTGTCTTCTGGCTTATCTGCGATACAGGAATCTGTTCTACGTCCTGATTGGCATAAGATACAACAGCTCTTGCAGATTCCTTCTGTAAGACTTCTGCCAGATTTTCCCCATCATAAAATGTGTGGATCATTCCATTTTTTTCGTCTTTTACCGTTCCATACTCACCATAACATACATAGGCACTCTCTGCGTGAAGTCCTGTGATGTTATACATTTCTTGTGCAAATGCTGTGGCAATCTCCTGAAACTGATAATTATCAAGCCCGTCCGTATTCTTTTTCTGCCCTGATATCGCAACTAAAAAATCTGCCCCCTTGTACTTCATTTTCACGAATACATTTCCGGTGGGAGAAGGGAAAAAATCCGGCACCGGACTTGAACTGTATTTCTCACAGTTTATCTCTGTAATCTTTGCATCGATTCCATATTTTTCTCTTATATAATTTTTCGCATTTTCCCGTCCTTGCTTTTCATAACGCTTCATTTCTCTCTTTTCTTCCAGCGTATAGCCACAACCTGTCACTGTAACCATTATCAAAGCAAGAAGGATCCAATAAACGGCTTTTCTTTTTCCCATACATCTCCTCCCAATCCATCCCCTCATTTGCTATTACTTTTTTAATTATACTGCTCTTTATAAATCTCTGTCAATTTTATACAACAGACACCTTGTTATTCCACACAGAACCAGTTAAAATATACTTTGCAAATGAATGTTGCAAATGTTATTTGTGGGGGATTGTTACATATGAATAAGAAAAATCAATACGCAGACTCTGTAAAGGAAACGTTGATTCTGACGCTTGCTGTGGCAATTATTGCCGCTGCAGTCTACTTCTTCCTTGTACCAAGCCACGCTTCTGTCAGCAGTATCTCTGGTCTTGGAATCATTCTGTCAAACTTTGTACCGCTTCCATTGTCAGCAATCACTATGATCTTAAATGTAGTGCTTCTGATTATCGGATTCTTTACATGCGGTCGGGAATTCGGAGCAAAAACTGTCTATACAAGCATTATGCTTCCACTGTTTCTGGGGCTTTTCGAAAAGATTTTCCCGGATTTTTACTCCATGACCGACAGCCAGGAACTGGATGTACTCTGTTATATACTGGTCGTAAGCGTCGGACTTGCAATTTTGTTCAATCGAAATGCCTCTTCTGGCGGACTGGATATTGTTGCCAAAATCATGAACAAATATCTGCATATGGATCTCGGAAAAGCTATGTCACTGTCCGGTATGTGTGTGGCTCTGTCCGCAGCACTTGTGTACGATAAGAAAACTGTAGTTTTAAGTGTCCTCGGTACTTATTTTAACGGAATCGTACTGGATCACTTTATCTTCAATCAAGATATGAAACGGCGCGTCTGCATCATCACCCAGAAAGAAGAAGAGCTGCGCCACTTCATTTTATATGAACTGCACAGCGGGGCTACTATCTATGAAGCCATCGGTGCTTACACAATGGAAAAGCATAACGAAATTATCACCATTGTGGATAAAACAGAATACCAGAAATTGATGAAATACATCAATCAGGTGGATCCTAAGGCGTTTATCACAATCTACAAAGTTTCCAATATGCGGTATCAGCCAAAAATTTAGTACACATTCTATATGACAAAAAATTGCTCAGACCTTACACGGTCTGAGCAATTTTTCTGTCATATGAGTTCTCACTCTTTCTTTTCCTACCAGTCGGTATACAAATCAATATTACCTTTTCCACTTCCACTATCATAGACTTTTCCAGCTCCAAGAGATGTCTCGACCACGGTTCCTTTTGGATAGTCATCACTGGCAAGTACAATATAACCATCTTTGTCACGGATTGTTCCGTCACTCGCAATATGACGTCCCGGAATGTTAAGTCCTGCTCCCGGAAGTACCTTCTGTGAATAATAGGTTTCAGTATGTCCGTTAAACCAGATTCTCCCTTTGGATGGGGTCAGACCACCGGAAGGAATATTATACTTTCCATTACTGGAACTGCTCCCGGAGTTATTATTACTTCCGGAATTAGAAGGTTTGGAAGAGCTGTTATTATTGGAACTGCTTCCGGAAGTATTATTTCCAGTGGAAGCTGATGCCTGCTTTGCCGCTTCTTCCTGTGCTTTCTTCTGCGCTTCTTCCTCCTGCTTTGCCTGTGCCTCACGCGCTGCCTGAAGCTGCGCATTCACAGTCGCAAGATCTGTGGAAGTTGCTGCTGCTTTCGCCTGAAGATTCTGCTGCTCAGTATTTAACTGACTCTGTAAATCTGTCAATTCCTGCTGCTGGCTCTTAAGATCCTCTTCCTGCGTCTCGATACCTTGACGTATCTCCATCATGTTCTCCAACATTTCCTTATCATAATCGGTAATGTTCTGAATGAACTCGGCTTTGTTGAGGAAGTCTCCCATACTGTCTGCAGTAAACAGCATAGTGATCATTGTCTCTGAACCATTTTCATACATGTACTTAATACGAGTCTTCATCGTTTCATACTGCTTTTCCTCGTTATTACGAGAAATCTGAAGTGATGCCTCCAGGCGGTATACTTCATTGTTCGACTCTTCAATTTCCGCTTCTGTCTCAGCAATCTTATTGCTGAGCGTAACCAAATCCTGATTAATCCCTTCCAGTTGACTTTGAAGATTACTGGTCTTATCTTCGAGGCTTTTGACCTCCGCTGCATGCACCGGCATTGCTGACAGTGCGACACCGAACGCACAGACAAAGGCTGCCCCGCGTCTTGCGATCCGTTTCTTATGCATGTTCATAAATGTAATCCTTTCTTGTTTGTTTTGGGGTTAACACTAAGACATTATATACTATTTTTTCAAAAAGAACAACCTTTCTTTGCACAGCACGTTTTTTCAGGGCTCTCTGACTACGCAAAAAGCTGCCTTGTTTCGAGTCTTTCCGACTGTTTCCCGGCAGCTTTTTTTTAATATTTTTACTGTTCTGTAACTACTTTTCCAGCAGCTTTTTCTTTCTTTTTATCATACATTGCAAACATTCCTGCAAGTAATGTTCCTGAGATAGAATGCCATGTACAGGAGACTGCACAGATGATTGCTGACTCCGGTGTGGACGCGAACTGTGCTGTCGTTGTAGCAAGATTTGTGGCGAGTCCTGCGTTCTGCATTCCGACTTCGATCGCTATCGTTCTCTTTTTGGATGTGTTCATTCCGACCAGTTTTCCTGCACCGTATCCGAACAGATATCCAAGTCCATTGTGAAGCAGTACTGCAACAAAGATTACAACGCCGGACTGGAAGAATTTTGATCCCTGTGAAGATACAACACCACCAACAACACATGCAAGTCCAAGAACTGCAACCCCTGGCATCATCTGCTGGATCTCATGGAACATTTTCTTCTTACCATACAGATAATTCAGTAAAAATCCAAATCCTACAGGAAGGATTACTGTCTCAATGATAGATACGAACATTGGAAGTCCTTTGATCGTAATCTGAGTTCCTCTTGCGAGAAATGATACCATAAGCGGTGTCATAACCGGGGAAACCAGTGTAGATACTGTTGTCATTCCTACAGAAAATGCTACATCTCCACCACACAGATAAGACATGATATTGGAAGATACGCCTCCTGGGCAGCAGCCTACCAAAATCAGTCCAAGTGCGATTCCGTCAGGAAGATGTAATAACTTCGTCAGTGCAAATGCCAGAAATGGCATGATCAGATACTGTGCGATTGCACCTACACAGATATCAAATGGACGCTGTGCCAGTATCTTAAAATCTTCTGTTGTCAGTGTCAGCCCCATGCTGAACATGATGACACCAATGATAATAGACTGACTGGTGAATTTATTGGCTACCATATCTGTGAACAGGGCATAATTGACCCACCCCATCATAGATGGTACGAAAAATGTAACAATCGCAATTGCGATTACTACAACCGACGTGTAATCTGATAAAAATTTGCTTGCTTTTTGTAATGCTTTCATTTTCAAGTCCTCCTTAAGCTATTACATGTCCACCAAAACTACTCTCATTCCCTGCATATTTGCATAGTATACAATGAAATCACTCTGACACATTCCGGGATTACATATTTTCACTAATGCAAAAAGCCCCTTCCCAGACCATAGTCTGAAAAGGGACGAATAGAATTCCGCGTTACCACCCTGATTCCGTAAAATGTAATATTTATTTTACGACACTCTGTCACGTACTAACATACGCTTTCCCTGTAACGGAGGATACCGGCGAGGTCTACTGATATAACTTTCAACCTGCTTCTCAGAGAGGATATCCTTATCTTGCTACTGCCTGCTTCCACCACACACAGGCTCTCTGTAAAATAACAATTGATACGGCATTGTTCTCATCAACGAATTTCAGTGAACTAATATTTATTTACAAATTGATATTATATACTTATGAGCAGAAATTTCAAGAAGTAATTTTAACCTTTTCCTTGATGTTTTTTAACCTTTTCACATATTTGTTATACTATTTCTCACTGGCTTTCATTTTCAAAAGTGCTGCATTTACCACATGCTCCACCAAAATTGAAGTCGTGACTCCGCCAACTCCTCCTGGAACCGGTGTAATTGCATCTACAATCGGTTCTGCCTCATCAAATGCTACGTCTCCGCACAGATTGCCTTCTTCGTTCACATTGATTCCCACGTCAATAACAACCTGTCCCGTTCTTAAATGTTCTTTCTTTATAAATCCTGCACTTCCTGCTGCCGCAACTACGATATCTGCAGCCTGTACTTCCTGCTTTATATTCTTAGTCTTTGTATGACAGACTGTAATTGTTGCATTTTTCTTCAGAAGCATCATAGATACTGGCTTTCCGACTACAAGGCTTCGTCCTACGATCACTGCTTTTTTCCCGGTACAGTCAATTCCATAATGGTCCAGGATCCTGATACATGCACTTGCGGTACACGGCGCATAGCCCATCTCTTTTCCGGCAAATATACCTGCCATGGAAAGATTGGTAATTCCATCTACGTCCTTTTCTACAGCCAATGTATTTAAGATTTTCTCTTCGTCCAGATGAGATGGCAACGGGCGGAAAACCAATACTCCGTGAATATCTTCCGCCTTGTTTAGTTTCTGGATCGTATCAATCACTATTTCTTCCGTTACATCTTCCGGAAGCAGAAACTTTTCATATGCCACAGATAATTTTTCGCAACGCTTTACAGCATTGCGCTCGTATGCAATATCATCCTGTTTTTCACCAATTCGGATAATTCCAAGTTTCGGCATCACTTGATGCTCTTTTAATGTTTTTACTTTTTCTTCAATCTCCTCATTCAATGAAGCAGTTACTTCTTTACCTAACAGTATCTGTGCCATTTTACGATTCTCCTTTTTCATTACCGTGACTTAACGAATCTCATTGCATACGTTTTCAAATATTTCATCTGCCTTCTTCTCATAAGTTTTTCTGAGACTGTCTGTCTCATCATTCAACTGTTGAGCTAATACACGATCTTTCATAGATTTTGTGTTAATATAAATGTTCAATGACGCGCCCTGCAGTGCAGACTTCAAAAGTGTTGCTCCGACTCCTGCATCACTAAGTGCAATCCGGCTTCCTTTTTCAGCAAACTCTTTCATCAGGTCTAATCCTCTTGCACAAGTTTTCATAATTTCAAGCGGTACTTCACATGCATCTTTTAACACAACTGCCATAACTTCTTCCTTTTTTGCAAGTTCTTCCGGCGTACTCTTTGGCAGACTGTACGCTTTGCTTAATGGTTCAAAGACCTCGGCATCTTTTGCCACAAGTTCAAGAAGCCGCTTTGTAATTTCATCTGCTTCTTTTTTACAACGGATAATATCTTCTTCTACATCTGCATAACGCTTCTTACCGACAGTAAGACTTCCCACCATATTGCCAAGTGCCACTCCGATTGCTCCAACTAAAGCAGACGCTCCGCCGCCTCCCGGAATCGGGGCACTGCTTGCAAGGACATCAATAAAATCCTTGCATGAGTTTTCTGTAAAATCTATCTGTTTATCTAATGAACTCATAGTACGTACCTCATTCTCTAAATACTTTAAATCGTAAAGATTGTTATTATAATAACATTTTCTAAGTGACACATCAATTTCCATATTATCTAAATCTATGTGCCAATTTTATCTACATTTTGTAAAAACTATGACATTTCATAATAATGTGCATAAATACCACCACGTGCGATTAACTCATCGTGTGTTCCACGCTCTGCTATTCCATTGTCAGCAACGACCAAAATCTCATCTGCATTACGGATTGTAGACAAACGATGTGCAATTGTAATGGTTGTACGATTCTTTGCCAACTCTTCAAGACTCTGCTGGATCCAACGTTCACTTTCATTGTCCAATGCACTGGTCGCCTCATCCAGAATCAGGATTGGCGGATTCTTAAGGAAAACTCTGGCAATAGAAATTCTCTGCTTCTGTCCACCGGAAAGCCGGGTTCCTCTTTCTCCGACAAATGTTTCATATCCATCCGGAAGTTCCATAATAAAGTCATGGATATTGGCTTTCTTTGCCGCATCTTCAATCTCTTCCATCGTAGCGTCAGGCTTACCATATGCAATATTTTCACGGATACTTCCACAGAAAAGATAAACATCCTGCTGCACAAGACCAATCTGATTACGCAGACTCTCAAGAGTCAGCTTTCTCACATCTTTTCCGTCAACCGTAATCTTTCCACCTGTTACATCGTAAAATCTTGGAAGCAGGGAACAAATTGTTGTCTTGCCACTTCCAGAAGGACCAACCAACGCAATTGATTTTCCAGCCGGAATATGGAACGATACATTTTCCAGAACCGGCGTATCATCATCACTATAATGAAAGAAAACATTTTCATAATTCACATCTCCCTTCACGTCATCAAGCAGCTCTGCATCCGGTGCATTCGTAATCTCAGGCTCTGTCTCGACCACGTCCAGAAATCTCCGAAATCCGGACAGACCTTTCTGCATCATCTCAGTCAGCTCCACAAGAATCTGAATCGGACTGATAAAGATTCCGATATAAAGCGCATACATAGCAAGATCAGCTACTTCCATCTGACCATGGGCTATGAGCCAGCCTCCAAATACAAGCGTAATCAGATACATCATGCCCTGAAAGAACAGATTTCCACTCATAAAGCTTCCCATACACTGATAGTTCGCTTTCTTAGATAAAAGAAATCCATGATTGCTCTCCATGAACTTCTCCCGCTCAATCTCTTCATTTGCAAAAGACTGTACGACACGGATTCCGGCAAGCGTATCCTGCAAACTGGAATTCACGTTCCCGATTTTCTGCCTGTTATCCATAAATGTTGTCTGCATCTTCCGGTTCTGGCTGCCCGAAAAGAAAATCATAAATACAACCATTACAAGAAGCGGGATCGCGAGCTTCCAGTTGATCAGGAATAAAAATACAAAAGAGCCGATAATTTTAATCAGCGAGATAAATAAATTCTCCGGTCCGTGATGCGCAAACTCCGCAATATCAAACAGATCCGATACCAGTTTACTCATCATCTGTCCGGAATTGTTCTGATCATAATAAGAAAACGACAATTTTTCATAATGATCAAATAATTGTTGGCGCATATCGCGCTCCATGTGCGCTCCCATCATATGCCCCTGATAGCTGACATAATATTTACAACATGCCTGAAGAACATAAATCAAGAACAACACAATCCCAATCGGTACAAGATTACGCATAATTGAAGACGCATTTTCCACAAACAACGTCCTCGTAAGTGTCCGTAAAATCTGAGGAAAAGCCAGATCCACCAGACTGATTATCGCTGCACAGACAAGATCTAAGAAAAAAACAGCTTTGTACGGCGCATAATATTGAATAAATCTCTTTAACGTATGCATTTAAAAACCTCTTTCTACCCAAAATCACTAGTAATATTATATATACAATTTTGAAAATATATAATTGGGGACGGGGTTTTTTTGAAAAAACCCCGTCCCCAATTAAACTTTAACCTGTCCCTTTTTGTAATCGTCAAAACAATTCCAATTATTTCAAAAAGTCTGGATCTTCAAAATAGTTTATCTTCATAGAATTTTTTACATCTCGAAGTGTTTCTGCAGCTTTTGCCTCTGCAACCTTGCTTCCTTCTTTGAGAATGTCGTATACATCCGGAAGTCTCTTCTCCCATGATTTTCTTCTCTCGCGGATTGGTGCAAGTTCTGCCTGCATTACATTGTTCAGGAATTTTTTTACTTTTACATCTCCAAGTCCACCGCGTTTGTAATGTTCTTTCAGTTCCTCCAGGTTTGCATAATCTGGAAGAAATTCGTCTACATATTCCTGCTTGCAGAATGCATCAAGATAAATGAATACCGGGTTGCCTTCTACCTGCCCTGGATCTTCGACTCTTAAGTGATTCGGATCTGTGAACATGGACATAACTTTTTTCTTAATGTCTTCTGCTTCATCTGACAGGTAAATACAATTTCCAAGTGATTTACTCATCTTTGCCTTACCGTCGATTCCCGGCAGTCTCAGGCATGCTTTGTTAGATGGAAGAATAATATCTGGCTCTGTCAGTGTCTCACCATACACGCTGTTGAATTTGTGTACGATTTCTTTACACTGCTCCAGCATCGGCAGCTGATCCTCTCCTACCGGTACAGTTGTTGCACGAAACGCCGTGATATCTGCTGCCTGACTGATCGGATAGCAGAAAAATCCGACCGGAATGCTTGCCTCAAAATTTCTCTGCTGAATCTCGGCTTTTACTGTAGGGTTCCTCTGTACTCTGGACACTGTAACCAGATTCATATAATAAAATGTAAGCTCTGTCAGTTCCGGAACCATAGACTGAATGAAAATATTAGATTTTGCCGGGTCGATTCCGCAAGCAAGATAATCCAGTGCCACATTCATAATATTCTGTCTTACTTTCTCTGGATGTTCCGCATTGTCTGTCAATGCCTGAGCATCTGCAATCATAATATAGATTTCATCATAATCACCGGAATTCTGCAATTTCACACGCTCCTGCAGTGATCCTACATAATGTCCCACATGAAGACGTCCTGTTGGTCTGTCACCGGTTAAGATAATTTTCTTCATTTTTTGTTCTCCTTAGCATATATTTTACATAATCTGTATCCATATACAATTACATGTCTTTATAATCTGCCTGCTTTCCTTATATTATCTATGCTTAAAGCGTAGATTCAAAGCAAGCAATATCTATGCAAGCAATATCTACGCAGGCAATATCTTTGTTCATTATAAGCTTTTCTTAAGAAAGCGTCAATACACGAACACAGTAATTCGTTAAACTGTAGGTTTAGGTTTATCCTGTAAATCTATATTATAAATCTATTCTTTTATTATTATGCTACACCTTGTTGTCCTTTCTTACATGCTACTTCGAATTCTCTTAATTTTCTTTTTGCTTCTTCGCTCAGATTTCCAGGCACTTCAATCTGTACCGTCACATATTGATCTCCATGCTGATTCTTATCTTTCATAGAAACAATTCCTTTGCCTCTCAAACGAATCTTTGTTCCGGACTGAGTTCCCGGATTAATCTTACACAATACATTTCCGTGAAGTGTCTCAACCTTCGCCTCACCGCCAAGTACTGCTGTTGTGAATGGAACTCTGACTGTTGTGTAAACATCCATGCCCTTCCGTTCATATCCTGGTTTTGATGCGACTTTCACTTTCAGAAGAAGATCTCCTGCTTTTCCGCCATTGATTCCCGGATTTCCTTTTCCGCGAAGCCGAATACTCTTACCCGTATCAATGCCGGCCGGAATCTTTACCTTCAATGCTTTGCCTACTGCTTTTCCATTATTTTCCGTCAAATGTATGACTTTCTCACAACCAAAGGCAGCTTCGTCAAATCCTACTGTAATTTCTGCTGTAACATCTGCTCCGCCCTGGCTGTAATTTCCATACGATCCACTTTCGCCAAAGCCACTTCCACTAAAGCCGCTTCCTCCAAAGCCACTTCCACTAAAACCAGTGCCGCCAAAGCCACTTCTTCCAAAGCCACTTCCACTAAAGCCACTCCTTGATCCTTTCGAAGAACTTCTTGTAGCGCCGCCAAAGCCACCAAAGCTTCCTCCAAAAATGTTCTTCAGGAAATCGTCCATATCGCCATTTCCTTCAAAATGATATTCATGGAATGTACCGTCCGGTCCTGCATACTGGTAAGTACCGCCTCCATTTCTGCTATAAGCGCCACCATAAGCACCACCTGCTGCACCGCTTCCATCGAATGCAGCATGACCAAACTGGTCGTACATTTTTTTCTTTTCCGGGTCACTTAATATATTGTAGGCTTCTGTTGCTTCCTTGAAGCGCTCTGCCGCCTGTGCATTTCCCTGATTTGTATCCGGGTGGTATTTTTTTGCCAGTTTGCGATATGCCTTTTTTATTGTGTTCTTGTCTGCATCCCGGCTAACTCCTAGGACTTCATAATAATCTCTTTTTGCTGACATAATCTGTTCCTCCCTTAGTTTGCTGTTTTTCATATTCAAGAATGTCTGCAGATTGTATTCTGATACCCTCTGATATCTTAAATTACCCCACAGGAATTTACCTGTGGGGTAATCATATCTGCCATAAAACATAATTTCTCGATTACTTCAGAACTCTCTTTTGTTCTACTTGTAATATAACACTCATTTTTTATAATGTCAACATAAGATTATATTTTTTTAACGCCCGGAATTATTCATATTTACAACCAATAGGCTCGCCCATTTTTACCAATGTCTCTGCCTGTGCTTTTGTATTGTGGATAATATCCTTGTCCGGTTCTGCCATGCCAGGCTCTGTCATCACCACAATCGTAGAACCACCGAATTCGAACATTCCTTTTTCGTCACCACGTTTTACCTGAGCAGAATCTTCTTCATGATTATTGATTTTTCCAACCATCAAAGCTCCTACTTCCATAAGAAGGATTGTTCCTAGCTCCTTTGTCTTTAGAAGACAGTATTCCCTCGAATTCATTTTGTAAATTGGATAGTAATCATTTGCCACTGGGTTCACTGTATGAAGTACGCCGCGAATCTTCCGCTGCCTTGACTTTCGTCCATCTGCCACATAGCAGTACCGGTGATAATCATCCACTGTCAGACGGATCACATAAATCCAGCCGCCCATATAACGTTCTGCCAAACGCTCATCTTTTAAAAGCTGCGCTGCCGAGTACTGTGTGTGTTTGATCCAGAATCTCCCTTTCTGCGTGATTGGATATGCAGTGACTTTTCCGTCGCTTGGGCTGATCAGAATATTTTTCTGTTCATTGATCGGTCTTTGCTCCGCCTTGATCTTCCTTGTAAAAAATGCATTATAGGAATCAAATTCCTGCTTTTCATAAATGCCAAGATCAATGTGATTCTTTTTTACAAAGGAAGGGATTATCCTCCTAGAAAGTCTTGTACTTAAAAACTTTCCACAAATATCAGAAACTGCCGGAGACAAAAATGGGCGGAGCAGCATTCTGGTCAGCGCATGACCATAAATAACTTCTAACAGGTGATCCTGTCCAGTCGTTCCGTCTATTTTCGTTCCATCACGAGTGATATATGTCACAGCCATGTCTTTTCCCTCACTTAATGTTCAATCTCTCATATATTCTTTCACGATTCCACCTGACTTTGCAGGAATTCTCTACCAGATATGCAGTCCATGCAGCACTGCCAGTGCGACAATGACAACCATGACAGTCTGTCCCAGCTTCTTCGGCTTGCGGAGTCTGAAATTTGTGATAAACAAAAGTCCGATGATCAGTACAAGCGCATGCAAGGCAATGATAAAATCTTTGCCAAGTATCGGACGGAACACATATAAAATAGGAAGTGCAACTGCCATAGAAGTAATCGGAAGTCCTTGATAACATTCCCTGTTTTCCGTGGTCTCTTCCTGACGGATTTCTTCAGACACATTATACCATGCCAGACGGATCAGTCCTGCCAGCACATAGAACATCAGAATCGTAACTCCGATACCATGGTTCATTCCCATACGATATGCGATCAATGTCGGACCCACACCAAAACAGATAATATCTGCCAACGAATCAATCTGAATTCCAAACTTTTTCTCCACTTCAGTACGATTTTTTTTCGTCCGGGCAATCTTGCCGTCAAACATATCACAAAATCCTGACAGTGCCAGACAGACAATCGCCATTCTCGGATAACCATTCATAGAAAACAGCATTCCTCCCATCGAAATCAATACACTTACATAAGTCAGCACTACTGTGTAATCATATACACCTAACATCATTCATTTTCCTCAACTTTCTTATCCCTTTTTAACATTTCTTCCTATTGTAAAATTCGCAACAATTGTAAGCAGTGCACTTAAGATCAGTTCTGTATAATATCCAAGTCCACGGCTTAAAAGCATTCCCGGAAGCAGTAATTGACTTCCAAAAACCGGTAAAAATATTCTTAAAAATAACTGTTCGCTGATTCCCATTCCTCCTGGCAGCGGCAACATATCCACAGCCACAGAGATGGTTCCCTGCAATATAATTATGACAAATGCAGAACTTCCGGAGAGTCCAAATGCTTTATATACAAACCAGGTTGCCGCGAATAATGCAAATCTCTGGAATACTGTAATTGCAAACACTTCCACAAGCACCCATACATGCTCCCGCAGATACACCGCCGTCGCACGGTACTGATCCATAGAAGCATTCAACTTTTCAAGTCTTGAACTCTTTTTCTTCACCAAATGCATCTTTTCCAGAAGGTCAAGTCCTTTTACAAGAATTGATCTTGCAAGCATCGGATGAAATACAAGTACCAGCATTCCTGACACACAGAATACATTGAGTGCCGTCCCCAGATAAAAAATGTGACGAACCCGGTAAAGGTGTGCCTTAATAAAGCCCTGACCAAAAATTGTCAGTGTAACTCCGATTACCACAAGTACCAGCTTATATGTAATAGTCACGATCATAAGAACAAGCGTAGACACCGGAATCGGAATCTTCTCTTTTTTCATATAATATATCTGAGCCGGCTGTCCGCCTGTCGCTGACGGAGTAATACAGCTAAAGAAAAAACCGACCGAGGAAAATAAAAAACAGGTCCATTTTTTCAGTTTGATTCCAAGCGTATGCATCATATAAAAAATGATGATGGATTCACCCCAGATAAAAATCACGACACAGATCACACCCGGAATCAGCCAAAGCGGATCCACTGTCTTCACAATGTGGACGATTTTTCCCAGATCCTCCCCGTGAAAGACGCCATACAGTGTTCCGGCAAATACAAGGATCAGGAATACTATATTAAATATCATTTTCTTCTTATCTGCCATTCTTCCTTCCCCCCTGTCAGCTGTTTCCTTTTGGCCCGAAAAAACAAATCCTTCCATACATGTTTCAGCCGGTTAATGATATGTTGCAGCCAATCTGACATATTTTCAATGATTCTCTGATAAATCCGATATCCATTCGTACGTCTGCTTATCTGCCATGTTACTTCTGCCACCAAAATTCCACTAAATACATCAACCAGTACATGCTGTCTGAGCGCAAGGGTAGAAATAAATACCAGAACTGCGATAATCTCAGACAAATTCTGGTACCACTTTGGAACATTTTCACATTTTCTAAGTCCTATACAGCAAAACCAGCTCGCCATACAGTGAATAGACGGAAACAAATTTACCGGCTTGTCAATCTGGTACAGGAAACAAACTGCACCAGTAAAGATATCACTGCCTGTAAGTTCCGGTCTTGTATTTGTAGTTGGGAAAAATACAAAACAGACAAAACAGATCAGCCGCGCATAAAAGTCAGCAGTAAAAAATTGATACCTGTGTTCCTCTTTCTGCGCCGCAATGAGTAGATAATTCACAACCCAGAATATATAGCATCCAAAATAAATTATGATGAATTGCGGCATAAATGGAACAATCCTGTCAACAGAACTCGACAGATTGTGTGCCACAATTCCTGTTTTAATTAAGGGTGCACCCCAGTATACCACAGAATTCAACAAAAATGTAAATATCGGTGGCAATAAAATTCTTAAGATTTCTTTTTTCTCTTTTTTACACATTTTCTCTCTGCTTAATTTGTTCATAATACCTATTTTATACGCAGAAAATAAAATAACAACATACTTTAGAATATCTTAATAAAATTTATGAGTTTCCTTAAGAAACTGTGGAGTTTCGGCACTCTGCTAAGCTTTCCAGACCCTTTTGTCATATGCACACACGCTAAAAAGCCGACTAAATAAGTGATTTTCTCATTTAGTCAGCTGATATATATTTTCAAGACTCATTCATAATCCTCAATGTGAATTTTCAGTCTGCCTGGCAAACAGATTTTTTATAAGAAGTCCTTGCAGGATACAAGAAGGTCTATCTTCTTCCACTGCGTCTCTTCGTCAATACAGTTTCCTTCTTCCACGGAAGCAAATCCACACTGCGGGGAAAGTGCAATCTGCTCTCCCACTACCGCTTTTGCTTCCTCATAACGTTTCTTAATTTCATCGTGGGCTTCCAGAACAGGATTCTTTGTGGAGATCAGCCCTGCCACAAAGAGAGCGTCCTTATCTTTTAACACTTTCCAAGGTTCAAAAGAACCTGAGCGCGCATCGTCATACTCTACAAAGAATGCATCATACGGAATGTCTGCAATGACTGGTGCCACTGCATCATAAAATCCAGAAAATAACGGATTCCCTTTGAAATTTCCTTTGCAGAAATGTGTTGCAACAACCATATCAACAGGCTTCTTTTCCAGTGCTTTTGTGGACACATTCCAAAACCAGTTCAACACCTCTTTCTGCGTATAACCAAGTGCTTCTACTTTCTGTAAAAACTTCTCATCGATCAGGTAGGTCCATGAAGTATCGTCAATCTGCAGATAACGGCATCCATGATCATAAAAATCCAAAATTGCCTCCTGATAAGCCTTTGCAATATCATCAATCAAAGCTTTTAAATCTCTTCCATAATACGGAGTTTCTTTGTTGCCAAGCTGAAGGAAGTGATCGATCAGAATCATATTCGGACCGGAAATACATTTCTTCGCAGTCACGCCTTCATACTGGGATGCCAGCCTGTGAAGATAATCCCATGCTTCCACCTCCGGGTGAACCTTATTCTTGTCATAGAAAATCTTTCCTGTCACTGTTCCAAGCTCGATTTCATTACTCGTTCCATTGATTTCCTTCGTAAAATGAATTGTATCAAATCCATCGAACTCTTTCAGCCAGTCCAGATGCCACCAGCGGCGGCGGAACTCTCCATCTGTGATAAATGGAAGGCCATGCTCCACTTCTTTTTTAACCAGCTTTGCAATCTCCTCGTCCTCAACCTTTTTCAAATCTTCTCTTGTGATTGCACCACTTTTAAACTCTGCTCTCGCTTTTTTAATTGCCTCCGGACGGAGGAAAGAACCTACAATATCATACTTTATCTGAATCATATCAAAATCTCCTTTTCCCATGTTTTTTGCTATCCTCTTCATGCATTACACTATACAAGAGAAAAGAAGATTTGAAAAATACATAAAAAGCGCAGTTTGTCATAACTTTAAGTTATGGCAAGGTGCATTTCTTAAGAAATCATTTTTCCATTGTGTCTGTTGGTCAGTATCGTCTAAATCTTCCTGATCTTGTGAAATATAATCGTCTCGAACAATATCTGCACTTTCTTCATATAAATGTTCCAGCGCCTCGAATTTTTCTTCAAACTGCCCGGAAAATTTGTTCCAGATCTGTGCATGATATTTCTGAAACCCGAAAAAATCTGTCAGATAACTAAACCGCTCCAAATCCTCAAATGTCATTTTTCTATTTTCAAGTAAAATATCTCTGTCCTTCTCTCCACAAAAATACAAAAATGCATATTTTTCAATATCTGCCTGATTCATATTCCGCCTCCTCTTTTTTGTTCCGTTTTGCCTCACTTTTACAACCGATTTTATCTTGATTCAACTGCAAAATCAATAGAAAAGGTGCAAAAAACGAGACGAAATTTGAGACCAATAAACGATACATTACAGATGTCGAAATCAATGCATTTCCTATATATTTTGATACTTATCTTCGTGGTGCTCCAGCCAGATAAAAACACCAACACAAATCACTACAGAAATGAGTGAGCCTGCCGGAGATGCACATCCCATTGGGAACAGCGTATCCTTAAAATGCACTGACGCATAGTAGGATAGTGGGATTCTCGCACACACAATCGATATCGAATTATGAATGAACGAAATCACTGACAGACCATATGCATAGAAATATCCACTCAGGCAGAAATGAATTCCTGCGAAAATGCAGTCTGACGCATAGCTGCGAAGATATCCGGCTCCACTTACTGCAACTGCACCATCATTTGTAAATAATCCTACCAGCGGAACTGACACAAACTGTACGATAATCGTCATAATTAATCCATATGTCACCGTAATCATCAGCACATATTTTAATGTCAGCTTTGCACGGTCGTGTTTTCCCGCTCCGATATTCTGCGCCACAAGTGCTGAAATTGTAGACATCATAGACGATGGAACAAGGAATAAAATACTGATGATCTTCTCCACAATTCCAACTGCTGCCGCATCTGTCAGTCCTCGCTGGTTTGCAAAAATCGTGATTACAACAAAAGATACCTGGATGAAACCGTCCTGCAGGCACACCGGAACTCCGACCTTTAAAATATTTTTCATGGTCATGCGTTTCGGTCTGAAATCCGATTTTTCCAAACGAATTCCACCCTTTCTTTTCAAAATCACAACCATCGATACAACTACACTGATTGCCTGTGCGATCGTCGTTCCAAGGGCAGCACCGGCCGCATCCAACCCCAGCAATCCAATAAACAGATAATCCAATCCAATATTGGCCGCACATGCCATCGCAATAAAATACATCGGACTCTTAGAATCCCCCATCCCCCGAAAAATGGAGCTGATAATATTATAAGCTGTGATAAAAGGAATCCCTATAAAACAAATAGTCAGATAACGAACTGTCCCTTCTACTGCCTCCGCCGGAGTAGACATAATCCCAACAATTGGTCGGACAAGCACAAGAAGGACTGCCATCAGAACCATAGATATTCCCATAAACATCGTCACCGTATTTCCGATACATTCCGCTGCCTGCCGTTTATTTTTTGCACCGATACTACGACCGATCATCACTGTCGAACCCATGGCAAGTCCCACTATCATTACCGTTAACATATGCATGATCTGACTTCCGATCGACACTGCTGTCGTACTGCTGACTCCTCCGAACTGCCCTACAATAAACAGATCTGCCATTCCATATAATGTCTGCAAAAAGTATGACAGCAAGTACGGTAAAGAAAAATAAACTACCGTCTTGAACACACTGCCACTCGTCAAATCTCTCTCCATAATAAAAATTACCTTTAAATCCTACTTCTGGATTTTCTCCATTTTACATATATTCTGGATTATTTCTTTCCATATTTTCTCTTTAAGCCCGGCATCTTTTCTTCCATCATTTTCAAGAACCTGTCTTTTTCTCCTGAATCCATTCCATCTTTCGCAATTATTGTGATCTGCCACTCCTTTGTAAAGAGAAGGAAATAATGCTCTGTCTCAATTAATGTATCCATAACTTCATATCTGACTGCATTTTTCCCACCGGAAAGCGGATTCTGGATCAGAATATCTGCATCACGAAATACAATTGGTGCGATCACTTCTTTTTTTCCATAAAGCTCATCCAATTTTTTTAGGAATCCTTTAATCTGTTTGCTCTCGATCATTTTTAATTCCCCATAAAAAATGACAATTGCAAATACTGCCAGCAACATCGTAGACGGTCTTCCTGCCAACATACAATATGCTGCCAGCAGCACAAATGCTGCACTGGCAATTGCACTGATCTTACGGATTCCCGGCTTGATCAGATATTTTCTCGCCTCTTTTAATGCTGACTCATTAATAACCGACTGTACTTCCATTTTAACCTCTCCTCATATTTTATTCCTTATCACTTTTCAGATATTACAGCATATTTTCCCAAGCCTCAGGCTGCCTCTGCCTCAGACTCGATTATTTCCTTGAAAAAATGTGTTTTATAAACACATAGAGTACAATTACAGATGCGCCTAAGTATCCAATTGCACCAAGTGCCGGGATGCCCAGAATCTTCGGCTTCATATCTGTCGTGCAGATAATGCTGGAACTAATAAGTAGCGCCATGACCCAAAGACCCATGACCACATTTCTCGTGACGCGGCGCAACAAATTCGCCAGGTCTTCTCCTGCATGCAGATCCAGATTGATCCTCGTCTGACCTTTCATGTAACCGTCTAAAAGATCTGCCACAAGAGCCGGAATATCCACTGCTTTTCTCATAGACAGATAAATGCTCTTCGCCCCGGATTTTGCTTCTTTTTTCCAGTCATGATTCTGGATAAACTGACTTTTCAGCCGGGATGCTGCAATCTCTACCATATTAATCTGCGGACTGATATCCGCAAGCACCCCCTCTACATGAGCAAGTCCTCTCGCCAGCATAGTCAGTCCGTGGGGCATGGTGATTTTATTTTCCTTCATGACATCCATGAGATCCTGAAGGACTTCTGCCACGTCAATATTTCCCATATCTGCCGTTCCATACTTTGCCATCAAACCTCGAATGTCCTTATAAAGCTGGCTTGGATCTGGCTCTCCGCGAAATTCTCCAAGCGCCAGCACAGCATCCTGGATCATGCCGATATCATTAAGGGCAACACCTTCCACTGCCTTGGCAATCTGTTCCCGGTCGCGTTCTGTAAGTCGTCCCATCATACCCATGTCGATCCAGACAATCTTACCATCCCGGATTCGTACATTTCCCGGGTGCGGATCCGCATGAAAAAAGCCGTCGTCCATGACCTGTTTGATGAAATTGTCCACATATTTGCTTCCTATTTCATTCATATCATAGCCATCTTCCAGCAAATGTTCCTTATCATCAATGGCATAACCATCAATGTACTCCATCACAATAACCGAAGACGTGGTGTATTCTTTAAAAAGAACCGGCGTATCCACAAATGCAACGTCCCTGTTCTTCTCTTTGAACTCTTCCATATTCCCGGCTTCAATGATGAAATTCATTTCCTCTTGAGTGACCTTCCACAGCTCATTCAATACCATTTTAAAATCCACCATGTCAGTGATACTGATTGGTGGAACAAGGGATACCAACTTGTGCATGAGTCCGATATCTCGCGCCATGGTCTCATAAATACCTTTTCGCTGTACCTTAATGACCACTTCTTCTCCAGTTTTTAACCGTGCCCGATGCACCTGCGCGATAGACGCTGAACCAAGCGGTGTCTCATCAATCCACTCAAATTCTTCCTGCCACTCATATCCAAAAGAGTCCCGAAGCACCTCCTCCACCTCATAAAAAGGCATCGGAGGTACATCGGAACACAACTTCTGCAATTCATCACAATAATTCTTCGGTAAAATATCTGATCTCAGGGACATCAACTGACCGACCTTAATAAAAGTCGGTCCCAAGTCTTCCAAAATCAACCTCAACTTTTCCGGAGTGATTCCTTTTGAAATTTCATGCTTGTGAAGAACCGCCGCTATTTCTCGAAATCTTCCTTTGTATCCATTTTCATTTTTCTTTTCGGACACGTTATTCTTCCTCTGTCTCAGTTTCTTCTACAGTTTCCATCTTACTGTCAGTTTCAGCTTCTTCTGTCTCCGTTTTCTCATGGTCATCGACATCTTCCACCTCAGTTGCTGAACCTGGAATATCATCGTCCTCTACGACCTCCGCTTCCACAACCTCTGCCTCATGTACCGTATGCATCTTTCCATTGGAAGCTTTGTAATCTTTGATCGTAGACTTCACATTATGCTTTAACTCTTTGTTGAGCACCTTTCCCTGCTCAACTGTCTCCTCACCTTTTTTTGCAAGAGTATCCAGAATATCTGCAGATTTCTCCACTGCATACGCTGCTGTTCCAATTCCTGCAAGTGCCAGTTTCTTTAATCCTTCTCCTAATCTTTCCATAAGTCATATCTCCTTTACGTCTATTTTTTAACTTCTATCTATGTCATGGAAGTCTTATCCTAAATTGGATTACTGCAATATCTGCGCTATCTTCGGCAAAAATATAATGCACCCTGCAATTGCTGCCATAATTGCCGCAATGAGCACTGCTCCTGCTGCGGTATCTTTCGCAACTTTCGCCAACGGGTGATATTCTTCTGTCACCATATCCACCACCGCTTCCACCGCCGTATTCACATGTTCCAGCGCCATGACCAGTCCGAACAGCACCATACAGATGCACCACTCAATCGCTGAAATCTTCAAAATCACACCCGCAATCACAACAAGCACTGCCGCCACACAATGAATCTTCATATTCCGTTCTTTCCGGACACAAGTAAAAATTCCCTGAAAGGCATAGCCGAAACTTCGATATAGCGGATCTTTCTTTTCCATTTTCATTCGAATCACCTGCTTTTATATGTGTCACTATTATAACAAATTTCATTGATAATATCCAGTATGCCCGCAAGTTTTCCCTTTTCAAAATGTGTACCAAAATTGCACAATTCAAAAAGGGACAGGTTAAAGTTCAATTGGGGACGGGGTTTTTTTGAAAACAATGTCATTAAGTTAAGGATTTTAGTA
>OLRJ01001007.1_pt1 | contig 25453 bp, 30 predicted proteins | sample 1672741 | NCBI WGS metagenome assembly OLRJ01 (sample SAMEA3136719, study PRJEB25190) | human gut metagenome | biome: human gut; feature: human-associated habitat; material: faeces | place: Austria | collected 2013
TATGACGCGGTGATTATCGGGCACAGCCAGTTTGAAAAGATTCCGATTTCGCAGGAACGTCAGGAGCGGCTGCTGCGCGAGCAGATTGACGAGATCGCGGCGGGCATCGAGGAAATGGAGCGGGAGAATGGCGAGCGTTTTACCATCAAGCGCATGGAAGCGACGCGCAAATCGCTGGAAGCAAGGCTGGAAAAGCTGAAAGCCGACGAGAAAAAAGATGACGTCGTGACCTTTGAGGAGCTGGGCGTGGACAGGCTCTTTGTGGATGAGGCGCACGCGTTCAAAAACGGCTTTCTGGCGACCAAAATGCGCAACGTGGCGGGAATTGCGACCAGCGAATCTCAAAAATCGACCGATATGTTTTTGAAATGCCGATATATGGATGAATTGACGGGTGGACGCGGCGTTATTTTCGCGACGGGCACGCCCGTGTCCAACAGCATGACCGAGCTGTATACGATGCAGCGCTATCTGCAATATGGAACGCTGGAAAAAATGGGGCTGATTCATTTTGACGCATGGGCTTCTACGTTCGGCGAAACGGTGACGGCGATTGAGCTTGCGCCGGAGGGCACCGGATACCGCGCACGGACGCGCTTTGCGAAGTTCTTTAACCTGCCGGAACTGATGGCGATGTTCAAGGAGGTTGCGGATATTAAAACGGCGGATCAGCTTCATCTGCCTGTGCCGAACGCGCACTATGAGACGATGGCGGTCAAGCCGTCCGTCTATCAGGAGGAGATGGTGGAGGCACTGTCCGAGCGCGCTTCGAAGGTTCATTCGGGCGCGGTTGACCCGAAGGAGGACAACATGCTCCGGATTACGTCGGATGGACGAAAGCTGGGGTTGGATCAGCGGCTGATGAACCCGCTGCTGCCCGACGAACCGGGCAGTAAAGTCAACGCCTGCATGGAAAACATCCTGCGTATCTACAAAGAAGGGGATGCGCAAAAGCTGACGCAGCTCGTGTTCTGCGACCTGTCCACGCCGCATGGGGACGGTTCGTTTAACGTCTATGACGATATCCGGGACAAACTGGTTGCAAGCGGGATTCCGAAAGAGGAGATTCAGTTCATCCATGACGCGGATACGGAAATCAAAAAGAAGGATTTGTTCGCCAAGGTCAGGAGCGGACAGGTGCGGATTTTGTTTGGCAGCACACAAAAACTTGGCGCAGGCACCAATGTTCAGGACAGATTGATCGCCCTGCATGATCTGGATGCGCCATGGCGGCCGGGCGATTTGGAGCAGCGAGCGGGGCGCATTGTGCGGCAGGGCAACATGAATCCGGACGTGCATATATACCGATATGTCACAGAAAAATCGTTTGACAGCTATTTGTGGCAGACCATCGAGAACAAGCAGCGCTTTATCAGCCAGATCATGTCCAGCAAATCGCCCGTTCGCGCCTGCGACGATGTGGACGAAACCGCGCTCTCTTATGCGGAAATCAAGGCGCTGTGCGCGGGCGACCCGCGCATCAAGGAAAAGATGGATTTGGACATCGAGGTCGCAAAGCTGCGCCTGATGAAAGCGGATTATCAGAGCAACCAGTTCAAACTGGAAGACCAGATTCTGAAGCAGTATCCGGAAGAAATCCGCCAGGCACAGGAGCGGGCGAAGGGCTATCGGGCGGATATGGCGCTGCTGGAAGCGCATCCGCTGCCCAAGGATGGTTTTGTCGGCATGGTGATCAAGGGAAAGCGGATTGTCGATAAAGAGGCAGCGGGCAAAATGCTTCTGGAAGCCTGCCGGCTTTCGCCGCATGATATGGAGCTGGGCGAATACCGCGGCATGAAAATGACGGTGGATTATGACAGCTATCGGCAGGAGGTCAAGCTCGTTCTGCGTGGTGAGATGTCGCATACCGTGACCATGGGAACGGATGTGTACGGCAATCTGACGCGCATCGAGAACGCGCTGGCGAATATGCCGCAAAAACTCGAAAAGGCGGAAGAACGGATTGCCGAACTGGAACGGCAGACGGAACAGGCCAGGGCGGAGCTGGGCAAACCGTTTGCGCAGGAGAAGGAGCTGGAAGCCAAAGCTGCGCGCCTTGCCGAATTGAACGCCGCGCTGAACATTGACGAAAAAAGGAAGGAGCCGATGGAGAAGCGACCGATGAAGGATGTGTTGAAAGCGTATCAGGAGCGGGCAGACGCTCAGAGTCAGGGAGAAAAAGGAGGAACAAACGAATGGAACCGATGAAGAATATTCCCGTGTACAGGCATAGCGCCGCCTATGCGGTGGAGCATGGCGAGCTGGAAGCATACAAGACGTCCCGGGTGGCAGGCGTTGCTTGCCGGGATGCGATAGAAAAAGCCGTTGCGAAGCATTACAGAGATAACTGTCTGAACAAAGCGGGAGCCAGAGAGGTCATCGACGAGTTTGGCAAAGAGCGCGTGATGACGGTGCTGGCGATTACGATTCGGGACAAGCTCTACGACGGGCGATTCTCGTCCGCCAATAAAGCATGGGCGCAGGCGTTTCCGATTGAGCCGGACATCGACAGTTGGGGCGGCAACCGAAATTTGACGCTGGTTGTGCGGCAGACGCATCCGGGATTGCTCAATCTGTTCTGCGATCAGGCGAAGGCTTACGAATCGGAAAAGGTTTCGGTGCGGGAGAAGCTGAAGGCGGCAGCGAAAAACGCGCCTGTACCCTCGACGAAAAATGAAATGGAGCGATGAAGCATCGAGCAGCAAAAGAGGGATATTCAAATCAAATTCCGCGTGACGGCAGACGAGCGCGCGCTGCTGGAACGGAAGATGCGGGAAGCGGGCACGACGAACATGGGCGCATACCTGCGGAAGATGGCGCTGGACGGCTACATTCTGCGGCTCGACCTGCCGGAGTTAAAAGAGATGCTTTCCCAGCTTCGCTACATGGGCAACAATGTCAACCAGATTGCCAAAAGAGCGAACGAGGTCGGCGTAATCGACGAGATGGACATTCGCGGCGTGAGCAAAAGACAGGAGCGGATGCTCGAACAGATGGCGCGGCTTTTGGAAAAGCTGAGCGGGCTGAATTGAAACGCGGGAGGAGCGCCGAAACACCGGCAGCTTCTCCCGCGTTTTTTTCGTAGGGCGGCATCCTTGCCAAACAAATGAAGATGAGGTATATATAACGCATAAAGGAGTGCGGATGATATGAAGAAGATGTTCAAGGCTTTGCTTTTTCCGATCTGGCTGGTTCTGGAGGTTGTCGTATTTGTCCTCAAGTTGGTGATGGTGCTTTCTTCGACAGTGCTGGGGATTCTTCTGCGGATTCTCATTCCGATGGCGTTTGTGGCGATGCTGCTGTCTGTCCGAAACGGATTGATGCTGCTGGCGTTTGCATGGCTGATTAGCCCGATTGGTCTGCCGTGGGTGGCGGATCGTGTGGTGTTTGGGCTGGATGATTTGTGCTGCGCGGTGAAGGGGCGGATCAGAGAATAATCGGGATGGAAAGAGCGGAAATGATGTGGTACAATAATGGAAAGAGAATAACAATGTAAGTTTAGTCCTGACGGAATCAGTTAATGTAGAGTAAGACATATTGTATGAAATTCTGTTATATGAGGAGGGCTTGCGTATGACGATGGATGAAAAAATCAAAACCTCCGATGAGCTGGAGTTTGCCGTATTTTGCATTGAAAACGTTGCGGCAAAGCTGGGTGTGGATGCTGAGCGCGTCTATCAGGCGTTTACTGAACAGAGCGACATTCTCAATGGTTACATTGTGCCGGAATATGAAGTGCTGCATACCCAGAGCAGGGAGTATATCGTTGATGATCTCCTTGATGTGATGAAAGAAAGGGGGGTGAAAGTATGACGCTCTATCATGGTTCTTTCTTAGAAATTGCAAAACCGGATTTGGTTCATTCACGCCCTAATGTAGACTTTGGACGTGGCTTCTATGTTACGCCGTTGTATGAACAGGCGGCGAAGTGGTGCGGCAAGTTCAAACGCCGTGGAAAAGACGGTATTATTTCCCGGTATGAATATGATGAAAGCCGGGAAACTGAACTGAAAACACTGAAATTTGATTCCTATTCCGAGGAATGGCTGGTTTTTATTCTGGATTGCCGCAGTGGGAAAGATTCGACGGATTATGACCTTGTTGTGGGCGGTGTTGCCAATGATAAGGTGTTCAATACGGTGGAATTGTTTTTTGACAGGCTGATTGATAAAACGGAGGCTATCAACCGTCTGCGGTACGAAAAACCGAATCTGCAAATATGTTTCCGCACAGAAAAGGCATTGTCTTTGCTGCATTTTGAAGGGAGTGAAACACTGTGACGGCAAATCCAATTTTACTTCAAAAAAAGTACAGTCGTGTTATTGAGTGCTTTGCCAAACGACAGGGACTTTCATTGGATGCGGCGTTGGATTTTTTTTACCATTCCCAGATCTATCAGCTCATCCGTGACGGTGTTTCTGATATGCACTGCATGAGCGATGCGTATCTGGCAGAAGAACTGGAACAGGAATATACTGAGAAAAACGCCGGATGATTGATAGAAATTATGATTTTTTTGAAAACGAAACGACTTGTTTTGCGGAGTCTAATGCCCCAAGATGTGGATACCATCTTTGATTATCGAAACAACGAGGTTTGTTTCCGCTATCAAAAAGGGCAGGCAAAGGATTACGCGGAAATTGTGAAAATGATTGAGCGTCGTCGAGCGGATGTTTTGTCGGTTGAAGCGCCTTTTATGGTTGCCGTTGCGCTAAAAGAAACGAATGAAATAATCGGCGAGATTGTTGTCAAACCAAAGGGAGATACGACTGAACTCGGATATACGTTTTCTTATAGATATCATAGATGTGGATATGCGTTTGAGGCGCTAACGGCACTTATCGCTCAGCTTCATCAAATGGCACCCGATCGAGCGTTTATCAGTTTTGTAGAACCGCAGAATATCGCAAGTATGAGATTGCTTCAGAAACTGGGATATCGGGACATGGGCTATGTTCCGACAATGAAATCACAAATGTTTAGAAAATGGACAAATTAGATGAAGGACGAAGTCGCCTGATAAAATCGGGCGGCTTTTTTGATGAAGAGTTTATTATTCGGCTATATATGGAAATGCTTGTTTTTATGAGTTGTTTCGGAAAGACAGGTGGATTTAGAACACTTTTGCTGGAAAGGAGAGATTGCTTGGCAACAACACGACTGATGTCCCTGCATGTCGGCAAGGGGCAAACTGCTGGGGACGCGGTTAAACGCGCGCTCGGCTACATTAAAGACCCGACGAAAACTGAGAATGGTATATTGGTGACGAGCTATGGCTGTACACCGCAGACGGCAGAAGCGGAGTTCATGCTGATGCGGCGGGAGTATCTGACAATCACGGGGAGAAGACGCGGTAAAGATGACGTGCTTGCCTATCATTTACGGCAGTCTTTTAAGCCGGGAGAGATTACGCCGGAGAAAGCAAATCGGATTAGTTGCGAACTGGCAAAGCGGTTTACACATGGAAATCATGCGTTTATCGTTGCAACTCATAATAATACAAGTGCTATTCATTCGCATATTATTTTTTCAGCGGTAAATCTGGATTGTGACCGAAAATTCCGCGACTTTTTAGGGAGCGGACGGGCACTGGGTAGGCTGAGTGATACACTGTGCGTGGAAAATGGGCTGTCGATTATTGAGAAACCGCAGCATACAACACTGACTTATGATAAATGGTTAGGCGACAGAGCAAAGCAATCGCAGCGGGAAGAAATGCGGGCAACCATAGATGGAATCATGCGACAAAAGCCAGAGAGCTTTGATGCGCTTCTTTCCGTATTGAAGGAAAAAGGCTGGGAAATTAAGCGCGGAAAACGTATGAGCGCTCGTGCGCCGGGACAGGTTCGGTTTAAGCGGCTTGATTCGCTGGGTGAGGAGTATTCAGAAAAGGTACTGCGCGCGGCGTTGGATGAAAAGCTGGAATGGAAACCGAAGAAACGGCGAAAAGGACAAAAGCCTAAGATTGAGCACACAAGCGTAAGTCTGTTGGTCGATGTGCAGGCAAAGCTGCAACAGGGTAAAGGCGGCGGCTATGCGCGGTGGGCGAAGGTGTTTAACGCTAAGCAAATGGCGCAGACGCTGACTTATCTTTCAGAGCATCATATTCAAAACCTTGCAGATTTGGCAGAGAAAACGGAAGCGGCGACTTTACGGCACAGTGATCTACTCAAGAAAGTGAAGAACGAAGAAGCGCGGATGAAGGAAATTACAGAACTGAAAAAGCACGTCCTTGGTTACTTGAGGACGCGCGAAACGTATGCGGCTTATAAAAAGTCCGGCTATGCCAAGAAATTTCTCGTTGAGCATGAACAGGAAATTTTGATTCATCGAGCTGCTAAACAGGCTTTTGATGAACGGAAGTTGACAAAGCTCCCGACTGTTCAAATGCTGCAAACGGAATATGAAGCTCTTATGACACAGAGGAAAAAGGATTATGCTGAGTATCGAGCGGCGAAGAACGAAATGCGCGAACTGCTGACCATTCGGGCGAACGTGGAACGGATTCTGAACGAGCCAATGGAACATGGGAATGATGCTGCACAGAAAAAGCAGGCGCGGTAACGGAATTTTACTCAGATTCGGTTTTCTGAAAACAGCGTCTTTCCGCAGAAAGATGCGCAGCCGCAGGACGAAGGACTGCGAGAAACAGGGGTTTGGGGGGCAACGCCACCAACAAGCAGATGCACAAAAGGGTACCGATGTGCCCTGCTTGCAGGTATGCGATGGGACAGAAAAAAGCGAGAAGAACCAGACTTGTTTGAGGAGAAAAGCTCTTTCACTTTGGGTAAAATGGGAGTGAATCAGCAAAAACGAGATTGCATAGATGCGGTTTTATGTGCTATATTAAGCTATACGATAGCAGCTTATGGGCTAATCCCCAAGCCACTCCCCAAGCTACTCCCCAAGCTGAACAGATTCTTACATTCTGCATGACGGCTAGAACAAGGAACGAAATTGCAGAGTATTTTGGTGTAAAAGACCCAAAATTCTTTGCAAAGAAACATATTAAACCTTTAATTGAAAGTGGCGCGCTTCGTATGACTATGCCCAATAAGCCGACCAGTCCTGCTCAAAGATATGTTACGGTGAAAAAGAACAAAATGTGAAAAGGAAAATCAGTCGCTCTCTGAATTACCTGAGTATCGATATCCTTTTTGAAGCATTTTAGTACAGATGTATTTGTATTCAGGAATAAATTGAAGATAGCGTTCCCATGTTTCTTGGATTACGCGTAGTTCGAGAGGAGAAGCATCATCTAAGAAATGGTCAGATTCGTTAAGGATAAAGATGTCAAAAGCGATATCGGCGAGCAGACGTTCACATAAATCAGCGTCAGAGGAAATATGCAGACACATCATTTCGTCCATTTTCGGTCCGATTGATTTTACTAAAAGATATCCAAATTTGTTTGACCAAAGAATATCGAAAAAGTCACTTTGGAGAATATAAGGCTCGAAGGCTTTAATGACTTTTTCAATCTTGGACTTTCGTTCTGGAGTATAGGTATACATACGTTTTTCTCCTTTGCTTTAAGAAAAATAGTTTTTATTAAACAGCTCCAATCTATGCGTGAGAAGGCGACATAGTTTGGAGCTGTTTGTCTATTGTGGTGATTGAAGATTGTGGATAATCCGATGGAGCTACTGACGATACTCTTGACCTTGTGATAGAAGAATGGAAGTTTTTCTTGAAAGGGCACAGAGAAGCAAGGCGATTGAAAAATTTTGGAGATAGTATTCATTTTTGAAAAGAAGCAAGGTTATAAACAGCATCATTTCCAGCGAAAGAATACATCTGGATTTTTGCACTAGCAGTTTGCTTTTGCTGGCAAGAAAGGACTTGTTTTTGTGTAAGACAAGCGGATGGACATAGAGAAACAGAAAACTCAAAGCTGCGATAAGGACAGACACGAAAGGAGGAACTTTAATAAGGGAGGAGAGAAGGTAAACACCTAACCCAAGAGTCATGGTTAGAAAGCATTTTGTATGAGAACTGGCATGAAATCCACCGCCATAGGTTTGGTTTGTGTAAAAAAGAATAATCAATAATACGGATTCGTAGAAATGATGCGAAACATAACCAATCAGAAGTAATCCGACGGTACTTAGAATAGTATAGAGGAAAATGTCAAGACCATAGACATAAGTTGAACGGTTGTGCTTTAGTACGATTCCGTTTTTTTCAAACAAACTGATAACCCAATCAGAAAAAGCATACATATTGTTACCTCAATTATTCAAATCTAGAAATGGAATGGTCACTTCGGCGACAAATGTACAGCCATCGACAGAAAAACTTGAGTAGCCTTGCGCGTTGTTGATAATTCGTTCAATGCTATGGATACCCACACCGTGAATTTCAGAATGGGAATCATTTGTTTTGGACGAAAGCCAAGAATGATTGACAAAGCGAATGGTTTTAGGATTGCATGTGTTTTTACACACAATATGAAAGACATCGTATGTTCTCGCAAAAGCAAGAGAGATAAAAGGTGAATCAGAAGATCGAACTCTTTGGGTGCCTTCGATTGCATTATCCAGTAAATTCCCAACGACAGAACAGAAATCAGGAGCGGAGAGAGGAAGACTGTTTAAGGGATAGGGGGTGAATTTGAAGTCAATGTTCTTGGATTTCATTGTGAGTGCTTTAGAGGTTAAAAGAGCATCGACGGCTAAACAACCTGTCATAAAAGGACGTATATTTTGAAGCTGGGATGTATAGCTGTTGAGATAGTTCTGAGCTTCAGTGTTGTTATTTTCAGAGATTAAGGCTTTTAAGGTTTCAAGCTGGTGCTTAAAATCATGCTCTTTTATCATGAAATCATTATATATGCTAGTAAATTCCTCTTGATATTTCTGTGATAGCCTGATTGCGTTAAGTTCTGTTTTATACTGATTCTCTTGATTCGTGCTTTCAGCCATGAAGTGGAATAAGAGAATCGAGAGAATAGAACAAATCAGTAAACCTAGGTATCCGATGGAAAAGATATAGGAGCTGAAGTGAGTTCTGATCTGGAGCTGGTAAAGACATTCTTCTGATATGAGAATACTGACGCTCATAACGAGAAAAACAAACATTACCGGCCAAAAAAGACCAAATATATCTTTGCGAATTTTAGAAGCGGAAAAGATGACAATGGATAAAATCAGGTTCGATGTTATAATGTAAATGGCACGGTATAGACCGGGAGTGGATAAGAGTGGTAATTGATGACTGAAGATAGTACTAAAAATATGTGTTGATACACCTATTGTAGATACAAACAAAATAGATAAAATTGAAATCCAAAATAGAGAAAGACCGAAATGATCTGTAGCCATTACATAGACGTATATCAAAGGAAAAATGAAAACAACAAGATCGTTGATTGGGACGCTGAAAAAAAGATAGAGAGAATAAAAGACAGTACATGACAACAAACAGAGGATATCCGCTAAATGTGAATCTTCCTTAATATGTAAACGGCTTTTCAAAAAATAGATCATCAAAAAAGACTCATAAGCATTGATTGAAATTTCAAAAAGATTCCACAGCATGATTAGTAGCACCCTCTTTGATGATATGCGTTAAATTTGTGAAACAGCTCGTCAACATATTTTTCAGAAATAGGGAGGACTTCGTTTGAACACAAAACCAATTGCGTCCTTTTGAGAACCCGGATTTTTGAAAGATTTACGATATAACTTCTATGACAAAAAGCAAAAAGTTCGGGAGGTAGGAGAGAATAAACTTTTGAAATTCGATATCTGAAAGATATGTCAGAAGAAGAACCTATACGTTTAATGAGCAGGTTAGGAGAGCGGGCTTCGAGATAAAGAATTTCAGCGTATCGTAAAACAATTTGTTCATTGGGAATGGATATTATAGACGATTCTTGATGGCATAGCGTATAGTGCTTATAGGCGATATCAAGACAAGGAAAAATAGCGGATTCCAACACAGGTTTCTTAAGATAACGCAAAGCGTTTACAGTATAACCTTGATAGACATATTCGGCATAGTTGGTTACAAAAACAATAGGAACATCTTCGTCGGTTTGGCGAATCAATTTGGCAAGTTCTAAACCGCTAAGCTCCTTCGGAATTTGGATATCAAGAAAGAAAATGTCAGCGTGATTTCCGAGCTGCCAATGTTCAAGCAGATCTTCGGATGAGCGAAATGTGGTAACGGAAAGATCAGAATTGTGATTTGATTTAGACCAATTTGAAATTTTTGATTCGATGGATATGCGGAATAGTGGGTCATCTTCGCAAAGCCAAACCTGCATCATGTTAATTCCTCCCTTACCAAGGAAAATCACACTTGATATTACATAAGACTTGCACTAAGTATCATAGCAGAGCTGAAAGGCGATTGTCAATAAAAAAAGTCTGCATGAAGCAGACTGCGTAGCATACTATTTGTTGTTTTCATCCACAAAAAGTTGTAAAATTCGCCGGATAAGAACCTGCTTTTCCGCAGGAAGATTATTGAGTGAAATAATATTGGTTTCGCCAACGCCGAGAAGAGCATTGGGCGTGATGTGAAAAACTTCACATAGGCGCATAACACTTTCTACTGAAGGTATTGCGGCGGCTTGTTCCCAATTTTCGACAGTGTGCGAGTTTGTTTTAAGACGTTTAGCCAGCTGATGCTGACTCCATCCGAAGGCTCGACGGTATTCAGCAATGCGCATTCCGATACCGTAATCTTTAGGATGTTCCTTTGATGCCATAATCTCCACCTCGCCCTATCATGTTACCTTATTTTTGAGGTATTTACATCGGGAATAAAAGGTAAAACGATAGGGATAATGGCTTAAAAATAGGGGTTTCGGAGAAAAAATAGCAGATTTCGCGTTAGTGCATGTTTGAAACGAAAAGAACTGATATAATCACGATTACCAGAGGTTCAAATGAAAAGGAGGGATAACCTATGAAAGAACTTCTCCAGAAGGCGATTGATGCGATCTATGAGTATGGCAAGGCTGGTGCTGGGATGCCGAGCTGCCGCGGTGCGTATGAAGCGCCCGTGCCGGAAGAACTGAAGGACGAAAAATAATTCTGAAATGCTGAACGTCACATTGTAAGTCTAAATAGAAATAGGCCGCTTTTTCTTGTAAAGTAAAAGCGGCTTATTTCTATTTATGTAACTAAATTCGACGGAAACAGGGAATTTAAAGAAAAGTTGGGATTTCGCGTCAAAAAAAGCCGATTTCGCGGTTTTGGATAAAAAATGACACGGAAACTGGTAGAATTTGAAACACAAAAGACAGGAGGCAAATTGAATGAAAGAGGAACTGAAATCTGCCTTTTTTAGCAAAAGGTTCTTGCTGGCTTTCGGACTGATGCTGTCGTGCTTTTTAGGGTATTCACTGCCGACATGGATTTTTAGTGCCGACTGGGGCGACGAATTCCGAGAAGGTGCGTTGCAGCTTTCGGTGGGAGGCATTTTTTTCGGTGGCTCAATGCTGCTACTTCCCTTTTGCGCGGGTGTAACGTATGCGATCAGCCAAGTCGATGAAGTAAGAACGTCATTCCTTGAATGGAAAGCAATTCGCTGTTCAACCCAAACGTACGCCCGCAATAAAATTATTGCGACGATGCTTAGTGCTGCTGCCGCAACGGGATTGGCATTTGCATTACATGCTTTGGTCTGGAATTTCATTGCATATCCCTATGATTTGGTCGCACATCCTTATCAAGAGATTCCGTTCAGCGCAAAGTGCATTTATTCACAGTGGACTGACATTTTCTATGCGTTTCCCATATACGCGTGGATGACATTTGGAATCGCGCTATGTGCGGCGGTGTGGTCGGTAACGGCGCTGGCAGTATCGGTTTGGGTGCCGGATAAGCTGCTTACGATCATCGTTCCGGTGTGCATTTATTATCTCTGGTCTTGCCGAATTTTCTATCACTTGTTCGGAATCAATACGCCGCATCCCGGAGCGCTGTACAATGACGCATTAACGGTTGAAAGGGTATGGCAGTCGCTTCTGATGTACGCGATTCTGTTGGTTATCAGCATATTTGTCTATGTAAAAGGGCTCAAGAGGAGGATTCAAGATGCCTGAGAAAAAAGAACGATTTGGGCAGGGAATACTCTCGATGGCGCTGGCGAACTTCGATTCGTGGGTACATTCTCCGAGAACAGTGCTGATGCTGCTTTTTATTATTTCAATTTGCTATCTCCAGATGTGTGGCTATAAAATGACGCTTAACGAAACCGGCTACACAATGCACATGGGAGAAACACTGTTTTATGAGTTTAATTTCGGATGCAATATGCCGATGACGACTGCGCTGTTTCTCATTATGGTAAGCGAGCTGCCGAGAAAAATTGCTTATCAGCAGTATTCACTTATTCGCAGTAGCCGTTGGAAATGGATGGTAGCTCAAATTCTGTATTGCTTTATGATGGTAGCGGCGATGGTCGCGTTGATTCTGATTTGTATAGCGATTCAAGCTCTTGAGGTTGTGACACCGGGGACGGGATGGAGCGATATCATCCGAATTGCCGAAAAAGCAATAGAGCCAGAGGAAGCACTGGTTGCACAGTATGTCTTAAATCAATTTACGCCATTCACTGCCTTAATGCTGGCAATTCTTCCGATGTTCTGCTTCTGGTTTACAATGGTGTTGGTCATTTTGATGTTTGGCGTGTGGGGAGCATCTGTTGTGGGTGTTATGGTATACGCTTTTATCATGGTAGCTCATGTAATCATTTACTTTGAGTATTTCCCGTTCCCGATGAGTATGCCCATGCACTTTTCGACGCTGCGGGATATCGTGAGCGGGTTGGAAGACGGGATGCAGCTGCAAGAAGTGGCGAGAGTGATGGGCGGATATGCAGCACTGATTGCCGGAATTATAGCTGTCATGTTGGTTAGTGTAAAGAAAGTTGATATGAGTTTTTCAAATGAGAAATAAGCGCAAAGGGAGGGCGTGGTAGATGATTGAGATTCAAAATGTGACAAAGGTCTATGGAAAACAAACGGTTTTGTCGTGTGTTTCTGTAACACTTAAAGCCGGAAGAATCTATGGATTGGTCGGAATCAACGGCAGCGGAAAAACAACGCTGATGCGTTGCATCTGCGGTTTTACACATCCGACGAGCGGAAAGATTGTTGTCAATGGGGATGAAATCGGTAAGAAGGTAGATTTCCCTAAGCGGACAGGCATCATCATTGAAATACCTGGCTTTTTACCGCATTACAATGGTCTAAGAAATCTGCTGCTGTTGGCGGGTGTTTCACACGGTGCGACTAAGGAACGCGCGGCACAGGTCATGCGTCAGGTGAAACTTGATCCTGATGAGAAGAAGCCAGTAGCCCAATATTCACTCGGTATGCGTCAAAGACTTGGCATTGCCCAAGCGATTATGGAAGATCCTGAAATTTTGATTCTGGATGAACCTTTTAATGGATTGGATCAAAGCGGTATAGAAGAAATTCACCAGCTTTTTGAAGAACTGCGAAAAAAGGGAAAAACCATCCTTCTGGCAAGCCATAGCGCAGCGGATATCAGCCGCGCGTGCGATTTGGTTTACGAGATCAAAAATGGCGTGCTGCGTGAAAAGCAATAGCTTCTCATTGAGCGCACAAGAGGAAGGAGGGTGATTCCATTGGGTTAGTTGAAGAATGGATACGAAAATGATCCCTGTAAACATAGCTGGGAAGCTGACATCGTCTTAAAGACGAGGCGTTCACAAGGATCAGATGTAGTATACCATAATTGAAAAGATCTCGCAAGTTTTTACTATCAACGAAAGGGTTTAGGAGGAATACATCATGAGGAAAATGCTGGCTATGGTTCTTGCTGTCACGATGCTCGTAAGCTTCGCTAGCGTTGCGAGTGCGACGACCTTCACCATCAGCGTCTCTTGCACGAGCACCACAACGTACACGAAGGCGCCTGATTCGGAGAAGAAATCGTCGTCCAGCACAAACGGCAGAATCTACGTCTACAGCTATGACAATGTGGATACGGATGAGTATACCAACCATTTCCGCGGTCAGGAAGTCAATGGCAGCACTCGCACCAACCGCGGTTCCAAGTGGGTCACGCAGTACTCAGAGATCCCGATTGAAAACTCCAATATTGTGAGCCCGAAATATTATTCCGTTTCCGCGCGTGGAAACACGAATTATTCGAACTACGATGGAATCAGTAGCATCAAGCTCAGTGGATACTTCTTGGCAAATAAGTAACTGTTTATGACTAGGGCTGCGAAGTTAAACGGTAGCACCGCTTCGCAGCCCCTTTTCCAGAATGAAAGGGAGGATGTTCAATGAAAAAGCTTATAAAGGGAATTCTGATCACGATTTTGGCTGTGCTTCCCCTTCATGGATGTGTAGGGGAAGCGCTTTCCATTCGTGAGCTTGGCAGTACTGCGCAGGAAAACGCTCCGCTACAATGGAATCAAACCTACGAAGCATACGGAAGAACGATTCAGGTCAATATTCCTGTCATCATCCCGGACGTGGAGCAATTCCCCATTATCCAGGTTTGCGCATGGATGGGAAGCGACGTGGTTGGCTCTCTCGGCTTGCCCAAAGCGGCGGATCAAACTAACGCTGGCGTGGGCGTCTTCTACGAAGATGAGAATATCCTGACCTATCTGGATGAAAGCAACCCCTGGGGTGAGAAAGCTATTCTTTACTGTCCTGACATTGAAAAGCTGGATAGCGCAGTTTTTCAAGCATTCTATCGTGAACCGGCTGCAGCGCGTCTTGGAAAATGGGGATATACCAGAGACTTTTATTATCCATACGAAGTGGACTCTGAAACTATCTTTGCGGAAGACAATAGCCTTTCTCTTGCGGACGCACAGGATGCGCTGAAACGGCTGCTCACCTACTATTACGGGGAGGCGGCGGCCGATCTGGAAATGGACTATATAGAAGTCCGCGGACGCGCGAGGAAACAACTAAGCAGAGGATTTGATGACTTGGGTGACTACAAGCCGGATTATCCCAAGGGAACATACTGTCTGTATTTCAGGCAGAAAATCGAAGGCATCCCCGTCTATATGGAAATTAGCACCAAAATGCTGACGACCGGGAAAGGAAACCTCACGCAGGACGTTGCCCTGAAGCCTGGGCGAATTCAATCTTATGATGATAGTTTCCTTGAATATATGGATTCCTCATCTTTCTTTCTGGATGCCGCTATGCTGAAAGAAGAGCGCATTCTGGAGCCGGATGTTCCGCTGGCGTCCCTTAACGAAGTAATTGGACGGCTTGAAACGGAAATCAACGAAGGAAGACTTCGCAGTGTCTTTGCCCTGCGGCTGGGCTATGTCTGTTATCTTGACGAAAACTCTCCCGACACCTACACGCTCTATCCAACGTGGGTATGTGATTGCATCTATACGGATTCCCCACGGAAGGAAATTGAAATCCCGATTTTTTCGGATGAATTCCGGGACAATTTCTGCTATGAACAGATTATTATTGATGCGCAGACGTGCGAACTTCAGGCGGGATGGATTGCTGAAGATGAAGGATTGTATCATTCTGTTCCTATCACTTGGGATGGGGTTTAATACGAAATGATGAATGGGATACCGATTTATATGGATGTAGGAGGAAAATTGTCCCCTGAATTGACGAGAAAAAAACCAGAGCTAGAGGCTGGAAATCGAACGAAAGAATTCTTGGATGTTCAGCAAAAATATTTTGATGCAGGAAAAGACTTGGATCACAAATTAAAAGAAGCAATTAACGTACAGCTTGATAAGTTATTGTTTAAGAGCTGAGTATATAAATGAAATAAGAAAATATATTATAGAACATTTTATAGTCGAGAGTTTTTTAATAGACTACTCGACTTTTTTATAAAAAAACAAGACATACGAAAGAAAAATTTATGTTTATATATAACGACTACATGCAGAAAGCTGTACAAGAAATGCAAAGGGTGAGCGTCGCAATGATATGCAGATGTGTAGATATATGGATTGAAAACTGAATTTTAAGCATAATTGTGAGCGATATTTAGCGTAATTCTTGGATTTCGCGTCGAAAAAGGGGGATTTCGCGAAAAATTTTTCGACTAAATGCAATTTATAATAAAATAAGAAATAAAAACTAATGGAATGCGGATGAAAATATTTTCTAATACATCATGAAAGGAGCGCAATACGGACAAAAGAGAGGCTTAAAGCAAACGAAGAATGGAAGCTGAATACCAAAGCAAAGAAAAAGAGCAAGAATAGAAATTGCCGGAACACAGTAAATGGCAAAAAAGAAAGGAAAGATTAAAATGAAGAAAATCAAACTGTGGATGATGTTATTTTGCATTGGACTGCTTTTCGTTTCAGGCGGTGTTGCTGAAGAAATAGCGCTAGACCTTACGCAGATGGCGCGTTTTGAAACAGCATCTTCTCTTTGCTGGATTGACGATTCCTTATATGTGCTGGGAAACAAAGGCGTTTATTCATGGAAAAGTGGAAGCGAGAAGATGAATACGGTCATTGACTTGGCTGCTGCTTCCAATTATGACTATGTTCAGGACTGCCCGGAGGATGAGAGCGAAGCAGCTGCATGGAATCAGATGTTGCAGCTGATTTTTACGGATGGTGAAGCGCTTTATGGACTCCATCCGTACAGCGGCACGATTAAGAAGATCGAAGGAAATGCGCAAATGGATGTGGCAGAAATTCAGCAGGAATACCTTTATTCCGAAGATATGGAAGCCTATCGCGAGATCCGCCAGGCGGTTTATGCGGATAAGAAATTGTACCTGCTGCTTGGCACAGATACCTACGAAGAATATGACAAAACGGAACTCTATGCTTTTGATCTGGACACAAGCGAAATGGAACTCGTGGATATTGAGGGCGTAAATTCCATCATGTTGGGAGCAGAAGGAACGCTGCTCATTCAAACGAACGACGCGCTTTCCGGCATTGCTCAATATGATGTAGAGAGCGGAACGCTTGGTGCGGAAATCCTGATAGTCGGTGAGGATGAGCGGATTGCCGGCGTGGCATGGGATATGGTTGACCAGCGATATGTGCGTTTTGTTCAGGGACAAGTGATCACTTGTGATGCAGACGGTAATGAAATTGTAAAGGCATATATCCCTGTGTTTGATGCAACGGAAAATGTGCCGGCTGCTTGTTCGGCAACTGGGCTGTATGCGCTTGCAAATGGAAGGTATATCTTCATCCGTGATATTACGGGAGATGAAGCTGCCAGCCAGACGATTCTTACCGTCGCAGGATATTTGAATCCAGATATGTTGATTCAATTCTCATTGGATAATCCAGATATTGCGGTTCTGCATAGCTCTCAGTCGGCGCAAAATGCCGCCTTGTCCGGCGATTACACCGTTGATATGTTTACGTTGACTGCCCCCGGCGATTTTGCGGCGATGAAAGAAAAGGGATACTTGGCATCCATGCAGGACGGGCAGCTTCGTGATTGGTCTAAGACGCTTTATCAGGAAATTCAAAATATGATTTATAGCGGCGAAGAACTGCTGGCAGCGCCGATTGCAATCAACGTCAATTCGTGGACGATGGATGAAACCATGTGGAACGAGCTGGAACTCGGCGAATATCCGACGAACTACGATGAACTGTTTGAGAAAATTGCAGTCTGGCTGGACGACTATGCCAGCGAGTACCTCGACTACACCTTATCCGATATCCAGCAGAACGGTATGGAAACGCTGGTCGCTGCTGTGATGAAGGACTACATTATCCAAAATGCGGATCAGGGCGGGCAATTCACGTTCAAAACCGATGCTTTTAGAAATGTGCTGATGAGCATTGCGGCTCACGCGGAACTTCTTTCTGAGGAGCATGACCAGTGGGGGATGCCGATTCTCTCGTCGTATAGTCAGGGCTTCGGCGTAAGTTACAACGATTCCCATCGGGTGGTTATGATGCTTCCGCCTGCATTGAACGCAGATGGGGAACAGGCTATGAACACCGAGATCGAAGTGCTGGCGATTCATAATGCGTCGAAAAATAAGGATATTGCCGAGAAATTTATTGCTTGGTATGTTGCCCATCTGAGCGATACGGTGAGCTATGAATTGTCGCCGGAAAAGAACGAGCCGATTGAAAATCCAAATTATCCGATTCGTGTTCAGGAAGTCACCGATGAACTCCAAGATTTGAAAAAGAAACTGGAAGAAACGGATGATCCTGATAAGCAGGCAGACCTTGAGGAACAAATCTTCCGAAAGGAAAATCAGCTCGAAGGTCTTGCGGACATGCAATGGTCGATTTCTCAGGAGAGCATTGATTGCTATCGCAGCGTTGCTAAGAATATGAAGATTGCGTATGAATCCCCGTTCTTTGGTTCCGGCGAAGGTGGAGGAATGCAGGCTGTGAACGATGTCATTGCCAAATTCTGTGAAGATGGGCTGGTCGAATCGGAAGTGGATGGTTTGATTTCGGAGCTGGATCGTGTGACATTCATGGTCAGCATGGAAGGACGATAAGCCATTCTAATCGGAATAAGCTGTGTAAGGGATGAGCAAACGGTGCAAAAATTAGGGATATTCATTTTGATGTTGTGTATGAGCGCAAGCTGCATATCACAGGGAAAGGCTGAATTTCGTTCAACAGGAGTTAAGGAAGCCTGTTACATGGAAATGAATGCTTATTGTACGGAAAATAAGAGGTTCAAAGACGGTAAGAATTGGAGCAAAAAAGATTGCGGCTATGATAATCACGCCATCTATGTCCGTCATTATGTACCACACTCAGTGACACCCTACACAAATTGCTTTAAAGTCAGAAAGGTAGATAGTGAAGGAAATACGCTTGCTGTTTACGGAGAAAAATGGTGTACACCGGGATTAAATATTCCGATTCAGAGCGATGAAATCGCGATGGGGGAATATTATTCGGTGGCGGCGCGTGGAAATACCTGTCATTATTTGTACGATGACGTTGAGCGCGTCGAGCTGCGTATCAATATGTATGTGAACATGAATGAAACGCCGAAAGACAAAAAGAAAACAACGGAGGATGATAAAGACCATGAAATATTCAACTGAAACAGCAAAGCAAAATCCGCTAATGGATACAACCAAATGGGGAAAATGGCTGGAAAGCGTAATCGGCGAGCACGAGTTTCCGGCTTCGGCGAGAGCGGAAGTTTTGCGCAAGGTGGAGCAAATGAGCATGTCTGGCAACGACAAAAATGCCTCGAAGCACATTTGAACGATACAGAAGCGAATGAGCAGGGAGAGGCTTGAATAAAAACAAGCCCTCCTTTTGCTTATGAAGAATGGGTTGAAAGCGGGAAATATCATGAAAAAAGGCTTTATGCTTGGGCTGATGTTTTTTGGTATGCTGGGCATTTGCAGTCAGGCTTCAGCGGAAAATATCTTTGCAGGAAAAGTTGCTGCAAGCAATACGAACGTCATTTCTGCACCTTACGGAGGGCGTGTAGACAATATTTATGTCCATGTCGGAGATTATGTGGGTGAAGATTCGCTGATAGCGACATTGGGAACGGATGAGGTTTACGCGCTGGTGGATGGAACGGTCAGCGGAATATTCGCCAGCGAGGGCGATGACGCGGAAAGTGTTGCCGAAAGGTATGGGGCAGTTTTGTTTATAGAGCCGACCAATCGGTTCACATTGGATTGCAGCAATGAAAAGGGCTACAGTTACAGCGAAAATCGCTACATTCATATTGGAGAAACCGTGTATTTGTCCTGCACGACGGACGGCAGTCATAGAGGAGTCGGTATAGTAACAAGCGTGGATGAAAAGGACGAGAAGAAATTCTCTGTTGAAGTCACCGAAGGATTGTTCTATATGAATGAAAGTGTCGGGGTATTCAGAAATCAGCAATATACATCCATGTCGAGAATTGGACGCGGGACAGTGGGGCGTACTGCGGCTGTTGCAGCAAAATCAAAAGGAAGCGTCCTCAAGATGCATGTAAAAAACGGAGATCATGTTGAGCGGGGACAGCTGCTTTTTGAAACGGTGACAGGCTCTTTGAAGGATTTGAAGCCGACCGGTTCGGAGGTTATGAGCGATGTTGAAGGAATTGTGGCTTCGGTTGATGCAAAGAAAGGCGCAAAAGTCGAAAAAGGGGATGCCTTGATTACGGTGTACCCCAAAGATGAAATACAGATTGAGATTTTGATATCTGAAGCCGATTTGCCCACAATTCGTGTTGGAGAAACGGTCAGCATTGAGTTTAACTGGAGTATGGAGCATGAAGAGCGGCAAGAAGGCATTATTACTTCAATCTCCTATATCAACCAGACCGATGAAAATACGACGGGGACAACATACAAAGCATACATCAATTTTGAGCCGGATGAAAATATCCGGCTGGGAATGACCGCGATTGTGTACGCTCAGTAGATATGGAGGTAACAATATGTTTGGAAAAGCTAAATGGGGAGAGAAAAAAGAAACCGAACAAAAGCAAAAAGCACAGATTCAGGCTTGGATTCGAGAAGCCAATGAACAGAGGAGCGTTAGAAAACAGCAGGATAAAATGGAATGGATGACCAGAGATTTGCTGAAAGCAATCGTTGAAGAATGAAACACGGCAAGGGAGAGAAAGCGATGAGCGAAGAAGAAGTGCTGGAAGCACTGAAAATGATAAGGGAAGCTCTGATGAGAACTGCTCGCTGCTTTTTCTCCTGCTATGCAGATTGCGAGGATGCTGTCCAGGAGTGCTTTTATAAAGCGTGGAGAGGACGGGAATCTATTCAGAATCCAGAGTATTTCAAAACGTGGGCGACACGCATCCTTGTTAATGAGTGCAAAACGATGCTGAGGAAAAAAGTGCCTATTCCTATGGAAGCTGATGATAGTTCAGTCTACTATGAAAGTGAATATGAGAATATTGTTGAGCTTGATCCGCTCTATAAGGCAATGGAGAGAATAAAAGAGGATGATAGGCAGCTTATTCAAATGCACTTCATTCAAGAGTATTCGTACCGTGAAATTTCAAGAATCAAGAAAAGAAGTGTAGGTGCGGTAATCAAGCGGGTAAATCGCTCATTAGAATTCATGAAAAGTGCGATGTAAACGATTTTGAAAGGGATGAATTTTGTGTTAAAAGAAGTACCTGAAAATATGGAAGAACTCAAGCGCAAAGCGACAAATCAAAGCAACTGGAGAGAAAGATTGGAGGCAGTCAATGAACTTAAAAATTATGATTGTGAACAATCCAGAAGTATATTAACGAATTTAGCTATTCATGATAGTGTTTTCGTGGTTCAAGAAGCAGCTTTTCGGGCGGCGCAATCCATGAAAATTACAAAGAACGGGCAACCCATTCGTTTGAATCGAAAACCAAAAGGCAATTTGGTAAAAGGAATCAATGGAAAACTGGTGACGGTTCGCAATTCATTGCCGGAGGGATACACGCTGGATGAGTTTAAGAAAGCGTTCCAAGAAAGATATCCTGTTGCCTATGATATTTATGATGGCAATAAAGGAGAGAGACTTGATAAATGGCTGGAAAATGTTATTAAATCCTTGCCTAAAACAAAATAGTAAACAAATCCCGTTCATTGGACGGGATTTGTTTGTAAAAACAGAAATATATTTAAGTAAAACATAAGAGTAATTAAAGTAAAATAATACTAGGAAAAAATGAAAAATGGCTAAATGAGGTTATAAAAAGGGCAACTCACAGATAAATTCAGAACGACGAGAGTTTGCTGTTAAAATAGAATAAGCGCAAAAGGAGGATGATAGAAGAAGGTGATGAGGTTATATGGGGAAAACGAAAGAAACATAACAATTATACATGAAGGTGGTAAAATTATGTTAAGAGAATATGTTCAGAAAAGGCTTATGAAGAGAATTGATAAGCCTAAAAGACCAAATACTAAATGAACTTTGAAATTAAACCAATGACGAACATGAAAGCAAAAAGACGAGGGCGCTAACACGACCCTCGCTTTTTTTATAAATGATCTTCTTACCAGACCAACGTTGCCGCGATCCGCCGCTTTTCTGTTTTGCAATTTTACGCACGACAGAAAGGAAAAAGCAATGTTTGATAAGAAAAATGACGCTGCTCGAAATAAGAAACGAGCAGATGCGATTGTTTATGCGGGCGCGGCAGGCGAAGTTGTGTTGACCCAAAGTGATTTTGAAAGTGAAGCAGAATTTCGTCGTTGGAAAGCGTGGTCGGATGAAGATTATAAACGGACGGAAAAAGTGATGCGCAAGGATTATGACCATGCGATTTATGGATTAGAAGGACAGGAGATTCCTGCACCGGAAGAAGAACAAACCAGAGAAGTATGTATAGATGAGAAGAAACTTAGAGCAATCCTGACGAAACGTCAATTTGAAAGATTAACGCTGTATGCGATTAGGGGAATGACGGTTGAACAGATTGCAGAACAGGAAGGTGTAGCCCATCAGAATGTTTCCAAGTCGATTAGACAAGCTAAAAAGAAAATTAAGTTTTTCTTTGAAAAACAGGGTGCAAAAGTGCCGTTTTAAGCGTGATAGGTGAAGGGCTTAATTAGGAAGCGCTTTTGTACCTTGACAACGGCATACCGCAACCCAAGTACGAAACTCATGCAGGAGCGATGAAGCAGGCAGCGCGACGATGGCATAGCCGGAGCGATTCATGCGGCTTGATCCCGATTTGGCAAATCGGACGCGACGACGGCATGGGGGATAATGATACTTCTTCACAGCCCCTCGATGACTGGAGGGGAGTTTCTGCTGCGTTCGTCAAATGGCGCGGCGGAGCTATGACGCTTTGCCGAAAGCGGCTTGGGCTGCGTTTTTGGACGGGAAAATGTAAAGATGGTAAGATAAGGGCAATTCTCGGAGTATAAATGAGATTTGCCCTATTTCTTTACAACAAAAACTGGGAGGTTATTAAAATGAAAGAAGTACCGATTTGGGAGAAAAGTAATCTGACGCTGGAAGAAGCCGCTGCGTATTCTGGAATTGGCATCAATAAGCTGCGGTCAATTTCGGATAGTGAGAAATGTCAGTTTGTTTTGTGGATTGGTTCTAAACGCTTGATTAAGCGCAAGAAGCTGGATGAATATACGGAACGTATGTACTCGCTCTGAAAACGGGATATCTCGGATTTTTTGCAGAAATGGCGTAGACATGCTATGATGCGTGTGGAACAAGGCTTTTTTCTGTAAAACAGAAAGGAGCGAGAATCAATGGCAACCAAACGAGGAACAAAACGCAAGGATAAATCTCGCGTTGTGTTAAAAAAGGGGGAATCCCAAAGAAAAGACGGGACGTATGATTACCGCTGGACTTCTAAAAATGGGAAAAGACATTCAATCTATGCTCAAACATTGGAAGAACTTCGTATCAAAGAAGAAGTTGTAGTCCGTGATGAAATGGATGGCATCAGAGCTGAAGCGCGATGCACGACTTTGAATGAACTTTTTGAGGTGTGGGCGCAAGTCAAACGAGGGTTAAAAGATAATACTTATCAAAACTACCTGTACGTTTATCGGCAATTCGTTGAGCCTGACTTTGGTCAATCTCGAATATCGTCAATCAAAAAGACCGATATAAAGAGATTTTACAATATGCTGGCAGACCAACGAGGGCTGAAAATCAGCACGATAGAAAGTGTCCACACGGTGCTGCATCAGGTCTTGACGACGGCGGTCGAAGATAATTATTTGAGGAGTAATCCGTCAGATAACGTTCTTAGAGAACTGAAAAAAGAAAAGGAGTTTGAAACCGTGAAACGTAAGGCATTGACGATTCCAGAGCAGAATATTTTCCTTAATTACTTGAAAAAGACGCCTAAGTATCAGCATTGGTATCCGATTTTTGCGGTAATGATGGGTACTGGACTTCGCGTTGGTGAAGCGACAGGGCTTCGTTGGTGTGACATTAACCTGCAAGAGCGAACGATTTCAGTGAATCATACGCTGGTCAATTATGATCATCGTGAAACTGAAGGGAGGAAAGGCTGCTATTTTAACTGCCATTCACCTAAAACGGAAGCAGGAAAGAGGATGGTTCCGATGATTGAAACAGTTCGCGAAGCCTTCTTATTAGAACGAGAGTATCAGAAGGAAGCAGAATTGAAATGTACTGTTTCGGTTGATGGATATACGGATTTCATTTTTATCAATCGCTTTGGTGAATGTCAGCATCAGGGAACGCTGAATAAAGCACTTCGTCGAATTATCCGAGATTGCAATGATGAGATCATTGAAAAGGAAGGTATGGATGCGGTGCTGCTTCCGAGATTTAGCTGCCATATTTTGCGGCACACGTTTACAACACGGATGTGTGAAGCGGGCGTTAATGTTAAGGTCATGCAGGAGGTGCTGGGGCATAAGGATATTTCAACGACGATGAATATTTACGCTGATGTGACGAAGGAACTTGAAACGACCGAGTTTGAAAACTTAGATCGTCATTTCACAGCGTGGATGAAGGATGCCGATGAAAACGGTGATGTCGAGCAGGTGAGTTGAAATAATCTATATGAGCAAAGGAAAAAATACATTTTTCTACATACGCCATTTTACGCCGATTGATACGCCAGACGAAACAAAGGACATGCGAATTGGCGTAAAGGTATAGTATGGGCGAGAAACAAAAGTGCTTTGAAAGTATAGATAAATCAAGAAAAATTGATTTGCAAAGAGCGTAAGTTTGAAGTCCCGACGATGAAGCCGCTGAACGCTTCCGCCGCGCCGTCTGCCAAGGATGAGGCCAAGACTGAGACCAAGGAAGAGAACGCGGCGAAGGAAGCCGAAAAGCCCGCGATTGATTTCAGCAAGGTGCAGATCGAGCCGCTGTTCGCGGATTACGTGGATTTTGACACCTTCTCCAAGAGCGATTTCCGCGTGGTGAAGGTCAAGGCCTGCGAAGCCGTGAAGAAGAGCAAGAAGCTCCTGAAATTCGTGCTCGACGACGGAACCGGCACGGATCGCGTGATTCTGAGCGGTATTCACGACTACTATGCGCCGGAAGAGCTGGTCGGCAAGACCTGCATCGCCATCACCAACCTGCCGCCGCGCCCGATGATGGGCATTGATTCCTGCGGCATGCTGATTTCCGCCGTCCACCACGAGGACGGTCAGGAAAAGCTGAACCTGCTGATGGTGGACGACCGCATCCCGGCGGGCGCGAAGCTCTATTGATTTTAACATCAATCATATGAAAGTCCGATTTTTCCCGATGAAGACGGGGAAGGTCGGGCTTTCTTATTTTGAAAAGAATACGCCATACGCCAATTTTACGCCAATTGATGCAAACCAATCCGTTCATCAGAAAGAAGCGTTGTTCCCGCGCAAAAGAAGCGTATGGAAATTCTGACTTCAAAAAGCCGCCTGACAATGGGCGGCTTTTTGATACGATGAAAAAACGGAAGGAAGAAAGAAAATGGATGCGCACGTTATCAGTCTTGCCAACCAGAAGGGCGGCACAGCCAAAACGACGACCTGCGCCAACCTGGGCATAGGGCTGGCGCAGGCGGGCAGGAAGGTGCTGCTTGTCGATGCAGACG
>OLRJ01001010.1_pt1 | contig 25401 bp, 22 predicted proteins | sample 1672741 | NCBI WGS metagenome assembly OLRJ01 (sample SAMEA3136719, study PRJEB25190) | human gut metagenome | biome: human gut; feature: human-associated habitat; material: faeces | place: Austria | collected 2013
AGAACAGAAATTATTACAGACAGAACAGGAGGCGAACAGTCGTGGAACTGGAAATACTGAAAACAATCATAGAAAAAACTCTGGGAAGAACCGTAGATCCCCTTACGGAAAAAACGACCTTTGTGGATGACTTGGGCATGGATTCCCTCGATTTTTTCCAGATGCTTATTGATCTGGAAGAAACCTACGATATCCACATAGATGCAGAGGATGCAGAAGAGATTGTAACCATTTCCGATGCAGTGGAGACTCTTCGCCGCGCAACGAAGGGAAAAAGAAATGGAAAATAATTTAAAAAAACTGGAACAGACCATCGGATATCAGTTTACCGCAAAATCTTTGCTGGAACAGGCAATGACACACAGCTCCTATGCCAATGAGAAACATCTTGGAAAACTTGGCTGCAACGAGCGTCTGGAATTCTTGGGTGACGCAGTGCTGGAACTGATCAGCAGTGACTTTCTGTACAAAAAATTCCGCAACAACCAGGAGGGAGAACTTACTAAAAAGCGTGCCAGCATGGTATGCGAAAAGAGCCTTGCCTACTGTGCAAGAGAATTCGGCCTTCCGGAGTTCATTCTTCTTGGAAGAGGCGAGGAAATGATGGGTGGCCGGAAACGTGACTCCATCGTATCCGATGCGCTGGAATCCCTCATTGGAGCCATGTATCTGGACGGCGGTTTTGAACCGGCCCAGACATTTGTCCTGAAATTTATCCTCAATGATCTGGAAGACAAGAGAATTTTTTATGACAGCAAGACTGTACTGCAGGAGATGGTACAGGAGGGCGGAAACCATCCGGTGGAATACCGTCTTCTGAAAGAAGAAGGACCGGATCACAGCAAGAGCTTTACGGTAGAAGCCCTGATCAACGGAGAAAGTATGGGAACCGGAACCGGCCATACCAAGAAAGCGGCAGAGCAGGCCGCAGCCCTTGAGGCGATCCGCAGGATCAAATAAACAGCAGGTGTCTAATGTATCTGAAAAATATAGAGGTGCAGGGATTCAAATCCTTTGCACAGAAAATCAATTTTGAATTTCATAACGGAATCACTGGCATTGTAGGCCCAAACGGCAGTGGAAAAAGCAACGTCGGCGATGCAGTCCGCTGGGTTCTGGGAGAGCAGAGTGCCAAGCAGTTGCGAGGCGGAAATATGCAGGACGTTATTTTTTCCGGAACAGAACTCAGAAAGCCCTTAAGCTTTGCATCGGTGGCCATCACTCTGGATAACAGTGACCACAAACTTCCGGTGGATTTTGAGGAAGTAACCGTAACCAGAAGGCTGTACCGCTCCGGAGAAAGCGAATACCGCATCAACGGAAGTTCCTGCCGTCTGAAAGACATCAATGAGATGTTTTATGATACCGGTATCGGAAAAGAAGGCTACTCCATCATCGGCCAGGGACAGATTGACAAGATCTTAAGTGGCAAGCCGGAAGACCGCCGAGAGCTTTTTGACGAGGCAGCAGGAATCGTCAAGTTCAAAAGACGAAAAAACACCACTCTGAAAAAACTGGAAGAAGAACAGCAGAACCTGGTCCGTGTCACTGATATTTTAAGCGAGCTGACCAAACAGCTGGAACCTCTGGAACGTCAGTCTGAAACTGCAAAGATCTATCTGGCAAAAAGAGAAAGTCTGAAAGAGCTGGATGTGAACATGTTCCTTCTGGAATATGAACACACCGGCAATCTGATCAGAGAGCTGGAAGAAAAGACCAGAATCGCGGAAAATCAGCTACAGGAAGCAAAAGACGCCCACAGCCGCACAAAAGAGGAGTATGAGCGCCTGGAAAAATCTCTGGAAGAACTGAATCAGCGTATGGATGCTCTCCGGGAAGAAAGCCGGGACCGTGCCATCCGCAAGCAGCAGCTTTCCGGTGAGATTAATGTCCTTCATGAACAGATCCTTGCAGGTGAGCAGAACGACAGCCATTACCGCAGCCGTCTTCTGACCATCCAGGAAGACACGGAGAAAAAATCCGCAGACAGAGAGGAACTGGAAGAGCAGAGAGCAGACCTGCAGGCAAAGCTCCGCGAGATCAGCAAAGAGCTCTCTGATGAGCAGGAAAAGCTGGATAACATCCAGAGCAACATCGAAGAATGTACCCAGGCAGTGGAGGATGGAAAAAACGAGATTATCGAAATCCTCAACTCCCGTGCAAACACCAAAGGTAAGGCCCAGCGTTTTGATGCCATGATGGAACAGCTGGATATACGGAAAGCCGGGATCAGCCAGAGAATCCTTTCCCTGAAAACCCAGGAAGAAGAACAGCAGTCGGCCATCAGCCGGGCAAAAAAAGAGTACGATACCATCACCGAAGCCATTCAGGCCATCCAGGAAGAGGGAAGCCACCTCACAAAAGAGATCAAAGCCATCCAGGAAACCATGAAACAGCAGAATACCGAGCTGGAAGAAAGCCAGAGAGCCTACCACAGAGAGGCTTCCCGTCTGGAATCTTTAAAGAATATCACGGAACGTTACGACGGTTACGGAAACAGCATCCGCCGTGTCATGGAGCAGAAAGACCATGTGCCGGGCATCCGTGGTGTTGTGGCAGATATCATCCATGTGGAAAAAAATTATGAGATCGCCATTGAGACGGCACTTGGCGGAAGCATTCAGAACATTGTCACAGATAATGAGCAGACAGCCAAGGAGATGATCGAGTTCTTGAAGAAAAACCGGTATGGCCGTGCTACCTTCCTTCCGTTAAACAGTATTTCCCAGAGAGGCGAGTTCACTCAGAAGGGAGCTTTAAACGAACCGGGAGCCATCGGTCTTGCAAGTGGTCTGGTAAGTGCAGACAAAGAGTACAAAGGGCTGATCGGTTATCTTCTTGGAAAAGTACTGGTTGTGGATAACATTGACCACGCCATTGCCATTGCCGGAAAATACCGCCACAGTATCCGAATGGTAACTCTGGAGGGTGAGTCCTTAAGCCCGGGCGGGTCCATGACTGGTGGAGCTTTTAAGAATAACAGTAATCTTCTTGGCCGCCGGCGCGAGATCGAAGAGCTGGAAAAGAAAGTGAAAGAACTGGCGTCCAGGTACAACGAAATCCATCAGTCCATAGAAAATAACCGCAGGAAACGAAACGAAATGCGGGATACCGTAAATTCTCTGCAGCAGAAATTCCAGGAACAGTCCATCGGGCAGAATACAGCCAGAATGAACATCGAGCAGCTGGAGAAAAAAGCAGAAGAAATCCGGGACGGTTATGTAAGAATCCAGCGGGAAGAGGAAGAAATCCGCCGCCAGACAAGAGAAATGCAGGCAGATAACGCCCAGATCACCCAGGAACTGGAAACTTCCAAAAAGGACGAGGAAGAGCTGGAAACCTTCATCGAAACCCGCCAGAAGGAACTGGAAGACTGGAAAAAGGATGAGGCACAAACCCTGGAAACTCTGGAAAAGATCCGTCTGGACGCATCCGCATCCAAGCAGAAAGAAAGCTTCATAAAGGAAAACCTGAAACGTCTGAAAGAAGAGATCGATGTTCTTTTAAAAGAAAAAGAAGAAATCCTGGATTCCCTGGAAAAAGGCAGCCAGGAAACAGCAGAAAAAAGAAAAACGATCAAAAATGTCCAGGCTGAAATCGAAAGTTTTGCTGCAAAAGAAGAAGCATCCGAAAAACAGCTTGAAAAACTGCAGCAGGAAAAAGAAGAAAGCACGAAGAGCCATAAAGAGTTCTTTGAAAAAAGGGATGAGCTGTCCAACCAGATCAGCCTTCTGGACAAAGAATGTTTCCGTCTGAAAACCCAGGCAGAAAAGATCGAAGAAAACCGGGAAGCCCGTATTTCCTACATGTGGGAGGAATACGAGATCACCCCGAATAATGCGCTGCAGTACCGAAAAGAAGAATTCAGTGACCGCCACGTGATGAAACAGCAGATCCACAAATTAAAGGACGAGATCCGCGCCCTTGGTTCTGTCAATGTCAATGCCATTGAAGATTACAAGGAACTTCTGGAACGTCATACCTTCTTAAGTGGTCAGTACAACGATCTTCTGGAAGCGGAAAAAACGCTGGAACAGATCATTCAGGAACTGGATGAGGGAATGCGGAAACAGTTCACCGAAAAATTCGGAGAGATCCAGAAGGAATTTGACAAAGCCTTTAAAGAGCTGTTCGGCGGAGGCCGGGGAACTCTGGAACTTGCAGAAGACGAGGATATCCTGGAGGCAGGAATCAAGATCATTTCCCAGCCGCCAGGCAAAAAACTCCAGAACATGATGCAGCTTTCCGGTGGAGAGAAAGCACTGACAGCTATTGCTCTTCTTTTTGCCATCCAGAACCTGAAACCATCACCGTTTTGTCTTCTGGATGAGATCGAGGCAGCGCTGGATGATTCCAACGTAGGCCGTTTTGCAGGATATTTACAGAAGTTGACGAAGAACACACAATTTATTATAATAACACATAGACGTGGTACCATGAATGCCGCAGACCGGCTTTATGGAATTACCATGCAGGAAAAAGGGGTATCCACGCTGGTATCTGTAGACCTAGTTGAGAACCAGCTTACCCGGTAACAGAGGGGATGAAACAAGTATGGCAGAAGAAAAAAAAGGATTTTTTAAACGTCTGGTAAGCGGCCTTACCAAAACGCGAGACAATATCGTTGCTGGATTTGATTCCATTTTCAGCGGTTTTTCCAGTATTGATGATGATTTTTATGAAGAGCTGGAAGAAATTCTGATCATGGGAGACATCGGCATCAACGCAACCACCTCCATTCTGGAACATCTGAAGGAACAGGTGGCCGAGCAGCATATCAAGGAGCCTTCCCAGTGCAAGCAGCTTCTGATCGACAGCATCAAGAAGCAGATGCAGGTGGAGAGCACAGAATACGAATTCGAGAACCGGAAATCCGTAATCCTGGTAATCGGTGTCAACGGAGTTGGTAAGACTACCTCCGTAGGCAAACTGGCCGGTAAACTGAAGGATCAGGGAAAGAAGGTGATCCTTGGTGCAGCAGATACGTTCCGTGCGGCAGCAGGAGAACAGCTGACACAGTGGGCCAACCGTGCAGGTGTTGAGATCATCGGCGGACAGGACGGTGCAGACCCGGCATCGGTTGTCTATGATGCGGTGGCAGCAGCCAAGGCCAGAAACGCAGATGTGCTGATCTGCGATACAGCAGGAAGACTTCACAATAAGAAGAACCTGATGGAGGAGCTTCGCAAAATATACCGTATCCTGGAACGTGAGTACCCGGAAGCTTATCTGGAAACCCTGGTAGTCCTTGACGGAACCACCGGCCAGAACGCACTTTCTCAGGCAAGACAGTTTGCAGAGGTAGCCAACGTTACCGGAATCATTCTTACCAAACTTGATGGTACAGCCAAAGGCGGAATCGCCGTAGCGATCCAGTCCGAGCTTGACATACCAGTAAAATACATCGGAGTAGGCGAGAGCATCGATGACCTGCAGAAATTCGACGCAGACGCATTTGTAAACGCCCTCTTTGACGTAGAAGAAAGGAGCTAATACAGATGCTTACATTAGAGAGCTTTGAAGAAGCGGCAGCCAAAGTAAAAGAAGTGACACAGGAAACAAAGCTGATATACAGCAGTTATTTCTCAGATATGACAGGAAACAAGGTTTACCTGAAACCGGAGAACATGCAGCGCACCGGTGCCTACAAAGTACGTGGCGCATACTATAAGATCAGCACACTTTCCGATGAAGAGAGAAATAAAGGCCTGATTACCGCATCCGCAGGAAACCACGCACAGGGTGTTGCCTATGCCGCACATAAATACGGAGTAAAAGCAGTCATCGTTATGCCGACCACCACACCACTGATCAAGGTAGAGCGTACCAAGAGCTATGGCGCAGAAGTTATCCTTCATGGTGACGTATACGATGAGGCCTGTGCACACGCACTTGCACTTGCAGAAGAAAAAGGTTACACCTTCATTCATCCGTTTGATGACCCGGCAGTAGCAACCGGACAGGGAACCATCGCCATGGAAATCGTACAGGAACTTCCGCTGGTAGATTATATCCTCGTCCCAATCGGCGGCGGCGGACTTGCAACCGGTGTTTCCACCCTTGCAAAACTCCTCAACCCACATATCAAGGTCATCGGCGTGGAACCTGCAGGAGCAGCCTGCATGAAGGCATCCCTGGAAAAAGGTGAGGTCGTAACCCTTCCTCATGTAAACACCATCGCCGACGGTACCGCAGTACAGACCCCTGGAAAAAATATCTTCCCGTACATCCAGGAGAACCTGGACGATATCATCACCATCGATGATGACGAACTGATCGTAGCTTTCCTGGATATGGTAGAGAACCACAAGATGATCGTAGAGAACTCCGGCCTCCTTACCGTAGCAGCTCTCCGCCACCTGGATGTGAAGAAAAAGAAGATCGTCTCCATCTTAAGTGGTGGAAATATGGATGTCATCACCATGTCCTCCGTTGTACAGCACGGCCTCATCCAGAGAGACCGAATCTTCACCGTCTCCGTCCTCATCCCGGACAAGCCAGGTGAACTCGTACGGGTAGCCAGCGTCATCGCTGAAAATCAGGGAAATGTCATCAAACTGGATCACAACCAGTTCGTAAGCACCAACCGAAATGCAGCTGTAGAACTTCGAATCACCATGGAAGCATTCGGAACAGATCATAAGAATCAGATTGTTGCGGCACTGGAGAAGGCTGGATGCAAGCCTAGGGTTGTGCGGGCGATATTGTAAGAGATAAGTAGTAACTAAATAAAATATTGATTTGACCGGACTGTTTAAAATAACAATATTAACAGTCCGGTTTTGTAAAATATTAATTGAAAAATCTGAGGAAAAGGGGAAGCAAATGATAAGTAAATGGAAAAAGAAGCTTCGCAGAGCCTCTGACCGTAAATGTCAAAAGGGGATTATACTCAGAAGAAGAAAAAATAAACGTAGAAGAAATTTGAAAGCACTAAAGGGTGCGGAAATATATCCTAACAGAGTTTTTTATTTTCTCAGGGAAAAAGGATTTGGAAAAGAAAAAATCATAGGAAAAAAATTGGGTTATAAAAAAGTTCTAAAAGTTCCATCTATATTTTCAATTTCTGAAAATCCAGAGGAAACAATTGCTTTTCTCCAAAAATTATATTATTATGGTTCTAGATCAGACATAAAGGAAATACATATTGACCACAGTGAATGCTATTGTCTGGAAATTGCTGCGAGTACAATTATGGACGTGATTGTTCTGGCTATTAAAGAATATCATAGAAAAAATAAAAAGAATATTGAATTTAGTGGAACAATTCCTGCAGAGGGAAAAGTTAAGGACGTATTTATGGCAAGTGGTTTAGCTGCACATATGGATTTGAATATGGATGCAGGAATATTAATGAATTGGCATAATATTAAACGATTTAAGCTGATCAGTGGATACCATTATTCACAGATTTCGGATATTACAGCAACCAAGTTGGCAGAATATATAATTGAATGTATGAATACACAGGGATATACGTTGAATGGAAAGGGAAAAAATATTCTTGGAACTTTGTTTGGTGAGGTGCTGGATAACTGTGAAATACACGGTGGGGAACAGACTACATGGTTTGCATTGGGGCATTATCAGCAAAATGTCCAGGTAGATAGCTATGGAGAAGTTCAGCTTGTTATTTTTGACTTTGGTAATACAATATATGAACAATTGAAAGAAAAGACGACTTCATCGAAAACAAGAGAGAAGCTTGAATTTCTTTCCAAAGAGCATGAGAAGTTTTATAATAAAAACTGGACAGAAGAAATGCTCTATACACTGTTTTCACTTCAAGAAGGAATTAGTCGGCTAAAAGATGATAAAGTAGAAGGAAATCGACGGAGGGGAACAGGAACAGTTCGTTTGATTAATAATTTCCAGTTAATTGGTCAGACAAATGAAAATAAAACTCCTTTGATGTCGATTACATCCGGGCATACACATATTTGTTTTGATGGAACTTATAAATTGAAATCTCAAATGGTTGAGGATAAAGAACTTGGAAATGAACAACGGAGAATAATAGCATTTAATGAAAAAAATGATATTTTCCAACCGCCGGATGGCAGGTATGTAAAGTATATAAATACATTTTTCCCCGGAACAGTAATTTCATTGAAATTTTATTTTGACAGAGAATATTTGACACAAATTATGGAAAACAAGCGGTAGGAGGTATTACGTAGTGGAAAAAATAAATTTATTAAATTTTAGAAGTAATGGCTCTAAGATTTTTTCTGGACGCGATAAAGGGATTGATGCGAGAAAAAAATTGAAATTAAATGAACTGGATTCGCAAGAACAGAAAATTGAAGTAATTGTGCCTAAGGATACATGGTCAATAAATTCTTCTTTTTTTGGTGGATTATTTGAAAGTAGTATAATAAATTTGAAGGAAGATGGATTTCGAAAAAAATATATATTTAAATTTGATGATGGAGCTGCCTTGTCTGAGGAATTGCAACATAATATTGATGAAGGAATTTATGAATCTCTAAAGGATATTTAAGAGAGGTGATGCATAGTGACACAAAATACGGCAGCGGTTATTCAGGCAATTACAAGTATAGTTAATCTTATTTTTGTTGGTGGGATTTTTATTTTTGAAAGAAGAACTAGTAAAAAAAATGTTAACGATGAAAAGAAAGAATTTTGGTATAGACAAACTTTGCTAAGCCGTGGTTTGGATCTTACAGGGGAATGCTTTGATACAATGGAACAACTTTTACGATCATCAGAAGAATTTATAAATGAGTGCACACCTGAAAATGAAAAGAAAATAAAAGAAATAATAGGTAAAATACAGCGCCAAATATATATATTACGAAATGGTGTCGTAAGTTATGCTAAATTATTTGATACAACTCTTTTTAAACAATTAAAAGAAGAAGCAGAGCGGCTAGAAGATGGTATTACACAGGGAATAGAAAGTTGTTATTTGGCTGCTGGGAATAATACGAAAATTGCTAACAAAAGCATAGAAACAGAACTTTCAAATCTTCAAAAGCATAGGTATACGATTGTTTCGAAGTTGTATGATTATGATACAAAAGCATAAATGAGGAAAATAAATTAAGAAAGAGAGAAAAAGCCTTGGAGACACAGTTACTCTAGGGCTTTTATAGATTAATATAGTGGAAAAGACAAAAATTAAAATAAACAAAGCCGAAATCGAATTACTAGAATACATCCCGGATTTCTACACCATAGCAGAAATCACCAACCCACTGCTATCCGAAATGAGACCAGGAATCAAGACATGGGTATCCGAAGACGTATTTGAAAAAATGCAGGTCTCCGTCTGGATCGTAAATGACATCAGAGTAAATGCATTTGCAAAGAAATACGAAGGAAAAAACTACATAGTACTGACAATAGGACTCTGTGTCGCTTTCTGGAAAGAAGTCGAAGAATTCATCGGTAATAAAAATTTCAGAAAAGTATTTCACCTGTCAGAAGAAAAAGAAGACAGTTATAAAAAAGAGCTGTATCAGTCCATGCTGAATTTTATCATTGCCCATGAATTCGGACATATTGTCCATGGACATGTTCTGGCAAATTCAGAAGACAATTTCATAGAAGAATTATATGCAGACGAGACAACAAATAAAGATAACTGGCTCACACAGCTGAGAGAATTTGACGCAGATTATTATGCCGCAATGCTGAATACGGCCATTACACTTGGATATTGGAAAGAAGACAGAAAGGTATTAAGTGCAACCTTTGATCTTTTGTTTTTATCTTTTTATTTATGCTTCGATGTCTTTGCAAAAAACTCCAACAGAGATTTCTCGAATTATCAGGAAAAAGATATAGAATCATATGATCATCCATACCCCGGCATCCGGATGTATTACTGCAGTCTTGCGATCTGTGATTTACTTATAAGAATTAAAGGAGATAATGAGCTTATCCGGGAACTTATCAGCAGCGGATTCGATGCGATGATTTCCTACGAAAAACGGGCTCTTGGAAAAGAAAAATACCGGGACAGTTACTTTTCCATTGCAGGAACCCAAAAAGGCGCTATGCATATTCGGGCACTGGTAAATGGCTGGAATGAACTGGTAGATGAATATAACCGATATTCGTATGTTACAATTTATAAAAATGACAATGTCGAATCCCTGTCATATTTTCTTGGAGAAGACGGAGAGTTTCTTCGTCAGGGAGTATAACTTTACGTGAAAAAGGTTTCATGATATCATATTTATAGTAAATAATGATATCGTGAAACCATTTTTGTTTTGGGAGGAACTAGAATGCCAGAAAAAAAGAAACTTCCAGTAGGAATAGACAATTTTGAAAAAATAATCAAAAACAACTTCTATTATGTCGATAAAACAGAAATGATCCACAGCCTTATCCAAAACTGGAGCGAAGTAAACCTTATCACCCGCCCACGACGCTTTGGAAAAACTCTGAACATGAATATGCTTCAGACCTTTTTTGAAATCGGGACAGATCCAACAGTATTTGACGGCCTGAAAATCTCCGAAGACAGAGAATTCTGTGAAAAATATATGGGACAATTTCCCGTAATCTCCATCAGTCTGAAAAATGTTGAAGGAATGAACTTTGAGAGCGCCTGTGCGGCAATGAAATATGCGATCGGTGCAGAAGCCTTAAGGTTTTCTTTTCTGGAAAAAAGCCCTGAGTTATCCAATGCGTCGTAAAACCCCTTGCTTCAGCTATGGGGATATAAGACGCGTCCATCGAATTTATGCAAGTAATTGAAGATGGACAAAATAGTAATTGTATTAACTGATGAACCATAGTATAATACAAATATGAACACAACATATAAATCAAACAACAATGTCGTCTATTCCTGTAAATACCATGTAGTATGGTGTCCAAAGTATAGACGAAAAGTATTAATTAACGGTGTGGACGTCCGGCTGAAGGAGCTGCTCACAGAGTATGCTGCAAATCTTTCTGTAGACATTCTGGAAATGGAGATCATGCCAGACCATGTTCATATGCTTTTGGAAGTAGATCCTCAGTTTGGCATCCACAAAGCTGTAAAGTCATTTAAAGGCTATACGTCCAGAATTTTAAGACAGGAATTTCCCTATCTTAAAACGAAAATGCCGACTCTCTGGACAAACAGCTATTTTGTATCGACGGTGGGCGGTGCTCCGCTGGAAACAGTAAAACAGTATATTGAAAACCAGAAAACATCGCAGAGACAAAAGGATAAGATGGGATAATGCAAAAAGGAATTAAATTTAGAATCTACCCGAACAGAGAACAGAAAAACTTCATCCATCAGACCCTGGGATGCTGCCGGTTCATCTACAACCGGGGACTTGCCATGCGTAAGGAAGGCTATGAAAATGGGGAAAAGATCGGCTATTCCCAGACTTCCGCCATGCTGACTGAACTGAAAAAGCAAGAGGAGTTTGCCTTTCTGAAAGCAGCAGATTCCATTGCATTACAGCAGTCTTTGCGGGATCTCGACCGGGGATTTGTGAATTTCTTTCAGAAACGGGCTTCCTATCCAACCTTCAAAAGTAAACATAACCGGTTCCAGTCATACAGAACGGTAAATCAAAAAGATAATATTCGTATTGTGGGAAGATATATCAAACTTCCGAAACTTGGATTTGTTAAAATACGGCAGTCGATGGAAGTGGAAAAGATTAATCACGTGATCATTGAGCACACACCGGCTGGAAAATATTTTGCGGTTTTAAATGTTGATTTTGAACCGGAACCACGCTCAAATGCTGGCGGAACGATAGGGATTGATGTCGGAATCAAAGCGTTCTACTCCGACAGTAATGGAAATACGGTATCAAATCCCAGATATCTGGAACGCTCAATGCGAAAACTCATAAGAGAACAGCGCAGGCTTTCCCGAAAACAAAAAGATTCCCATAACCGCGAGAAGCAGCGGATCAGGGTGGCAAGAGTGTATGAGAAAGTAACCAATCAGCGGAATGATTTCCTGCAGAAACAGTCAACGATGCTGGTGCGTGAAAACCAAACCATCTGTATTGAAGATCTGAATGTTAAGGGGATGATCCGGAATCATAAACTGTCAAAATCGATAGCGAGTGTTTCCTGGGCAAAATTTTTTGAAATGCTGGAATATAAAGCTGGCTGGTATGGAAATGAAATTCACAGAGTACCAACGATGTATCCGAGCAGTCAGACCTGCAGCTGTTGTGGCTACAGAAATCCACGGATAAAAAATCTGGGCATTCGTATCTGGGAGTGTCCCAAATGCCATGCGGTTCATGACCGGGATACGAATGCAAGTATCAATATTCTGAAAAAAGGACTGCAGATGCAGTCTGCATAAAGATAAAAACTGTACCGTAGGGCATACGGGAACAGTATAAATATAGCTTGTGGACACTGTGTAAGACATTGCAGTACCGTAAGGTGTTTGCCAATGCAGTAGTGGGAGAAGCAAGAATCCCCCTGCTTTAGCTGTGGGGAGTGTCAACAACAGAGCAGACAGTCAGACAAAAAACGACATCGAAAGACTGATCGCAGGAGAGACTGTAACAAAGGAAATCCACCAGGAACTGACATATAATGAGCTGGACAGCAGCATCGAGAATCTGTGGAATGTGCTTTTTACCACCGGCTATCTGACTCAGAAAGGAAAAACAGCAGAAAATCAGTTCCGTCTGAAGATCCCCAATCTGGGAAAAATCTCTTCATAAAGCAGATCAGAGAGTGGTTCCGGCAGACCTCAAGGCAGGATGGCGACACCCTGAATCAGTTTTGTAATGCTTTTTCAGAACAGAATCCGGAAAAAATAGAAGAGCTTTTTGGAAACTATCTGTGGAATACAATAAGCATCCGTGATACAGCCACTGCGAAGAAAGAAAACTTTTATCACGGAATGCTTTTAGGACTTCTCGGATACAAAGATAACTGGATAATCCGGTCAAACGCAGAATCCGGCACCGGCTACAGTGACATTCTGATAGAAATACCAGAAAGCCGGACCGGCATTGTCATTGAGGTAAAGTATGCCGAAAATGGAAAAATGAAGGACGCCTGTATAAAAGCTCTGAGTCAGATTGAAGAGCGGAAATATGCTGCAAAATTGGAGGACGATGGCATGCGGTCGATTATTAAGTATGGGATTGCTTGTTATAAGAAGGATTGTAGGGTGGTGATAGGTACTTCATAATGCAGAAGATAAAAATTAAAATATGAACTATATTAGGGCCGAAAAAACTGTTGGATGAAAAAGGTAGCCTCAGAGACCAAACCATTCTGAGACTACCTTTTATATTACTAAAAACTTGACGTAAAACAAGTAAAATAATATAATAAAACAAAAAGGAGGTCATGCATGAGTACCCGTATCATTCACGAAAAACAAGACCTGAAATATCTTCAATGGTCACAGATCCGATCCTCATCCGGAACAGCAGGTTCTTTTTTGAAAGCAACAGACGACTTACAAAAACCAAAGAAATACTATAAATTATCTAATTATGATGGTATAAATGGAATAATAGGACACGAATGTGTAAATGAACTAATTACAGACAGACTTCTGAATATTCTGGGAATAGAGCACCTTCATTACGATTTGATTCATGCAGAAATAACCGTAAATGATAAAAATATAGATACGTACTTATGCATGTCCGAAGATTTCAAGAAAATAGGAGAAAACAAAGCAGCACTGGATACATTCTATGAAGCAGAATGCCTGACCAATGAAACACCAATGGAATTCTGCATACGCAATGGATGGGAAAAATATGTATATGAAATGCTGGTAGTTGATTTCCTTATTCTAAATCGTGACAGACACGGGGCAAATATCGAGGTATTACGCAATTCCGAAGAAAAAACGCTGCGTCTGGCACCAATTTTTGACCATGGCTTATCGTTGCTGTTCAGTTGTCATACAGAAGAAGCAGTCGAAAAATTTGATATTATGCAGGACAGGCCGGTACAATGTTTTGTTGGCTCCTATTATGCACAGCAAAACCTGCAGTTGATTCCCCGGGAGAAAATGCCTCAGCTGCATCCCTTACAGGAAAAACATAAAGCAATATTATTGGAAGGACTGGATGGAATTATTCCCCGGTATTTACAGGAAAAAATCTGGAACATGATCTGGAAAAGGTGGTTATACTATGAAGATTTTTGTAATCAGAAATGAAGAAGACAAAACAAGAAAAAATCTCGCCTATCTCATCTATTATGAAAAAGACAAGCGATTTTATATAGAACTTCCGGACGATGCAGACATCTGGGAAACACCCCTGATTCTTTCTTCCCGCCTGAAACGCGGCGAAAAGACCATAAATGCATACTGGAGCAAAATCTGGGTTCAGCAGAGGATTATCCCTCAGGATCGGCAAAATCTCGGAAGAATCCTGAAAGACAATGGCCTGGACAGCTATGACGAGTTCAAACTCCTTGCCATGACCGACGGCCGCTGTGCACAGGACTATTATTATCTGACACCCGTTGCCGAAAAAGATCTCCCGGACTATATCAAAAAAAGAAATACCATAAAAGTAAAAGATGTATTCCCACTGAAAAATTACACATTGTTGATATCCTTTTACGATGACTCCGTCCGGAAATGTAAATTAGAAGATCTGGTCGGCTCAGACAGACACTTTGCACCAGTATTAAACAATGAAAAAATCTTCCGCTCAGTCAAAGTAGAAACAGGAGGCTACGGAATCTGCTGGGGAGAAAGCGAAAGCCTGTGCATCCCAAGAGAAACGCTTCATAAAGCAGGGAAAAAGATTCCACTTACCAGTAGCGAACTTCAGAGCATGATAAGCGACCATATTATAGATTCCGCCCAAGCAGCAGAAGAACTGGGATGCTCCAAGCAGAATATCGACGACCTTGTAAGAAGGGGAAAGCTGACGGCTGTGAAGGAAGGGCAGAGGTATCGGTTGTTTATGAAGAGTGATATTGAACAAAGGAGATGGAAATAAAATATATGAACAGACCCGTTGACTGGAAAGCATTCGAATACAAATTTTCCACAGATCCCCGCCCCGCCTTCGAAGGCCTCGCCTACATCCTTTTCTGCCATGAATTCAAACAGACCTACGGAATTTTCCGATACTACAACCAGCCCTATATCGAAACACAGCCCGCAAACACAGCCGATGGCCATAAAGTTGGATTCCAGGCCAAATACTATGACGCAGGAACGCAGATGTCATCCAAAGAACAGGACCTGAAAGACGCAATCAAAGGGGCAAAAAACAAATATGCCGGAATCGACCGGATAATTTTCTATATCAATAAAGAATTCTCCGCCAGCAGTGCCAAAGACAAAGACAAACCAAAACATCAGCTCAGAATTGAAAAATACGGAAAAAATCTGGGAATCGAAATCCAGTGGAGAGGCCAGAGCCACATAGAAAAAATGCTGGCAGAAGAAGAACTGAAATACGTAAAAAATATGTATTTCAATGCAAAAGACGGAATTGACCGGTTTCACGAAAACCTCATAAATCACAAAAACTCCATTCTGAAACACATCCATTCCACAATCCAATATAACGAAAAAGAGGTAAAAATTCCCCAGGATTACCAGAAACTCACAGACTTCCAGGAATCAGACACCCAGGTAATGATCATCCACGGGGCAGCAGGTGCCGGAAAATCAGCCACAGTAAAGGACTTTCTTGAAGCAGAGAAAAACCAGAAAGAGAAAATCACACTAATGTTTTCCGCATCCGATCTGGACGTAAAAGAAGAAAATCTGTTTCTCTATGATGGAAATTACGGCTTGCAGGATTTATTCGGACTATACAAAAACGAAGAACACAGATTATGCATCATCGATTCCGCAGAAAAATACTGCACTGCAAAATATCCGGAAGTATTCGGAGACATTCTCCAGCAGTTTCTGGCTCGCGGATGGAAAATACTGACCACGATCCGAACCTTTTATAAAGACAGTTTCTGCAATACATTCCTAAAAAATACTACATACAGTGAACAGGAAATCCCGAAACTGAAAAAAGAAACACTGACACAGATAAACAATCAGTATCCCTTCGTGCTGCCCGCAGACCCCAAAGTACAGGACCTGCTGTGCAATCTGTTTTATCTGAACCTGTATCTGAATATGGAGCATAGCTCAGAAGATGAAAACATGAACGTAACCCTGTTCCGGGACGCAATCTGGAATCAGGTCATCCGTAACGATTTTCGGCAGTATAACAATCTGCCGGTAAAAAGAGAAGCTTTTATCCAGCAGATGGTCAGTGACATGATGGCACATGAGCGATATACCTATTCCCTGAAAGCTACCGATGATTTTGAGGCCATTTCCGCATTGGAAAGCAGCGGAATTATCATACCCTATCAGGAAAACCGGAAAAACTGGATGATGAGTCATGATGTATACGAAGAGATTGTAACCAATCACATCTTTACCGAACGTCTGGAACAGGATACCTGTTCCGAAAAAGCATTTTTCGCAGACCTGGGAAATTCCCTCCGCAGTAGGAAATCATACCGGATCTGGCTGGAAAGCCGGTTATCAGATGAGGACGACCGGATACTGGAATTTCTTCTTGGGCTTTTTGACGATGAAGAGCTGGAACAGCAATGGAAAGACGAGACACTTATCGCATTAATGAACTCTGAAAGTGAAGAAGGATATTTTGTTCTGGATACTCTGTTAGGTCAGGCTGATCAGGAGCTTTTTACGAGGATGATGTTTTTGTTGAATACGGCTTGTAGAGGTGGGATAGATCCGGAAATCATGGAGATTCTTAATGGGCAGAAAGAAAGAGAATTTAATCAGTACCGGTATACAAGGCCAAAGGGTACAGCATGGGAAACTCTTCTGAAATATACCTGTGACAATCGGGACAGGATTGACTGGTCGGAGGAAAATTTGTCAGTGGTAACAGAAGCATTGTATGCATGGACACAGGCGAATCATGAAGGAGAAGCAACCAGAGCAGCAGGTCTGATAGCGCTGTACCTGCGGAAAAAGATTTATGCGGAGACAAAGTACAAATATGATCTGGAAAATAATAATGTCTATGATAAGCTGGACAATATTATACTGAATGCGGCAAAAGAAATAAAAGCGGAACTGGATGAACTTTTTACAGATGTTATTCAGAAAAATGCATTGGATCACAGATCGGAGTATTATCCGTTGATTGAAAAAGCGACCTCTAATGTAATGGATTGCGGAATGATCTATGCAGCTATTCCTGAGACCCTGATAAAACTGATGAAGTGTTGTTGGATTCAGTCAGAACCGGAAATTAGTTGGGATACTCACCCAGATCTGGAGTCAGATTTTGGATTGAAAAAACATCTTAATTTTAGATATTATCCGGTAAGTGCGTTACAGACCCCGGTTCATGAGATTCTGGCTGTGGCGCCACAGCAGGGGATGAATTTTGTACTGCATTTGTTAAATTATGCTTCCGAATGTTATCGAAATTCCTCACTGGCAACAGAATATGATGAATGCCAGGAAATAGAGCTTATTTTTTCAGAAACGAAAAAAGTAAAACAGATATGCAGTGACAGACTCTGGAAGATGCACAGAGGTACCGCACCGAATCCGCATGTTCTGGAATGTGTTCTGATGGCACTGGAAAGGTGGCTGCTGGAAGTGGCTGAAAACTTTCCTGAAAAAATATTGAACAACGTTTGTTTGTTTTTACTGAAAAACAGTAACAACGTAGCGATTACAGCAACGGTACTTAGCGTCGTGGAAGCTTATCCGGAAAAATTATTAGAGATAAGCTGTATTTTGCTCAGAACAAAAGAAGTTTTTCATTATGATATTAGCAGACAGATTGTGGAAGTAGGGATAAACTTTCTGAAAGGATATCTGCCAAAAGGCCAGATGTTTGATGCAGAAAGAATTGCAAGTAATAATTTGGAATTTCGGAAAGTAATCTTTGAACAGGTGATTTTGAACTATCAGAAAAGAAACAATCTGTCTGAAGAAGAGTTTAACAGCAGAATATCTGTGCTTTATAAAAATATTGATCAGACAACAAAGGACATAGAAACGTGGGAACCAATCTATCGTTATGCGTATTATCGTATGGACTTAAGACAATATAACGGAGATCCAGAAATTATCGAGAAAAATGGTCGGAAATATTTGGGACTAAAACTGCAGGTTCCTGAAGAACTGGTAGAATTGAGTGGAAATACAGAGAAAGAGAGAAAAGAATTTTATCATCGTGAGCATGTAGAACTGGATGTGTGGTCCCGCGCCCGTTATCAGGGAAAAAAGGAAAATTACCAAAACTATACAAAATACGAAGAACAGCCTGAGATGGCATATGTGGAAATGACAGGAATTCTGGAAGATAAGAGTGAGACAGAAGGATTAAAGAATCTGTCCATCGCAATGTATACATGTGCAGTACTTTTACGTGATTTCCGGGAAAAACTTTCCGAAGAAGCAGTTACCTGCTGTATGGAAATTGTGCGGGTAACAGTAAGAGAATGGCTTTTGTCCGAAGAAAATTATATATTAAGTGCTGCCATTGATGCAGTACTTCCGGAACTGACCAGACAGGTCTCCTGTGAAGATTTGTCTGCAGACTGGGACAATCCCATGTTTTTACTTGTAGGGCTCCTGCTGGATCACCGGGAAGAACTGAAAATGCTTCCACCATGCATTGCAGATTTTCTCTGGAAACAGGATCGGCATGCAGCACTGAAAGTTCTGTACGCTTATGCGGATCTGTCTCCGGCTTACCGGAGAAAAAGAAGGCGGCATGGAGAAGACGGAAAGTTAAAAACGTTTCTTGATGAAAATACGGCCTGTATCGAACAGATTTTCAACAGAGAAATAACAGATATCAATGAGATCAACACAGATTCTCTGGAATTTCGATGTTTACTGTCTCTCTACGAATTGTTAAACAAAGAGGAGGAAGAAAATTTTTCATTCATTATAAATACAGGTAAGGACATCTGGGAAAAAATCTTTGATAAAGCCGATGAGAAAGAACGCAGGCCTTACACCGGGGAGCGTGGTCGTTCCTATGTAAAATGGCTGGCAGATTATACGCTGACTTTAACACCGGACAGGCAGAAGAAACTGTTACAGACCATGAGGCCTCATATTTCCATGGAAGATACCTTTGCAACCTGGATATGGGAAATGGTTGCCTGTGAAGTGGAAAAACCCAGATATGAGGCGTTCTGGAATATTTGGAACCTCCTTCAGCCGGATATTTTCAGAAAATGCGATAAGGTAAAAGAACTGGAAAAAAGCGGAGATACATTGTATTTTGGGGAGAGAAAGGCGTTTGACCATTTAATAAAAAGCTACCTTCTGGCATCCGAGATATGGGCAGACAGTCTGACCTCCTGGGATTCCCTGAAACACGAAAACGCAGATTTCTACAGAAAGGCAGCAGTCAGAATCGGCTACCATCCCATCGTTCTGTATTCGATTGCATATATATTAAATTCCATAGGAAAAGATACATTTTCCAGAGAAGGTGTGGAATGGCTGAGCATCATCATAAAAAATAATCTTCATCTGAAAAAATCAGATCTGCCGGTGAATACACAGTATTATATAGAAGAGTATATGAGTGAACTGATAAAAAGAGAAAAAGTTACGCTGCGGAGAGAGGAACACAGGCGGAAACAGGTGCTGGTTGTTCTGGATTTTCTTGTGGAGATAGGATCTGAGGTTGGATTTGGGATGCGGGAGGATGTGGTGTGAGAAGGATTGTTGATTTTGAAACACTGCAATCTCAGTAAAACAAACAGGATAAAACTTTACGCAAAAATGGTTTCATGGTATCATTATCCATTATAGGTGGTAGATACCGTGAAAACATTTTTATTATAAATGATAGGAAAGTAGCAGGAGGCATATATGTTTTTAAAATCCTTAATTCTTCACAATTTCAGATGTTTTTCCGACCTGAACATTAAATTTAATAACCGACTCACAGTAATCGTGGGAGGAAATGGCGCAGGAAAATCGACAGTGCTGGATGCTGCCACCATTGCGGCAGGAACACTGACATCTGCAATGGATGGTCTGACAAATTATGTAGTGTCATGTTTCAGGCTGCTACAGGAAATATTCTGAAATAACCGAAGAATCGGAAAAATGCTAAATGGCATATTCTGTAAAAAACAGACACCTTACGTCGTTGACACATCCAACAACAGATGGTATGATAAAACATAAACAAAATGTCCATATTTCGATGTAAAAAGACACAAAACAACACAATGACAGAGCAGGTTACATCAAATCCGGATAGAAACAACACATATTTGGAGGGAAGAGAAAAAAGATGTACGAAAAGAAATCTCATGGGTGGTATAAACATAAGGATTTTATATTACTGGATTTCATATGCCTGTTTTTAGCATATATATTCGCATATTATATTCGAATTCACGATTATATCAATTTTATCAGCAATGAAACCTACCGCAATGCGCTGGTGTTCATTCTCGGTACCAATCTCATCGTGATCATGGTGTTCGAAATCTACACAGGAGTCCTCAGAAGAGGCTATTACCGTGAACTCAATATCCTGGTCAAGCAGATCATTGTAGTGGAGCTTGCAGCAGGCCTGTATCTGTTTACGGTAGACAGCGGAAGACATTTTTCAAGGGCAGTCCTGTATCTTACCGGTATTATCTTTGGTGTTTTATCCTATGCAGCCAGAATCTTCTGGAAAAAACATCTCATACATATAATGGCAGAAAGAGGAGAACATTCTCTTTATATTGTAACTTCTTCAGATATCGCGGAATCTGTGGTGGAGTCTGTCCGCAAACACAATTATAACCGCTATGACATTAATGGGATTATTATTACAGATGGTGACATGAGCGGAAATGAGATATCCGGAATCCCGGTAGTGGCATCGGTTAAGAACGCCTCTGCTTTTATCTGCCAGCACTGGGTAGATGAAGTCCTGATCAATGTAAGTGAGGATTATCATTATCCACAGAAACTGTACGAAGAGCTTCTGGAGATGGGAATTGTAGTCCACGTCAACCTTGCCAGAATCCGTAAAACTTCTGGACAGAAACAGTTCGTGGAAAGAATCGGCGATTACACAGTGATCACCACAAGTATGAACTACACCACAGACCGTCAGGCTATGGTCAAGAGACTTCTGGATATTGCCGGTGGCCTTGTCGGTTGTCTGTTAACAGGGATCATCTTTATTTTTGTGGGACCTGCAATCTATATCAGTTCCCCGGGGCCGATCTTCTTCTCCCAGACCAGAATCGGTAAAAACGGAAAGCCTTTCAAGATGTACAAGTTCCGCAGCATGTATATGGATGCTGAGGCAAGAAAAGCGGAGCTGATGTCCCAGAATAAGATGAGCGACGGCCGTATGTTTAAGATTGACTTTGATCCTCGTGTTATTGGTAATAAAGTTCTCCCGGATGGTCGGAAGAAAACTGGTATTGGTGAATTTATCCGGAAAACTTCCCTGGATGAGTTTCCGCAGTTCTGGAATGTACTGAACGGGTCCATGAGTCTGGTGGGTACCAGACCGATTTTGCCGGATGAGCTGGAACAGTATGAGCTGCATCACAGAGCAAGGATTGCCATTAAGCCGGGAATTACCGGGATGTGGCAGGTTAGTGGTAGGAGTGATATTACGGATTTTGAGGAGATCGTGAGGCTGGATACGGAGTATATTTCGGAGTGGAATATTGGGTTGGATATAAAGATACTGTTTAAGACGGTGTTGGCGGTTATTAAGAGGGATGGAAGTTGTTGATGTCGAATGTTGGACTTGACTGTTTGAGTTAGATGGGTATAATGTAGAAGGATTACTTAACCAAATGAGTAGTACAGATATCTGTCTGATTTATTTTGGTTTGACCAATATATGAGGTGACATTAGATGAAAAATTATACAATAGCAGTTGCAGGTACCGGCTATGTGGGTCTGTCAATTGCGACACTCCTTTCTCAGAATCATAAAGTATATGCTGTGGATATTGTCCCGGAGAAAGTGGAACTGATCAACAACAGGAAATCCCCCATCCAGGATGAATACATCGAAAAATACCTTGCAGAAAAAGATCTCGATCTGACCGCAACCCTGGATGCGAAATCTGCCTACAAAAAAGCGGATTTTGTCGTGATTGCGGCACCTACCAACTATGATTCCGTTACCCAGAATTTTAATACGGCGGCAGTGGAAGACGTAATTAAACTGGTAATGGAAGTAAATCCGGATGCGACCATGGTGATCAAGTCAACGATTCCGGTTGGCTATACCAAGTCTGTCCGGGAGAAATTTCACTGCAGCAACATTCTGTTCAGCCCGGAGTTTTTAAGAGAATCCAAGGCTCTGTATGACAATCTGTATCCAAGAAGAATTATCGTTGGTACAGATATGGAAGATGAACATCTGGTTCATGCTGCACATGAGTTCACAGGCCTGCTTCAGGAAGGTGCAATAAAAGAAGACATTGATACCTTGTATATGGGCTTTACAGAAGCGGAAGCTGTTAAGGTGTTTGCCAATACTTATCTTGCTCTGCGTGTGGCGTATTTCAATGAGCTGGATACTTATGCAGAGAGTAAAAGACTGGATACCAAGCAGATTATAGAGGGGGGTGTCTTGATCCCCGTATTGGCAGCCATTACAATAACCCGAGTTTTGGCTATGGGGGTTACTGTCTGCCCAAAGATACCAAACAGCTTCTGGCGAACTATGCGAATGTGCCTCAGAACATGATGTCTGCTATTGTGGAGAGCAACCGGACAAGGAAAGATTTTATTGCAGACCGTGTTCTCCGCCTGGCCGGTTATTATGGTTATGGGGAAGAAAACGAATGGAATAAAGATCAGGAAAAGAATGTTGTGATCGGTGTTTACCGCTTGACTATGAAGAGCAACAGTGATAATTTCAGGCAGAGCAGCATTCAGGGCGTTATGAAGCGTGTGAAGGCGAAAGGCGCTACTGCGATCGTGTATGAACCGACACTGAAAGACGGAGAGAGGTTCTTTGGCAGTGTGGTTGTGAATGACCTGAAGAAGTTTAAAGATATGAGTGATGCTATTATTGCAAATCGGTATGACCGGGCTCTGGATGATGTGAGGGAGCGGGTTTATACGAGGGATTTGTATGGCAGGGATTGAGGAATTGGTTTATGCTGTGTGTTTATGGCATAAACGTGAAGATGTATGGGATATAAGAGAATGTGGAGGCGAAAGGATACATATGGATGAGTATGAGAAGGCACGTACCGTTTGAGAGAAATATTGGATGCAAAGGCCGCATGTTTTGTATGCGGATTTTTGTTGCAGTTGTGGGTTCTGATAATGTCTACCTCAAATTTTCAGTGGCGGCATGATGGTCTACGGTGGCGTATAAAACTCATGCAAAATACCCCTACTGCAAGCCTGTTTTATTGCAGAGCAAGGGACGGACATGATACCTTCATTTTTCCGAAGAATTAGAGGTAGTGAGGGGTAGATGATTGTTCATGTTGCAACAAGAGGAGGATATGAACTTGTACAGTTTTAACAAAGTAAGTTAGTGCGAAGGTTATGACAATAAGGGTCAGCACTTTGAAAAATAGAGAAGTGCAACTGCGAGTTATGACAATAAGACCTAACACTTTGTTGGTAAGTTGGTATGAAGGTGTCTACCATAAAGTTTCAGTTGAGGAAAAATAGGTGAGTAGCCCGTGACAGGTCTACATGAAAGATTCAGTGGTGGTCTAAACAATACACAATTAATAAAAAGCAACATCCAAAAAGATGTGTACATAGATTAGGAAATGAACAAAAACGGAGGAATACAAATGAGTACAGTAAATTTGGAAAATAAGACGATTTTAGTCACTGGTGCAGCGGGTTTCATTGGCTCAAATCTGGTGAAAAGAATATATGAGGAAGTTCCTTCGGCTACAGTGATTGGTATCGATAACATGAATGCATACTACGATGTAGCTCTGAAGGAGTTCCGTCTCAATGAGCTGGCCAAGTATCCCACATTTACTTTTGTAAAAGGCAACATCGCTGATAAGGCATTAATTACAGATCTGTTTGAAAAGTATAAACCGGCTGTAGTGGTGAACCTTGCGGCACAGGCTGGTGTGCGCTATTCCATCACCAACCCGGATGCCTATGTGGAATCCAACTTGGTCGGCTTTTTTAATATCCTTGAAGCCTGTCGTCATTGTGAGAGTTTGGAGCATCTGGTTTACGCCTCCTCCTCCAGCGTTTATGGTTCCAATAAAAAGGTTCCGTACAGCACTGATGACAAGGTGGATAATCCGGTTTCCCTGTATGCGGCAACCAAGAAATCCAATGAGCTGATGGCTCATGCTTACTCCAAACTTTATAATATCCCGTCCACCGGTCTGCGCTTCTTCACGGTGTATGGCCCTGCTGGCCGCCCGGATATGGCTTACTTCGGCTTTACCAACAAGTTGGTGAAGGGCGAAACCATCAAAATCTTCAACTATGGCAACTGCAAGCGCGACTTTACTTATGTGGATGACATTGTCGAGGGCGTTGTTCGTGTGATGAAGAAGGCTCCGGACAAGAAGAACGGCGAGGACGGTCTGCCGATTCCGCCGTATGCAGTTTATAACATCGGTAATCAGAATCCGGAAAACTTGCTGGATTTCGTGCAGATTCTGAGTGAGGAACTGGTTCGTGCAAAGGTGCTACCGGAAGATTATGACTTCGAGGCTCATAAAGAGCTGGTTCCGATGCAGCCGGGTGATGTGCCTGTTACTTATGCAGATACCAGTGCTCTGGAGCGTGACTTCGGATACAAACCGAGCACGAGCTTAAGAGAAGGATTGAGGAAATTCGCTGAGTGGTACGCAGAATTTTATAAGTGAGAGAGATAGAGGATAGAAAGTAATAAGCAGATGAGGAGATAAGTATTATGAGAGAATTTAAAGATTTGAAAATTGCAGTTGCAGGTACTGGTTATGTTGGACTTTCCATTGCCACGTTGCTCTCCCAGCACCATCAGGTGACGGCTGTGGATATTATCCCGGAGAAGGTAGAATTGATCAATAACAAAAAATCTCCGATTCGGGATGACTACATCGAGAAATATCTTGTAGAAAAAGAACTGAATCTGACCGCAACACTTGATGCGAAGGAAGCATACAGTGATGCGGACTTTGTTGTTATAGCTGCACCTACGAACTACGATTCAAAGAAGAACTTTTTCGATACCTCTGCGGTAGAAGCGGTTATCAAACTGGTGATTGAGTATAACCCAGAAGCTATTATGGTTATCAAGTCCACAATTCCTGTTGGTTATACTGCTTCTGTTCGTGAGAAGTTTCATTGCGATAACATCATCTTCAGCCCGGAATTTTTAAGAGAAAGCAAAGCACTGTACGATAATCTTTATCCTTCTCGTATCATCGTTGGCACTGATCTGAACGATGAGCGTCTGGTTGAGG
>OLRJ01001012.1_pt1 | contig 25395 bp, 22 predicted proteins | sample 1672741 | NCBI WGS metagenome assembly OLRJ01 (sample SAMEA3136719, study PRJEB25190) | human gut metagenome | biome: human gut; feature: human-associated habitat; material: faeces | place: Austria | collected 2013
AAATCTTTCCCAAAGCGGCGGCGGTGGCATTGCCATGGACGCTGATGGAACAACTCGTCCACTCACAGAAGCAGAACTTCTTGCAGAAATTGATTCCCCGGAAGTGGAATATGAAGAAGATGGAAGTGTGTGGGTTTATTACCACAATCAAAGCATTGAGATCACGGACAAATTCAATGAGGATAAAGTATGCTATGTGAAAATCGCAGACGGAAATAAAACCTTGTATCTTACGGTGAAATATCAGAATGGATACAGCTATTCCCCCCAAAAGTATATAGAGCCGGAAGTGTTTAACTGATATAAAAGCCCTCACCTGACGGATCCTATTAACATCGCTGTCAGGTGAAGGCTTTCATTTTATTACTGCAAATCTACATACATTGCCTGTTTTCCAGTCCCATTTCCATACCAGTCACCGCCAACACCGCTGGTGATCATCCAGAAATGATCTCCGGAAGCACCGAAATTATAGCTTCCTTCATAAGTTGGCAGACCTCCGTTCAATGCCATGTAAGCCTGGGTAATGTCCTGCCACTGGCCGGTAGACTCGTCCAGATATTTTGCATTGCGAACCTCCATGGAACGAACCTCTCCTGCATATTGGGACAGATAATCCTCCAGGAAAAAGGCAGTGGAGCCTTTAAAGCAAGAGTTTTGCACACCTACATCGTATTTACTTAACAAGGTGGATTCATTTGTTTCCAAATCTTCTACCCACTGCTCTACTGTCGTATTTCCAGTTTCTGAAGAAGTGCCGCAAACCAGATGCATCCGATACCAATGTCCTGCTTCCCACTGGTAAGGCACTAAGCTGTGGGCACCTGTACCCTCTCCGCCGAATTCTTCCGTACTATCCGTGGTTTCCGGATAAACTCTTGTAGCACGGATCGTGGTCTGATTGCCACTTGCATCTGTGCAGTGTACGTCCCAGAAGGACAGAATTCCTACCATCTCGTTTCCTTCTCTTCTCTGAAAACCTGCATAGCCATGGATCGTAGATTCTACACTTACGCTTGCATACTGGCTTTCCAGTGAAGAATAATCCATCTTCCAGCTTCCAAGAGCGCAGTAGGTTCCCTGGGGCAGATAATCAGCTTTAAAATCAATGGAAAATTCCGTATATCTTGTGTTTTCCGGAATAGTCATCCAGCCCATAACATAAGGAGACTGAGCATTATTGGGGTTCTGGTAAGCGGCAATTTCCTCATCAGAAGGAATCTGGAACAGGGAATTCCAGTCAGTGTCAGCACCTACTGATGAGCCTGTAGAAGGAGTCACAGCCTGGGTACTTTCCCCGGTATTTCCATTTGGGTAAGCCGGAATAATGGTTTCTTCGTAGCTGTTATTATTGCTGTTGTCGTAGCCGGAATTGTCATAATCGTCGTAATAAGTTTCATCCTCATAATCGTAAGAATCGTCATAATCATAACTGTCGTCATAATCATAACTGTCATCATAATCATAACTGTCGTCATAATCATAGCTTTCGTCATAATCATAGCTTTCGTTGTAATCATAACTATTGTCATAACTTTCTGTAGTTGCCTGTGCTGCCGGCGCTGCTGTTGGTGTCGGTGCCAGTGCCTTCTCGGTATCCAGAGTATTGATGGATTTCTTCTGGCTTGTGCTGTCAAATACGAGGTATGCTACACTGCCTTCCAGATGAAGCTCAGCTTCTTCCGTATCACCAAACGGGAATGTATGGATTTCAGCGGTTGTTCCATCTTCAAAAGTAAGCTGAATGTTGTATTTCTGAACTTCACTTTCTTTTGCTTTGGTCTCGTCCGTCTTTTCTGTATCTGCAGTTTCATCTTTTTTGTTTGTGTCAAACCACAGTTCGCGTTCTTCGTCTGCTGCAAACTTGTCGTCTTCTTTCAGAAAATTTTCCGGATATTTCTCATCTTTTTCATTCTTAACGGCAAATCCTGTGACTACTTTACCGGTCAGATTTTTAAGTTTGACATCCAGAACACCTTCTGTTTCTTTCTCTGGTTTCTCGCCGATGGTCTTTAATTCTTCTGTCTTAGCTTCGGAAGTCTCGTCTGCTTTTGCAGTATCTTCTGTCTGTGCAGTCGTATCTGCTGCCATAGCTGTCTGTGCAAATAACATGCTGCTTCCGATTATCGCTGTCATTAATACTGTTACAAGTTTTCTTTTCATGATTCTAATCTCTCCTGTGATCTCTTATCTGCCTTTGCTTGTTTTAACATACTGAAGGGTACCCTTCTGTCCATAAGTGATCTTGTATCCGGTGTAACCCTTCTTGCCAAATTCACTCTGGAAATTCGGATCATATACATAAGTCTTTCCGTTGGATTTGATTTCTACCCATGCATGTGGTGCCAGACCTTTTCCTTTATTTACAGATCCTTTTACATATTTTGCATCATATCCGGCAACTTTTGCCATCTGATAGAAAGTAGCCGCCTGTACATAGCAGTCACCACGGCCTGTCTGGAAGCCATATTTTGCATAATTAGTAACGTTTTTCTTCGCAACTTTGTAGTTTCCTGCATAGCGAACGGAAGATGACCAGTTAAATGCCTTCTTAAGGTTGCCGCCACATTTCTTCAGACGGATAGCAGCCAGTGTCTCTACAGCGGACAGTTTTTTTGCACGACCGTTTTTGGCAATCTTATAATAAGTTTTTGCATTGTATTTGTAATATTTTTTATTTGTTACAAGTTTGCCGTTCTTTGCAAATACATAAGTATACTTGCCGATTTTCTTTACACCGGTAACCTTCTTACCATTTTTGTCATAATAATATTTATGATTTTTGCTCCATGCATTCTTAAGTGTTTTTGTGGTTGTAGTTGCTGCTGCAACTGTCTGCACATCCATAATCGGAGCTGCTGCTGGTGCTGCCGCGATCACTGCACTGAGAAGCATTGCAGTAATTTTCTTATTTACTTTCATTTTTCATTCTCCTTTTCGCTTATTTATTTTTAGTATCTCTGTGATACACTTTCTACGATTTCGGCATTTGCATCCTTACCTGTCGGGCGGAATACACTCAATTCAATATTGTCATATACATAAACGACATCGCTTCCGTTTCCATTACCAAAGCAGCTTTCACCGGTAACAGATACTTTTTTGTATTTGCCGAGAAGTTTCTTGATCTGAGTTGCATTGCTGTTGATTTTGGCGGCGTTTCTGTACATTACAGTTTTTTTCTTGTCGTATACACCTTTTGAATTAAAGAAATACAGATTAGGCATACTATATGCAGAAGTACTTCCACCGCGAAGGCCTTTTACCATATGTCCCTGATAGTCAAATCCATAATATTTACCCTTGATTTTTTTGACAAAAACACCGGTCTTGCCCATAGCAGCTTTGTTTGCCTGATAAGCTCTGCCTTTTTTGTCAAAGTAGAATCTGTATTTTTTCTTTCCCACTTTAATGGTACGCCATTTGTTGCAGACTTTCTTTCCGTTTTCGTAAGCGTAATACTTGCCTTTGACTTTTTTCAGTTTGGTTTTTTTCTTGGCTGCTGCCTCTACCGTAACCGGCTGTGTGGCTGCTGTAACCACCGGTGCTGTAACGAGAAGCATGAGCAACAGAACCGCAAATACTTTTTTGAACTTTTTCATGTTTCCTCTCCTTATTTAATATTAAAATTTTATTTTGTACTGCACTGTATATGCAGGACGGGAACTTGCTCCAAATAATGTGCCGTACATGTTGTCATAATACAGTCCATCAATCACAACAAAGCTATGTCCGTCCGGAATTGTAATGACATATGGCTGATAGCCAAGCTCCTTCGCTACTGCCGCTACTGAACTGGAAATACCATAACAGTTGCCTGTCAGTCCATTCTGGAACATCTGAAGTGCATATTTATACACCCAGGTTTTTTTCTTAAATTCAGCCGGTGTCGGATCCATATTTCCGACGAACCGATTATACCATATAATCTGATTAAAACAAGCACGTAATTTCTGCCGTTTGCTCATTTTTGACGTGGTATGCAGTGAAATAAATCTCCTGGCCGCTGCCTTACAGAGGGCTTTCGTGGATGTGGCATAACCATTTTTATTTAACCGAATGCCATCTACAGTCTGATTCACCGCACATTTTCCTGTTTTGGATGCATAATATACCTTATTTCCAAGCTTCTGCTATCCTTTTACTGCCTTACCTTTTTTGTTCACGATATATGTTCTGTTCTGTATTCTGACAGTTTTCGTCTTCCCTGGAGTAAGTTTGCGTGCCAGCGAATCAAACACATAATATGTTCCTTTCACTTTGCAGGCACCGTTTCGTGCTGCCACACCATCTGACTTAAACCAGTAATACCTGCCTTTAATCTTTTTCCATTTGTTCTTTATGGTTTTGCCCTTTATGTAATAGTAGTAGCCGTCTTTCTCCCTGACCAGTCCTTTTTTGACTGTCCTGGTAACAGTTGCTGCCGTAGTTTCGGTCACTTCCGGCTGTCCTTCTGTACTATCAGCATACACCGCCGTTCGTCCGGATACAGTCATTAGTATAATAGCAAATACTATCGCACACACTGTAATATTCAGATTCTTTTTCCCCATATCTTTTCTCTCTCCTTCCATGCGTTATATTATAATATATACTCTATGTAAATTCAATCTGTCAGAACTGATTTTACGCATAAAAAAAACCGATATACATCACTGTATTTCGGTTTTTCTGTCATCCATATCCTCAATCGGGGCAACAGGATTTGAACCTGCGACCTCACGGCCCCCAGCCGTGCGCGCTACCAAGCTACGCCATACCCCGGTGAAAAACATTATAACAAGACAGCAGTAATTTTGCAACTGTTTTTTATTGACCGGAGAGAAAAAATCCCTCCGGTCATTACTGTTCACTCTGTCCCCAGCAACCTTGCCAGAATATTTATCGGAAACTCTTGATCCAGTTTACCAGAGACTCATGCCAGATATTATCATAAACAGTCTTTTTCATCTGGTCTGTTACCGGTCCGTTTCCTGCCATTTTTGCAAGAATGGCAGCCTGCAGTTCTTCTACCGTCATCTCTTCCGGTGTTTTGTTCACAGATACTGTATTCTCAGCATTTTCATTTGTTTCAATCTGTGTTTCAGAAACTTCAGACACTGTTTCTTCTGGATTTGGTTCTTTCATATCTAGTTCTTCTGTTTCGGATTTTTCAGGCTCTGTCTGCACTTCTACAGAATATTCTGCACTGTCTTTCAGTACTTCTGACGGAACCCAGATTTCGCCATTGTTGGCTGCAACTGCCACTTGAATATGACCGTCCTGAACACTTATATGCTGACCGGATAAAGCCCCTGTGTACTCACTGACGTTTCCTGTCTGAAGATTCATAAATGCTTCGTTGTCATCGTTATTTACTGTTACGATCACACGTACGCCATTCAGATCCCGGGCAAAAGCATACTGACGATTGGTAAGCATAAGTTCTGCATAACTGCCATAGCTTAAGGCAGGAACTGCCTGTCTCACCCTACCAAGGGCACTTACCAGTGCCGTGCATGGATTTTTCTTTAATGCATCCTCATAGTCTTTCAGATCCAGTGCAGGTCGCAGACTGTCATCAGATCCTCGTTCCTTGCGTCCTTCGATTCCAAACTCTGATCCATAATAAATACTTGGGATTCCGGGTAAAGTATAAAGTAACACATGGACCGGTGCAAAATGAGCTTTGTTGGAAAGCTTGGTATAAATACGTTCCACGTCGTGGTTATCCACAAAATTGTAAAGATCCAGATTTCCCATATTCTGCAGATATTTTACTGTATGGGCAATTTCAAAATAGTTATGATCATTATGTCCGCTGTAAAGTGCCTTATGCAGTGCATAATTGGTCACGCTGTGAAGAGTCTCACCATTTACCCATCTGCTGTAATCTCCATGGATCACTTCGCCCATAAGCCAGAAATCTGGTTTTACAGTTTCTGCTGTATGACGCAAAGCCTTCATAAAATCAAAATCCAGAACATCTGCTGCATCCAGGCGGATTCCATCTACATCAAATTCTGATACCCAGAAACGGATCACGTCACAGATATAATCTTTCACTTCCGGATTTCTCTGATTTAATTTCACCAGGAGATTATATCCACCCCAGTTTTCATAGGAAAATCCGTCATTATATTCATTATTTCCGTAAAAATTCACATTACAGTACCAGTTCAGATATCTGGAATGCTCTCTGTTTTTCTGGATATCTTTAAATGCAAAGAAATCTCTGCCGGTATGATTGAACACACCATCAAAAATCACCCGTATTCCCTTCTGGTGGCAGACCTTTACAAATTTTTTCAGATCATCATTGGTTCCAAGCCGGGAATCCAGTTTCCGGTAGTCTGTAGTCTCATATCCATGTCCTACGCTCTCAAACAGCGGACCGATATATAATGCAGTACAGCCAATCTCTCTGATATGGTCAATCCATGGCAGTAATGTATTCAGCCTGTGAACAGGTTCGCCATATTCATTCTGTTTCGGTGCTCCGGTAAGTCCCAGAGGATAAATGTGATAAAAAATTGCTTCATTATACCAACTCATAATGCCTTCATCTCTTTTTCTGTAATTTTTCCTGTAAATTATAACATATTTTGCCACTTTAAGCCAGTATATTGCAACAGTTAGTTAAGAATGCCTGCAGTTTACGACCTTCACAATAACCCAGGTATTACTGTAATGGAACAACATTTCTTATTACATCTGTATGGCTGTAACCGTCAAATCTGGTCTTTTCATTTTCAAAAACCACTGATGCATTAAGGTTTTTTCTTTCCAGAACTGCTGTTCCTGATTTTCCGGAAACTGTTACATTTTCTGAACCTGCCATAAGACTTTTAAAACGATAACGAAGGGTTTCTTTTTCATTTATGGTATAAGTTCCTTCCGGTATTCCTGTAACCGTACAGATCATCCATGCATAATCGCCGACTCTGGAATAGCTGCCTTTTTTGAATTCCACATAATCCTCATAACTGTGTTCTGCTCCTCTTGCATCCTTTCCTGTAATAACGAAACGGAACACAGGATTACCATGTGCCCATACAATATCTTTTTCCAGAATTCTTTTGGCAATCTGGATTTTTCCTTCCAGAAGTTTTTCCAGCTGGTTTTCTGCTGTAATGGTGCTTTCAGACGGCAAATCCATCAGATTGAACTCCTTACTCCAGTCACAGATATAACCTTCCGGTGCCTTTGTTTCAGTGATCCTGAATTTTCCTTCATTGATCTTTGTCCTTTTTAACAGACCTGTTTCATAAAGACCTGTTTCCTCATTAAAGACAATCTGCTTTCCGGAATCCACATACTGATCTACAGTATTATCCCACTGTTCCAGTACAAACTTTGCACCTTTCAGTTGAATATTATGATCATACTCATCTACTTTATTGATAAAATAGCTTCCGGTCACCCGCCCTTTTACCCAGCAGTTGTTGGTATCTTCAGAAGCCGTTCCAAAAAGTCTGGTTGCATTGTTTTTCATATACCAGTAGGCTCTGCCATCATTGTGACCATGGTCTACAATAGTACGGTCACTTCCGGCTTTTACTTTAATCCTGAATAGATAAGTTACATCATTAAAAGCTTCTTCACTGCTGAGGAAAGAATTCTGCGCCTGAAAAACAAGAATATTTGTTTTTTTATCATGACTGATATCAAATTTTTTCGTCACATTATACCCGGACAAAGTTGTAATTTCCGCGCCCTGGTAAGTAAGACAGGAGTCCAGAGCATCTCTGATTATAAATGTACCATAGATACCTGGAAGGATTCTCTGCTCAATTACATAATCAAATTCCGTTCCTGATATAATTTCTTTAGAACTGTCCATAGAGTTGTGCAGTTCCATTTCGTTATAGCTCTGCCCTCTTCCACCTATCCGTTTTATAGGACTTAATATCCGGTACTGACCAAGAACTGCCGGCGTTGCCAGAAAAAGTATGGAATTTCCTTTTCCTCTTCCAAAGCTGTCTCCCATATCATATCCCAAAAGCAGTTCCTTTTCATAATCTACCTGTACCCATGCTTTATGATCTGTAGAGTCTGTCTTTCCTTCTGCTGAAACAATATCTGTACATCCGTCACCTCTTTCTACTGTAAGATAATTATCCTGACTGAGATAAACCTGTGTAGGCTCTCCCTGTCCGATTCCATGATCAAAAAATCGCACAGACTGGGTATCGTCTATATCCTGTATGGTCATATGACATTTCAGATTGATTTTCTGGTTTGTCCCTGTCTTCAAAAAGTCGAATTTAAAATTCACACGTTTTACTGCAATGATATTGGCACCGATCCTGTTGGAATAAAAGACAATACTTGGTGTGATAAAAGTACCATCTTCGCCCTTTTTTTCTGTGTAGATTCCTGTCCATCTGGTAACGGTAATCCGAAGATCCACAGCGTTCCCCAGATAATCTCCTACATTCGTATATCGTGCAACATATTTTCCACTTTCTGATGTACCACTTAAGTCACAGGCAAGTCCTTTTCGCGGCGTTTCAATGCCAAACTGCTTGTCCAGCCTGGTCAGAAGAGAAGCACTGCCATTCTGAACAGTCAGGGTTGTTTTTCCTTTTCTGTACCCATAGGCAAACGCATAATCTTCATCCAGATTATAAGAAGAGTTGATTTTTTTTACTGCAATATTGCTGTTTGCAGCCCGGGCCGCACCAAAAGATAAAAATTCTTCCTGTTCAGAGTCATGAAAGACATCTTCTTCTGACTCATCAAGTCCATCCTCTTCCGGCTCCGCTGAAGCTTCCTCTTCTTCCGGTTCCTCTTCCAAAGAAATATCCTGATCATCCTTTTCTTCTGGCTGAATTTCCTCTGAAATATCCTCTCCATCATCGGCAGTAAAATCATCCTCCGGCAAATCATTTTCCGAATCTTCCAGAACTGGTTCTTCTATACTCTCTCCTGTTGTCTCTTCAGGAAATCCCAGATTCAGTTCCTGTGCACCGACAGAAACAGTTAACATAACCAGCAGAAATACTACAAGCAAAAAAGAAGCGATCTTTTTAATCATGTCCATCACCTTCCTTTTTATTTTTTGCAAAAACAACTGCAAAAATCCCTGAACTTACCAGCAAAAGCACAAACAGATACAGTCTGCTTTCATCTCCTGTTTTTACACTATTTTTTCTGGATGCTTCGTGGCTTTGTGCCTGAGAATTTGCAGACTCTCTGTAACCGGAACTTTTTTCCTTCTCATTGACGGAAATATCTGTTTCATCATTGTCTACTGTAAAAATCCAGGTTACATCTGTTTCTTTCATTGCCCTGCTGTTATCCCATTCTTTTGGAATTTCCAGTACAAATTCCAGCTCTCGTTCCTGACCGCTTTCAAATACACCCAGAGAATGATTTTCTTCCAGAGGTCTGGAATCCAGTGTGCCTCTGTATTTCAGCTTTTTATCCAGGTATATTTTCAATTTTATTTCTTTCAGAATCTGTTTTTTTAGTTTGTTTCTGCCTTTCACACTGGTTTGGAAAAATATCTCTGCTTCCTGTCCGGTAGTATTGGATACAGTAATCGTATCTTTACATTCATCACCAGGCATTACAGCACCCAGATTTCCAAAGAAATCATCCGGCACAGCCAGTAGTTTATGTGCCTTTCCATTGAATTCCACTGACATTTTCTGTTTTTCTTTCTGTTTCAGCAACTGTCCATTTTCTTCATGCACACATTCCTGTATGGTCTGATTGCCCCAAGGAGACATAGCTGTAAAATCCGGTTTGAAATTGGCAGCCTGTATAGCTTCCGCCCGAATTTCAATTCCAAGTTTCTGTAATGCATGTTCATTATCCCATTTTTTTGGAACACTGACTTCCTGAAAAAAATCTGCACTTTCAGATTTTCCCAGAATTTTTTTGTAATAATAATAATCTCCTTTTTTTATCCATTTTTCAGATATCCCTTTGATATTACTCTCATCCAGTCCCTCCACACTGTCCCTTTTATTAGAAAAAATAAGGCGTGCCCTGATCCAGCAGGGCATTCCTTTATTTATGATCCTGGGAATCTTGGATATTTTCATTCCAGGCAGTATAGTTCCAGGATCTGTATAATTTTTCTCAATTTTATTTATTCTGGTAAATTCCTGTATTCCTATATGCACATCTCCGGTTACTATATGGCTGGTAACGGAAAGTCTGTCTGTAAAGGCTCCATAAACACCTGTCATTACCAGAATGCAACAACCCAAAGCGATCATCCCTGTCTTAATTTTTCTTTTCATGATCTCTCACCTGTCCTTTCAGACCCAATCCTGATAATGTGCCCAGGCACTCTGATAATCTTTAAAAGGCGATGCCTGTATAGATTCCTCATAAACCTGAATTTCAAAATTCTTCAGATATTCCAAATACTCTTTTTTTATTTTTGATTCTTCTATAAAGAAGCCTGTAAAAAGTGGAGCTGTTGTCTCTCCTTCTTTCAATATTTCTTTATAGTAATAAAATCCATCCTGCTCTTTTTTCCAGTGAACCTCATCCAGATTTTTCAGTGTTACTGCATTACCAATATCGCTGTTGGAATATCCAAGGGAAACTCGTACATAACAGTCTACGCTTCCTCCCTCTGCCTGAGATGTCCGATTGCTGATCTGTACTTTCTTGACAAACTCTTCATCTCTATTTCCGGGTATGGGAGACGGAGCAGGAAATTCCTCCTCAATCTCCGTATGGTTGTATCCTACCCGTACTTTATTCTGTCTGAGATCAAATGCAGTCTGATACGCTGTCGTCCCCTGTGCTCCCACAAAAATCCCTGTAAGAATCACCAGAATCATCCATGTCTTTTTTCTTTTCATGCTGTTGATCCCTACTGATCAAATCAGGCTGTGGTTTTGCCCTCTGATCCCTTGTTCTGATTTACATATTTCTCATAAGCTGCTCTTGCCTGATCCAGAATACTTCCGCTTCCACCAGTTCCTGTCGTCTGAATAGCGTAAGCTCTTACGGGAATCTCCAGTTCCACACCATCCAGAGGTCCTTCGGTAATATTCAGAAATTTTACTGTATCAAACAATGTTTCTGTAGTCTCATTGGCTTTCAAAATTTTGTTATAAGTATATACATATACCTGTGAATCTCCAACTTTTTTGGAATCCAGTCTTGTCCAACTGTCCTTGGCTGTAAAAGAAAACAGTTCCTGTAATTTCGTTGGTTGTCTGGTTCCGTCCTCCAGTGCTGCAGTTACTTCTTTCATGGGAACAGACACTTCCAGATAAGTAAAGGCATCATTGGTACCTGTATTGGTAATCTGTGGATCTTTGCTGATTACTTCCCCAGGTTCCAGTTTTGTATGATCTTCCGGTTTCCATCCAGGCTCATCCAGATCAATATCCACTTTACCAACAGTAAACTGGTTAGTGGCTTTATCATAATCTGTAAGAAATGCAGATACACCACCTACAGTTGCCAGACAGATTGCACCAGTGATCACCAGTGCCTTGGCTGTAGTTTTTTTCATGTTTCTTTTTTTCATGTTGTTGTTTTCCATGCTCTGATCCATAGTATTTTTTCTCATATAATTTTCCCGCGCAGACTCTTTCTGTGCTCTCCTTTCCATCTTGTCATTCCAAATATTATTTCCTGCACCATCATAAGTGCCAGTATCATAAAAACTGTTTTCTGTTTCAGTAATGCTGCCAGATAACCCAACCAGGGCAGTGCAAAAACTACGGTTCCTCTGATCTGAGATTCTGACACCGGAAGTGCATCTTCCCTGTCATTTGCATCTCCTTTTGTTATGTATTTTTCTTTTTCTTTTCGGATCACTCTGTGTGTAACAAATGTTTCACCCAGCTTATAAGTGATAATATCACCTGACTCCGGTTCCACCTGAGTCGTATCTGTAAACACAATTCCGCCTGTCTTTATTCCCGGTTCCATAGAACCGGACAGCACAATGTCCACAGTAATTCCTCTGCAGGGCAGGGTGAGGATAAGAGTACAAAGCAAAAGGAACAATACAAACAGAAATCTGCCAGTTTTTTCTGCTGTTTTCATTTCCGACCTTCTTTCTGTAATTTAGTAGGCGGGGACCTGCCCCGCAGGTCTTCTGTCATAGGCATGTTCTCTCTTTCCATACAGCAGAAAGGCACGACTTCCCACTGTATTAATTACTATTCAGTTAAAAAAATATGGGATAAATAATGATTTCCTTCAGAAGAAGGATTCCATGCAGGATATGAATTCCTGCTTTATTGACTCTTAACTGTAAGGATACTGAACAGTTAAGATGGTTTTATCTTACCTTCTGACCGGGTGAAAGTCAATGAAATTCGTTCGTCAAATTCCGACATTTTTACTCAAAAAAAGAACGACATATCCGGCTATAAGCCAAATATATCGCTCTTTTTATTATGGAATCTACTTAGTTGTTGATCAGTTTATCTTCGCCGTTCCAGCTGTACAGTTTACGAATCTCTTCACCAACTTTTTCTGATGGATGCTCAGAAGCAAGTTTTCTCATTGCTTTGAAGTGAACCTGTTTTCCTGCATCAGACATGTCAAGCAGGAATTCTTTTGCAAATGTACCATCCTGAATGTCTGTAAGGATCTGTTTCATAGCTTTCTTTGTTTCAGCTGTAACAATCTTCGGTCCTGTAATGTAATCGCCATATTCAGCAGTATTGGAGATAGAATATCTCATTCCTGCAAATCCTGACTGATAGATCAGGTCAACGATCAGTTTCATTTCGTGGATACACTCAAAGTAAGCATTTCTCGGGTCATATCCAGCTTCGCAAAGTGTTTCAAAACCAGCCTGCATAAGTGCAACAACACCACCGCAGAGAACTGCCTGCTCACCAAACAGGTCTGTTTCTGTTTCTGTACGGAATGTAGTTTCAAGAAGGCCAGCTCTTGCTCCACCGATTGCAAGACCATAAGCAAGTGCTTTGTCAAGTGCTTTACCTGTGTAATCCTGCTCTACAGCTACCAGACAAGGTGTTCCTTTTCCAGCCTGATATTCGCTTCTTACTGTATGTCCTGGTGCTTTTGGTGCAATCATAGTAACATCTACGTTCTTTGGCGGAACGATACATCCGAAATGAATGTTGAAACCATGAGCGAACATCAGCATGTTGCCTTCTTCAAGATTTGGCTCGATATCATCTTTGTAAAGCTTAGCCTGTTTTTCATCGTTGATCAGAATCATGATGATATCAGCCTGTTTTGCTGCTTCTGCTGCTGTATATACTTTAAAACCCTGCTCTTCAGCTTTCTTCCAGGACTTGCTGCCTTCATACAGACCAACAATGACATTGCAGCCTGATTCTTTTAAGTTAAGTGCATGTGCATGTCCCTGACTGCCGTATCCGATAATTGCAATTGTTTTACCATCCAATAATCCTAAATTGCAGTCTTCCTGGTAAAAAATCCTGTTTGCCATCTTTGTTTCCTCCTAAGCTATTTGTAAAATAATATTTATCGTTAAAGGGCTGTACCCCTTAGCAAACTAAAAACAGTATGTAAAATATCCTACAGGAATTTTACATCACTGGCACCTCTGGAAAGTCCTGTGATACCAGTTCTTGCAAGTTCAAGTATCTCATATTCACCAAGGAGATCAATAAAAGCACCTAACTTACTCTTACTTCCTGTCATTTCAATGACCAGAGAAGTCTTACCAACATCAATGACATTGGCACGAAAAATATTCGCAATAGAAATGATTCCCTCGCGCTGCTCCGGTCTGGCTGCAACTTTGACAAGAACCAGTTCTCTGCTCACACTGTTATCAGGCTCAAGAACCTTAATGTCTCTTACATCAACCAGCTTCGCAAGCTGTTTGGTAATCTGTTCCAGAATCATGGAATCACCACTGCATACAACAGTCATTCTGGAATAACGTTCATCCGCAGTCACGCCGACTGTCAGGCTGTCAATATTATAACCTCTGCGGCTAAACAGTCCGGAAATACGGCTCAGTACACCTGCAGTGTTATCTACTAACAGGGACAAAATTCTCTTATGCATAACGCACCTGCTTTCAACACTTTAAACTTGTAAACAATTCCATTGTAAAATCGTTTGCATGTTTTTTATTATAGCAACATTAAATCGTTTGTCAACGAAAAATTTTGTATACATTGCATTTTTTTGACATTTTATGCATTTTTATACAAGATATTTTTTTCGTAAGACTTCGATGTTTTTGGAATTCATATAAAGAGCCTTTTTCATAAACATATCCATGGAACCAAAATCTTTTTTTATTGTTTCAAATACGATATCCAGATACTCTTCCTTGACTCTGTAAAACAGACGTATCTTATCCATGACCTGATTGTCCACGATCATTTTGGTTTCAAGAAAACGAATCATATATTCCATTTCTTTATCCAGATACATGTTTGTTTTCATAAAATCCTCGTAAATCGTTTTTTTCGGTACTCCCAATGCGCAGAGAAGAAGAGCGGTTCCTACACCGACACGATCTTTACCTGCACTGCAGTGCCAGAGCACAGCTCCCTCATTCTGATGCAGAAGTACATCCAGAAAACGTGCATACTGTTTGATGCTGTATTCATCATGAACCAATGATTCATATTGCTTCAGCATGAATTCTTCAGGAATTTCTTTAAAATTCCTCAGAAGTTCTGTCGGGCTTCCTAATCTGGTAATTCCCAGTGTTTCCTCATCAACGATCGGAATCTCATGATATTGTACACCCTCAATAATAGTATCCGGCTTTTCCAGACATTCCATCCGGGTTCTGAAATCCACAACCGTAGAAAGATGATATTCATGTGTCAGCATATCCTGATCCGTAATAGATATATGATACAGACTTCCGCTACGAAGAAGGCGTTTCGGCAGAATATGTCTGCCATCCTCTGTTTCTAATGCACCAAGATCTCTGGTATTCGGAAGACTTTGCATCGAAATCCGGCTTCCCTGGGGAAAACCTGTCACCATCTGAGGATTCAGAGCCCGCATAAGCTGTATACAGTTCTGTATCTCCCTGTCCGTCATCTCAAACTGGTATCTTTTCTTTCTTCGTGTAATGATCACCAGTGAACTGGTACTGTATTGCTTCTGTGCCCCACCTTCTACGCCTTCTTTTCGTTTGTATGCCCAGATGATATCTTTGCACGGCAGATAATTCATCATCATATGTTTGGAAAAAATAAAGTTGCCATCCTCTATTCTTATTTTCCCGTATTTCATAATCTCTCCCTCTATATAACTCTACTGTACACTGTATTTACACTGCTCAGATAAGTCCAAGTTTTGTAAGCCCGTTTTGAATTCCATAGTGGAACATATCTGTTGTAACATAATCTGCCAGTTCCCTGATTTTAGGCGAACCATTACCCATAGCAACTTTTGTGGACGCATATTCAAACATAGAAAGGTCATTGTTGCTGTCTCCAAATACTACGGTATCTTCCCATTCTATTCCAAAGCTCCTGCACACCGCTGCAATTCCAACTGCCTTATTGCATCCCTTTGGAACCAGTTCGACCGTAGTTCCGACAAATGCATTATTTTCATGATGGATCACATCATAGTATGGAGACAGTTCTCTGCAAGCCTGATCCGCATCACATCCGTCCTGCATCTTGGCACTGATCTTATTGATATGCATACAGTGTTCATTGCCTCTGATCGGACGCCATTTTGGTCCAAGAGCTTCTGTGATCAGATCCGCATACCAGTTTACCTCTGTGGTATATTCATCTTTGTCATAATACATATAATCTGCACCTTCCATTACTGGAATCAGTCCATATTTTCGAAGAATCTCCACAGACTTTTCAGCTACTTCCGGCGTCATTTCATTGTTATAAAGTCTTTTTCCATCTTTTTCAATCGTAGCACCACATGCGCTGATCATCCCTGTAAATGGAATCCGTTCAAGATACCACGGCACAAATGCACGGCTTCTGCCCGTACACAGCCATGCCTGATGCCCATTTGCAATCAGTTTCTTAATTGATTCTATCGCACTGTCTGGTACTCCTTTTTCTATATCACAGATTGTCCCATCTGCATCAAAAAAAACTGCTTTTTTATCGCTCATCATTCTGTCCTTCTTTTCGTTCTGCCATTTCTTCTGCATAATATTTCATCCAAAACTTTTACGCAAAAAGTTCTTCTGCTGCTCTGACCAAGTATTCGGTATCCTTCACGCCGGCGGTCTCATATGGTGAATGCATGGCCAGCTGAGGCAGACCGATATCCACCGTATTCATCGGAACCTGCGTATTGGAAATATTTCCAAGAGTTGATCCCCCTGCAATATCAGAACGGTTCACAAAGGTCTGATATGGTACACCGGCTTTTGTACACAGCTCCTTAAATATCGCTGCAGATACTGCATCTGTACAGTATTTCTGGTTTGCATTAAATTTAATGACAATTCCCTTGTTCAGTACCGGATGATTGGTCGGATCTGTCTTATCCGTATAGTTCGGATGAAGTGCATGTGCATTATCTGCAGAAACCATAAAACTTCCGGCCAGTGTCATCAGGTATTCTTCGTAAGTTCTTCCAAGTCCCATATTGATACGAAGAAGCGTATCTTTCAGGAATGTTGACGCAGCTCCCTGCTTTGTTCCACTTCCGACTTCCTCATTATCCATCACACAATGCACTGCGATTGATTCATGATTCTGCGCACGAAGCAATCCTTCCATGGAAGCAAATGCACACTGCAGATCATCCAGACGTGCAGATGAAACAAATTCCCCGTCCGCACCCCAGACAGTTCCCGGCATGCGATTATATAAAAACAGATCATGACTGATAATGTCTTCCTTTTTGATGCCAACCTGTTCAGCAATAAGTTCAGACAATGTCCGGTCTGTATTTTCCGCTGCAAATAATGGCTGAAGATCTTTCTGTGGATTATAAGCCACACCATTATTCGCTTCACGATTCATATGGATTGCGAGATTCGGAATCATTACCAGATCACGCTTTATATCTACCAGTTTTTCTTCCAGTCCGTCATTTCTGCGGATGATCACTCTTCCAGCAACCGAAAGTGGTCGGTCAAACCATGGTGCCATCAGCATTCCACCATATTTTTCCACATTTAGTTTTACATAACTGTTATCCACTTTTATTTCCGGATTTTCCTTGATCTTAAAAGATGGTGAATCGCTGTGACTCGCCATGATATGAAATACCCTGGATTCCTTTTTCGGTATACAGAAAGCGATCAGTGCAGAATGATTTCTGGTCACCAGATATTTTCCTCCCGGAGCCAGCTTCCAGTATTCTTTTTCTGAAAGCACCTCAAATCCATTTTCTGTCAATCTCTTCTGCATTTCGTCCACTGCCTGAAATGCTGTTGGACTTTTCTCTATAAAATCAAGCAGTTTTTCTGTTGTTTCTATGTACATCTGCTACAACTCCTTTGCCCGGTATCCGGTTGTATTTCATAAAATCCGGCTACGTTCTTAATAAAATTGAAGAATATATGCATTAAGATTATACGGTATATTTTTTTGTATGGCAACGAAAAAGAGGCAGTTTGTCAAAAACCACCTCTTTTGAAGCTTTTTCGCTCTATTCTTTATACAAATTTATAAGGCCTTGATTCTTCTAAGTGCCTCCTGTGTATTCTCATAGCTTCCGAACGCAGTCAGTCGGAAGAAGCCTTCTCCATGCGCTCCAAAGCCTGAACCAGGAGTTCCTACTACATGTGCATTTTCAAGAAGATAATCAAAGAAATCCCAGGAACTCATATTGTTTGGTGTCTTAAGCCAGATATATGGAGCATTTACGCCACCGGATACAGAATATCCAGCCTCTTTAAGTCCGTTATAGATCGTATGGGCATTTCTCATATAATATGCAACCTGTTCTTTCAGCTGTGCTTTTCCTTCTGGTGAATAAACAGCTTCACCTGCGCGCTGTACGATGTATGGTGCACCATTAAATTTTGTTCCATGACGTCTTGCCCACAGATCATGCAGTGCAACGCCTTCTCTTACCAGATCTTTCGGAACAACCGTAAATCCAAGGCGAACACCTGTAAATCCGGCATTTTTGGAAAAGCTGTGCAGTTCGATCGCACAGGTGCGTGCACCTTCACACTCATAAATACTGTGCGGAACATTTTCTTCTGTAATATATGCTTCATAAGCGGCATCGTAAATGATCACAGAACCATTTTCATTTGCATAATCTACCCATTCCTGCAGTTTATCTTTTGTGATTGCTGCACCACTTGGATTATTCGGAAAACAGAGATAGATCAGATCCGGTGTCTCTACAGGCAGTTCCGGAAGAAATCCATTTGATTCCAGGCAAGGCATATAGATCACACCATCAAAGTTTTCGTTTTTCTTATTATAATCACCGGTGCGTCCTGCCATGACATTCGTATCTACATATACAGGATATACCGGATCGCAGACTGCAACTTTGTTCTCTGTTCCAAAAATTTCCTGAATATTTCCGGAATCACTCTTTGCACCGTCAGATACAAAGATTTCATCCGCACTGATCTGGCAGCCGCGTGCCTCATAATCATTTTTTGCGATTGCACTTCTTAAAAATTCATATCCAAGATCCGGCGCATAGCCATGAAATGTCTCTGCATGAGCCATCTCATCTACAGATTTGTGGAGTGCATCTATGATCGCCGGAGCCAGAGGCTGTGTGACATCACCAATACCAAGACGGACGATCTGAACATCCGGGTTTGCTTCCTGATAGGCAGCTACTTTTTTTGCAATTGTGGAAAAAAGATAACTGCCTGGTAATTTCAGATAATTTTTATTAACCGTTACCATAATATTTATTCTCCTGTAATTTACTGATTTTTTCTTTTTTCAACTTCTTTGACAAGTGCCTCGCGTACTGCATCCGGACTTGCCTTACCTTTCAGTTCGCGCATCATCTTTCCAACAAAGAAACCAAAGACTTTTTCTTTACCGCCAAGCAGCTCCTCAAGTGGTCCCGGGTTCTCATCCAGGATCTTCTGAAGAGTATCATTGAGCAGACCGGTATCTTCAACGATCTTCAGACCATGTTCCTCAATGTAACTTACCGGATCAATATCTTCTTCGAAAACTTTTTCAAAAACTTTCTTTGCATTCTGTGCGCTGACTTCTTTCTTTTCCACCATCTGGATCAGATCAGCCAGATGCTCCGGTGTAAAGGAAACTTTTTCCACATCCAGAGCTTTATCCTTGGTCAGACGGAGAACTTCTCCCATAAACCAGTTTGCTGCTTTTTTCGGGCTGCCGCAAAGTTTTGCCACTTTCTCAAACAACATGGACAGATGTCTGGATTCCGTAAGGATTCCTGCATCATATGCCGGAAGATCATATTCAGACTGATAGCGAAGCTGTTTTTCTTCACGAAGTTCCGGCTGTGATTCACGCAGCTCTTCAATCCATGCATCGGAGATATGGATTGGCGGAAGATCCGGATCCGGGAAATAGCGATAATCTTTTGCATCTTCTTTGGAACGCATTGCATGAGAAGATTCTTTGTTGTCATCCCAGCGACGTGTTTCCTGTACAACAGCTCTGCCCTCTTCGATCAGTTCGATCTGACGTTCTCTTTCTCCTTCAATCGCTCTTGCAATTGCTTTGAAAGAGTTCAGGTTTTTCATCTCAGTTCTGGTTCCGAACGTTTCACTTCCTACCTCACGCACAGAAAGGTTGACATCTGCACGCATAGATCCTTCCTGGAGTTTACAGTCAGATACACCAAGATACTGCATCATACAGCGAAGTTTTTCCAGATAGGCAATAACTTCCTCTGAACTTCTCATATCTGGTTCAGATACGATTTCGATCAGCGGAACACCACTTCGGTTATAATCCACAAGGGAACAGTCTTCCCATTCATCATGGATCAGTTTGCCTGCATCCTCTTCCATATGCATCTCATGGATACGTACCTTTTTCTTTCCGGCAGATGTCTCAATCTCTACCCAGCCATCATGGCAGATTGGCAGATACAGCTGAGAAATCTGATAGTTCTGCGGGTTATCCGGATAGAAATAATTCTTTCTGTCAAATTTACAATACTGATTGATCTGGCAATTTGCTGCGATACCGGCTTTCAATGCAAATTCTACTACTTTTTTATTCAGTACCGGCAAAGACCCCGGCATACCGGTGCAGACCGGACAGGTATGTGTATTCGGTGCTCCTCCGAATTCTGTGGAGCATCCGCAGAAAATTTTTGTTTTTGTTGCAAGTTCTACATGGACTTCAAGGCCGATGACTGTTTCGTACTGTTTCATGCCTTTTTGCCTCCTTTCTCCGGAGCCGGGAAAGCACCCCTCACTGCTTCATAAGCAGCTGCTGCACGGAGGATCTTATGTTCTCCAAAGCAGTCACCGATCATCTGGATGCCAATCGGCATTCCAGCCTTATCCTGACCACACGGAACTGTGATTCCCGGAAGGCCGCATAAGTTTACGGCAACCGTATAAATATCGCCAAGATACATTGCAAGTGGATCTTGGAGACTCTCTCCGATCTTCGGTGCTGTATATGGAGCAGCCGGAGCCAGGATCACATCATATTTTTCAAATGCATGATCAAACTCCCGCTTGATCAGGGCTTTTGTACGGAGTGCTTTCAGATAGTATGCATCATAATAACCGGAGCTTAAGACAAACGATCCAAGCATGATACGGCGTTTTACTTCTTCACCAAATCCTTCTGTTCTTGTTTTCTTATACATATCATGCAGTCCTTCATATTCAGCTGCGCGATATCCATATTTTACACCATCAAAACGTTCCAGGTTAGAGCTTGCCTCTGCACTGGCAATAATGTAATATGCAGGAATCATATATTCCATCGTTTCTACAGAGAAAAATTCAACGATTGCTCCCTGTTCTGTCAATGTTTTCAGTGTATTCATGAAAGATTCTTTGACTTCCGGATCAAGGCCCTTGGCAAGGAATTCTTTCGGTACACCAAACTTCATTCCCAGAAGTTTCTTTTCTTCCACGCTCCTGGAAAATGTCAGATCTGTTCTATCCAGAGATGTACTGTCTTTCGGATCATGTCCGGAAATCACTTCCAGAAGTGCCGCACAATCTGCTACATTTTTTCCCACCGGCCCGATCTGATCCAGTGAAGAAGCATAGGCAACCAGACCATAACGGGATACGGTTCCATACGTCGGTTTGATTCCAGTCACACCGCAGAAAGAACTTGGCTGACGGATGGAACCACCAGTATCAGACCCAAGTGCCATAAACGTTTCTCCAGCCGCTACAGCAGCACAGGAACCGCCGGATGAACCTCCCGGCACATGTTCCAGATTCCATGGATTTCTTGTAACTCCATAGGCAGAAGTCTCTGTAGTACTTCCCATTGCGAATTCATCCATATTTGTCTTTCCGATAATGATCATCCCTGCTTTTTCCAGACGATCAATTACTTCTGCATTATACTGCGGCACAAAATTCTCAAGTATCTTTGATGCACAGGTCGTTTTTTTACCTTTTATACAGATATTATCCTTCACCGCAATCGGAACACCGGCCAGCGATCCTGTATATGTTCCATCCTGAATTCCTTTTTCTACTTCTTTTGCACGTGCATATGCTTCTTTTTTATACGTATCAAGATATGCATGCACTTTATCTTCTTTGCTCTCAATCTGGTCAAAGACTTCCTTCACACCATCCAGGACGCTGACTTCCCGCTGTCTGATCTTTGCCGCCAGCTCCAGAGCTGTCATCGATTCCAGTTCCATAATCTTTCTCCTCTATATGAATTCCCTTTCATTATCCGATAGTCTTCGGTACCTGATACTGTCCTTCTTTTGCTTTTGGTGCATTTGCAAGCATTGCTTCTTTGTTATCCCCGTTTGTTACCACATCTTCGCGGAAAACATTCTGATCACCAAAGATATGAGACAGTGGTTCTACTCCATCTGTATCCAGTTCATCCAGTTTTTCTACATAATCCAGCATCTTCTGCATGTCTTCTTTTGCTTTTTCCTTGGCCTCATCGCTGAGAGAGAGCTTCGCCAGAATACATACATTTTCAATTGTTTCATCATCTATGATCTTTGCCATTATTTTTCCTCCCTGTAATCAGTTACGGTTCCAGTCTGTTCAGATCTCTCGGGAACAGACATGCCTCACGGACATTTTCCTCACCAAGAAGCTGCATAGTCAGACGTTCCAGACCGATACCAAGTCCTCCGTGAGGTGGCATACCGTGTTTGAAGGTATCCAGATACTGTTCCATACCTTCTTCTTCCATACCTCGTGCAGCGATCTTTGCTTTCAGCTGATTATAGTCGTGGATTCGCTGACCGCCTGTTGTAACTTCCAGTCCATGGAACAGAAGGTCAAAACTCAGTGTAAATTTATCATCCTGTGGATCATCCATTGCATAGAATGGACGTTTCTTCGACGGATAATGTGTAACAAACACAAAATCTGCATTGTATTCTTCTTTGAAATATCTTCCGATCAAAGCTTCTTCTTCCGGTTCCAGATCATATGGATTGCGGATCTTACGATTATATTTTTCGGAAACCAGTTCCTTAGCTTTATCAAAACGAACTGCTGGAATCTGATCTACTTTTGGAAGCTGAATCTTCAGGATCTGAAGTTCTTTTGAATAATCCTTCTTCAGAAGTTCCATTGCATACTGAAGAAATCCCGTCTCCATACCCATAATGTCTTCAAATCCATCGATATAACCCATTTCAAAATCGAGACTGGTATATTCGTTCAAATGACGTTTCGTGTTATGTTTTTCTGCACGGAATACCGGACCTGTTTCAAATACCCTGTCAAACACACCCACCATCATCTGTTTATAAAACTGTGGGCTCTGTGCCAATACAGCCGGTTTGTGGAAATAGCTGAATTTAAACAGGTTTGCTCCACCCTCGGCACCTCTTGCTCCGATCTTAGGTGTATGAATTTCTGTAAAGCCCTGCTCATAGAGGAAATCACGGAACGCACGTACCAGAGCTTCCTGAATCTTGAATTTAGAACGCTCCTGAATATTACGGAGTGCGATCGGACGTAAATTCAGTTTTGCCTCCAGAGATGTATTTAATTTCCATTTATCAATTGCCAGCGGCATTGGTTCCGCCGGTGATGAAAGAATCTCGATCTCCTGAACACGGACTTCTCTTCCATGAGGTGCTCGTTCTTCCTCATGGAGAATTCCTTTCACACGGAGAGTCATAGCCTCTTTCAGATCATGAATGGAAAGATTTGCTTTTTCATTTTCTACAACAGTCTGAAAAAGTCCCTCTTTTCTTCTCAGGATCACAAAAGCCACATCGCCCATATTACGGATGCTGTGAACGGCTCCTTCCAGAACTACTTCCTGATTTAAGAGAGAAGTACCAGTCAGTTCATCCCACTCGGTTACTTCTTTTTTGCAAATACCGTTCAAAAACTCCATTTCCTCATCCTCCATATATCTAGTCTTTTTTATTTAACTTTCGTATAACAGCATCAGAAGCATCTGTGCTGTTTCTACCATATTGGTTCCGGAATCCATACTTGATTTCTGGATATACCGGTATGCATCGTCCTCACTCAGGTGATTTCGCTGCATCAGCATCATTTTTGCATTGGATATATAATTCTGTTCTTTCTCGGAACGAAGCTTTGGTTTCTTTTTCTCTTTGCGTTGCTTACGTTCCTGCTGCATAAGAATCATATTTACCGTATTGATCAGGTCACTGGCTTTCATTGGCATTTCTACTGACAGAATCGATGGTGGTACTTCACATATCACCCTCGCAGACGCCAGAAGCAGCATTTCAAAATCTTTTGGCATACACTCTGCCAGATCCAGATAATTCATATCAGGAAGACGATGCCCACAGATCAAAACACCATTTCCTAACTCAGATGCGCTGGAAAGAGCATTCGATGCAGTACTGCATACAGAGGCTACCGCTAATCCGTGGCATTCCAGAACACTGCGGATTTTTCTGGCATCTTCTATTTTGGGTAATGCAATAACAATGCTGCTCATACCAGTGTCTCTCCTCCTTCAGACCTCATACGTTTCTCCTACAAGGCCACATGCTTACAGGCGATACAGATATTCTGCAATTTCCCAGTCAGTTACCTGCTGTATATATCGCAGCCATTCATTTTTCTTGACTGCAACATACTGTTTGCAGAACTCTTCTCCCAGCACGTCCTTTACCCATGTACTTTCCTCAAAATAGTCAATTGCCTCTTTCAGCGTTGACGGAAGATGCTCCGCCTGTTGTCCCTGCATTGCAAGGTTCGATGATTTCGTCGGCGTGATCTTGTTTTTGATTCCATCCAGACCTGCTGCCAGGCAGATTGCCAGAACAACATACGGATTCGCGGAAGTATCAGGACTTCGAAGTTCTACTCTGATTCCTTCGCCTCTGGTAACTGGAATGCGAACAAGTGAATTCTGATTATTCTCTGTCCAGGTAAGTTCTGTCGGAGCATCATATCCCGGAACAAGTCGTTTGTATGAATTAACGATCGGATTCGTGATCAGTGCCATTTCCTTACTGTGTGCAAGCAGGCCTCCAATAAAATAGTAAGCCTCCTGGCTGAGTTCTCCATGATTTGACTGACTCTCAAACACATTCTTTCCGTCTTTAATCAGCGAAAACTGAATATGCATTCCTGATCCATTTACTTCTGCCTTTGGTTTCGGCATAAATGTCGCATGAAGGCCATGTCTCTTTGCCACAATACGAACAGCCATCTTAAAAGTAGTAATGCAGTCCGCAATCTTGCGGATCTCGCCATACCGAAAATCAATTTCATGCTGAGCCGGTGCTGCCTCGTGATGAGAGGATTCAACTTCCATTCCCATATCTTCCAATGTAAGCACCATATCTCTTCTTGCATTTTCTCCAAGATCCAGCGGACTGATATCCAGATATCCGGCCTGCTCGTGTGTCACCGTTGTTGGATTTCCATTATCTTCTGTATGGAACAGGAAAAATTCACATTCCGGATCAATGTAGCAGGTATAGCCCTCAGCCTGCGCTTTTCCGGCAACATTTTCCAGAATATATCTTGGACTGTTTTTGTATGGCGTTCCATCAGGAAAATACAGATCACAGATCATTCGTGCCACTTTTCCCTGCTGTGGACGCCACGGCAGGATTGCAAATGTATCAAGTACAGGTCTGAGATACAGATCTGCATCTTTTAATCCGGAGGTTCCTGCAATCTGTTCTCCATCTATCACACACTGATTATTCAACGCCCGAGGAAGTTCCCGAGCGGTTACAGCGATATTTTTGATTGCCCCAAACATATCGGTAAACTGAAGACGGATAAATTCTACGTCTTCATCCTCAACCATCTGTAATATTTCCTCTCTGGTATAATTCCCCATAACATTCTCTCCTTATAATTTAAAAATAAATAAAAAAGGGGCGCACTTTCGGAGGGTTACCCTCCAAAAGAACGCC
>OLRJ01001021.1_pt1 | contig 25298 bp, 20 predicted proteins | sample 1672741 | NCBI WGS metagenome assembly OLRJ01 (sample SAMEA3136719, study PRJEB25190) | human gut metagenome | biome: human gut; feature: human-associated habitat; material: faeces | place: Austria | collected 2013
GTTCGCCGCCACGGCCGCCTCCAAGCTCGAGCGCGCCCTCGGCGTTTGCGAAAAGCTTGCCCGCAGCTTTGACTGCGTGGTGGCCAACCCGCCCTACATGGGCAGCTCCAGCTTCGGCCCCTTCATGTCCAAGTGGGTCAAGAAGACCTACCCCGACGTGAAGAGCGACCTGTGCACGTGCTTCATCTCTCGTATTTTCTCGCTTACAGAGGATGCAGGTCTTGCGGGCCTTGCAACATCGAATAGCTGGATGTTCTTGTCATCTTACGAGAACTTGCGCCAGCAGCTGGTTTCCACCAAAACGATTGATAGTTTAGTGCAGCTTTCTGTCCATGGATTCCATGGCATCGCGGCCCAGGTGTGCACATTTGTGCTTAGGAACAAGCATGTCGCCGGCTATCGCGGCGGCTATATCAGGCTGAATGATTTTGACCATTGGTCTTTGCAGGAGGGTAAGGCCCTCGAGGCGATCCAAAACCCCGACTGCGGCTGGTTCTACCGCCGCGACGCCGAGTCCTTCAAACAGATCCCCGGCACCCCCATAGCCGACTGGGCCAGCGACGCCCTTCTTGATGCGTTCGACCGCTTTCCGCGATTTGATAGTTGCGTGACATTGCGACAGGGCCTGAAGACTGGCGAGAACGACCGTTTCCTGCGTCTGTGGCACGAAGTCCCGCTGCGTAGCGCTTGCCTTTCCGGTGATAATTCAAGTATGACAAAATGGTTTCCATACAATAAAGGTGGTTTTTTCCGTAAGTGGTACGGCAACAGGGACTACGTTGTTAACTGGTGCGATGACGGCTATGAGATAAAAGATTTCGAGGATAGTAAGGGCAAACTACGTTCCCGTCCCCAGAGCTTGGATTATCAGTTTAAAGAGGCCGTATCATGGTCCCTTATCTCGAGCGGCGTTCCTGCGTTCCGCTACTCTCCTGCGGGATCATTGTTTGATGCAGCGGGTTCCTCTTTTTTCGGTAGCACGGATTTGTTGCTATACGCTCAGGGCCTTGCAAACTCAGTCGTATTCACCGCTTGTGCTTCTTTTCTATCGTCAACACTTACCTTTGAAGTGGGTCAGCTTGGACGTTATCCATTCGCAATGGATATTGCGCATGAAGAGGCTGTGGTCCACGATGTTCGCCATTGTCTTGAGATTTCTCGAAGCGATTATGATTCGTTTGAAACCTCCTGGGATTTCAAACGTCATCCTTTGCTATAGGTGGCATGTATGACAAAAGCTTTGATTTCACAGTATCAGATGTCAATTCAGGAAGCTGGGATTTGGACTCCTCAAGAGATTTCAATTATTTGGGATTTTTATGTTACGAAATCTGTCGCAGCGTCTGCATCCCAGCGAAGGGGTCCCGCGGATTACGGTTTAGCAGAGATTCCTTTCGAGGGCCTATTGGATCATGAGAAGATTGCCGCAAGCAACAGTGAGATGTTAATGGCGGATACTATCAATGGCGTCTTAAAAGAACATGACTTTGAATACAAAACAAAAAAAGATGGCCAGGAAGTTGAGCTTGCGATCGATATCGATACACCCCGACTTGTCTGCGTTCAGCCATATTCGATAACGGACAGAAATAAGCCTGCTGCGAAAGGTGGCGGCAAAGGGCGCACCTTGTTGACCCACATGAGAAATTCCCTTGCGCATGGCTGCACGTATTTCTTTGATAATGGCAACCTGCTGTTCGAAGATAGGGCAGGCGGATCGTCGGGCAAAACGACCGCAATGGTTTTATTGCCCCAGTCCGCATTATTGGATTGGGTTAAAATCATCGACATCCGTGCATATTATTATTTCCCCGATGTTGACCGTGGACCATATCTTCGGTATGTCAAACAAAAGCCAGATAAAAGCAATAATGAAGGCTCTCAATGATTGAAGGCTTATTAGGAACGATAAGGGTTAAGCGAGGTGCGGCTCGCATGCCGTCAAGCGTCGCGCTAGGGCTAAGGTTGGTGTGTTCGCCTGCAGAGGAGACTCTGCGCCTCTGGATTTCGTGGCGCAAAATGCAAAACAAACGAAAAACGGTTCGGTCGTTTTGCAAGAGGGCTTCTCTTTATGGGACGTCCTCTATTTTTATGCCGCGACAATCTGAAAACATTGCATTGCCGGTTGCTGCATTCATTCATTTCTAACGGTCGTAGCTCAATACCTATCGCTCACATTTGTTGCTCAACAGACGGAAAGACTGATGGTGTTAAGTAGTTGTATGCGGGCTTGATTTACAACCACAGTCAAACCGCTGTGAGGTCAAGTCAACCGCTGCAAGGGGACGTGGGGCTTCTTGCTATATCAGACTGGATTGACCACGGACTTAGCATTCCAGATGTTTCGACGGATTTGAGAGGATAGCTCATGGCAAATGTCTGCAATCAATCACTGTATATCGTCGCTTCATGTGACGATGATTACCGCGACCTTCTCGTAGGGATGCTGGGAACTCTCAAAAAGGGCATTAACGCGAGCGATGCGGATAAAACAAGCAATCTGGGTTCATGCAAGGAAGTAATGAGAGAAATCAGCAATGCAATAACGCAGTACAATCCACTTTGCTTGCTTAGCCAGAAGCCCGATTCTTCTTCTGTAAGCCTGGGCTCTGTTGAATTTGGCTATATAGAGACATATCCGTTTGTGGGGATATCTATGTACCTCGATTGGGGCCCCAGCTTCAATGTCCAAAAGTATTGCAACACTCTTGATCCCTCGAAGTACGGTTTTGCCTCGATTAACGGTGGCGAATACATGTGTTCGCAAGGCGATGAGATTGCCTTTATCCAGACTGGTCCAAAGATGGCGGATCCTTTTTCAGGCGGTCTTGACCGCAGGGAATTCGTTAAGATGAGAAAAAGCGTTAGAGAAAGGAAGTCAAACGAATTGTCCGCTCTTGCGCTTCTGACGTTGTTTAACTACGAATCAATTTCCGACTATTTTTGGTGAGCTCATGATTCGGACTTTGGCTCCAGCGCTCCCGTAGCGGAGGAATATAAACTGGTCGACGTGTGTCCGATGCTTTCGGAGCAGATCTTATCGTTCCGCGCGAGCGCATCGACAAGGCCCTTCACCCCTTGTTGCGTGAGGGCGATTTGATGGGTCTGATACTCGCTAACCTTTGCGCCTGCAATAAGGCTCTCATGGTGGATAACCCCGAGGACAACAAGTACACCGTTTCTTACGACACGCGCCTCGGCAAAGGCATTTCCTGTTTCTTCGATCTGGTCGCCCACTTTATCTGGCATTTGCGCCAGCCCCTGAGGTCGCTCAGGAGCTGTCCCTTTGACATCAACTTCATTTCGGCGCGAAACATCGATCTGGACCAGATGGTTGACGGGGAAGTGTCTTTCGTTGCCGGGGCTCAGGAGTATCCCGGAGCTATGACCGTGACCGGCGTGCCTGTAGTTGACCTCTCGTAAGACAAGCTTTCTGTGCCATTTAAGCTGTCTCCCATTCCTGTGTCGAGGAATGGGAGACAGCTTTGCTTTTGGTCCTTGGGGCCCATTATTCGAGGCTGCCGGCTGGCTTTATCATGAGTTGGCAGGCACCCTCGTTCTGATGGGAACGCTGTGCCCGTCTTGTGAACACTAGAGACTGACTCCGCCGGCCTCACAGATGGCGCCCATGAGCTGATCTACGTAGGTTACGGGCCTTGCTCCGCGAGGGTCTTCGCCGCATTCGATAAACGTCTTTCGCCTGTTTGTTGCAGCGTTCGTTGGCTTACCCGTTGCGTAAATCTCCCAGAGCTCGTCAAAAGGAAGGCTGGGCTTCTTATAATCCTTAGCCCTACCGGGTTTTGCGAGTTCGGTGACTGCTTGCTCTGGAGTTTCGACGAGAAGCCCCGGCGAGTAATGCAGTAGGGCCCAGTACTCAAAACATGGGCTGGAGTTGGCAACATGTATTCCCCAGCCTTCGGCCTGCTTGATTGCCTCTCCGTAGCTGCGGGCTTCTTCGTCTTCGCGTGCCTCCGCATCGAACACCGCCCAAGGTTCGACTGAAAGCCCTTCGCGTTCGAGCTCCTGCTTTTTGCGGCGAGCCGCTAGGACGAGGTTCTTCGGATCATTCCTATTGGGCTTTTCAACCTCAATCCAGCGCGCCCTAAATCGGTGCTTGATATCGCTGAAATACAGCTTCTCCGTTTCGCCTTCTACGACGATGAGGATCGTAGGCTTCTGGACACGCTTGCGCTCGCGCCGGCTTCGCTCGGACTTACCCTTTCTGGCCATTTAGGACACCTTCTCAACATAGGGTACGGCTCCGTAGGCACCATAGAGGTAACGGTTGATTAGGCTTTCGTCCTTTCTGGGGGAGAAAGAGGAGAGCGGATAGATGTCGGAAGAGCCGCTCTGCGGATCCTTTTCGACAAACCAAATTTGGTCGCGACGAAGCTTGCCGCCCCTCAGGAAGGACAAGTCATGCGTCGTAAAGATGAGCTGTGCTCCGTTTTCGTTGAGGTCTGGATCGAAGAACAGCGCCACGAGGCTTTCGAGGAGCATCGGGTGGAGGCTGCGTTCGACTTCGTCCACGAACAAGGTTCGGCCGGCATCGATGGCATCGATAAAGTCGACCGCCAGGTCGAGCATGGTCCTGGTACCGAGAGATTCGTCGTCAAGGCCAAAACCAACACTGCGCCCGCCGATTTCGTGACGGAACTGCATGGCAACCTTTTTGTCGGGTATCTCGACGCCGTTGGGTTTTTGACCCGTGAGCGCTTCGAATACGGCGGCAAGTTTGCTGGCATTCTCCTTTTGGACGGTCTTTTCGTCCTCGGTCATGTCGTCGACTTTAAGCTGCACCCCGGTAATGCCCAGGTCTGCGGAGCTAATGGCTTTGATGACCTTTTTGAATTTTGTCTCACCCAACGCAGCGAGCTTATCCATGAGCTCTGCATCGGGAATAGGGGCTTCGCGATTGGCTACAACAAGGTCGTCGGCGAACCAGCGCATTGCCTTAGCGCAGGGCTCGATACCATAGTTTGCGAGCATGCCAAGGACAAGCCCCGGATCCGTATAGCCCTTGAGCTTGGTAGAGATGCCAGTATATTTGGATCCCTGCTTGACGGAGTACGTGCCATCGTCGTTGCGGGACCTCTCGTAGACAAGGCGTTTGGCTTTGGGGCTTACACTGAGCGTCTCGCTGAGGGCACCATCATTGTCTAGAGCGAAATCGTACTCGTAGCGAGTTCCGTCGGTGTAGAACGTATAGCTAAAGCTCGTTGGATCGCTGTTGCCGACAAAGCTTTGACGTCGGGGCAGATGGGCCGGATGCGCGATGCCCAGAACGAGGTTGCGAGAGAAGTGAACCGCTCGCAAAAGATTGGTCTTTCCGGAAGCATTGGGCCCGTAGATGGCCGCCGCGGTGAGCACGCCGTCTGTTCCGGTGCCCGGAATGTTTTGGGGATGGATATTTTCCTGCTGCTCTTTGTAGGAATTGACGGGCAGCATGGAGAGCACCGCCTCGTCCTTGAAGGAGCGGAAGTTCTTAAAGCTAAACTCTAACAGCATAAGAAACACCTCCTATTCGGTCCAGGCCTTATACTATACGCATTTTTGTGGATATATCACAATATTTTATAAAATAATGCTAAGTCTGCCGTTCACGCTACCGTTCGGACTTGCTGCTCAACAAATAGCGCGGCTGGTGGGTTAAGTTAATGCATGTGGCGGCGGGCGCGGGGTCTGGCTGCGTTAATTGGGCCCCAAAATGGCGTGATGAATGCTTTGGACATGGCGCCAGGCGTCGCGCGGTCAGGTATGCTTATTAACGCTGACCCGGCTGCGTTTGCGCGGGGTTTTAATCAGTCTTGATCGGGGATTGGATAGAGATATGGCAACACTGCTCGCCGATAAATACGAGGCTCGCAAGGCCGAGGTCAACGCTCGCTTTGAGCAGCTTCGCGCCAACGAGGAAGAGCTCAACCGGATCTTTGCCAAGATCTACAACATGGAGGGAGAGGTGCCTATCGAGGTCGAGGACAAGTACGTCTCGGTGGCACGCATCTTCGATACGGCAGAAGAGATTCCGGAGAGCTACAAGGGCAACAAGTACGTGCGCACCAAGCGCGACGAGATCACCTCGCTCATAAGCTATGCCGTGGGCTGCATGTTTGGCCGCTATTCGCTTGATGTCGATGGCCTGGTGCTGGCGGACCAGGGCGCCACCGTGGCCGACTATCTGGCTAAGATGCCCGACTCCGCGCACGTGACGTTTATGCCCGATGCCGATAACGTTTTGCCCATCACCGACGACGAGTACTTTGACGACGACATCGTGCGCTACTTTATCGACTTCGTGCACACGGTGTACGGCGAGGAGACCCTCGAGCAGAACCTCGCATTTATTGCCGAGGCCCTTGGCGGCAGGGGAGCCTCGCGTGAGGTGATTCGCGGCTACTTTTTGAAGGACTTCTTTAAGGACCACTGTCAGACGTATAAGAAGCGCCCTATCTACTGGCTTCTCGATTCGGGCAAGAAGGCCGGCTTCCGAGCGCTTATCTACATGCATCGCTATACGCCGGACTTGCTGGCGCGCATTCGCACCGATTACGTGCATGAACAGCAGGAGCGCTATCGCTCGCAGATCGGCGACGCCGAGGACGCACTTGCCACGGCTCAAAAGGGCGAGAAGGTGGCGCTTACCAAGCGCATCAAAAAGCTCAAAGAGCAGCTTATGGAGACCATTGCGTACGAGGAGAAACTCCACCACCTGGCCGACCAGATGATCAAGATCGACCTGGATGACGGCGTAAAGGTGAACTACGCTAAATTCCAGGATGTTCTGGCAAAGATTAAATAGGGATTGACCTCGGGGAATCAGATGCCAAAGATTGATGTGATAGACGAGCTCAAGCAGCGCTTTTTGCAGCCGCTGTCGGACTTTCGCGTGCGTCGCGTGGTGATTTGGCACGACGCCGACGGTGAGTTTGCCGAGCGCTTTGAAGAGCTTTCGCGCGAGGGCTTTGATGGTGTGGGCACCGCAGACGGTGTAATGCCTGCTGGGGGCGATTTTGCGCGCCCGGTGCGCTTTATGGAGGCGCGCGACGGCGTGATGTTTGAAGCCAAGCGCATGATTGCACGCGGGGACACCGCGAGCGATATCTTGCTGTACCGCCCGCGTGCCCGCGGCTCGGTGGAGGGCGATTGGCTGGCCGATGTCGAGCTGTATGCCGATCATTTCCAGGCCGACTATCTGTCTTTGCTGGCAGACCAGCTGGGAGCGACCAACCCCGATGCCGTGCGCGAGGTGCTGGGCGAGCACAAGGTATTCTTCTCGGCCAAAGACCGTGTGCGCAAGTTCTCGGCGTGCATGCCTGCCCCCGCAACAAAAGAGGACATCGAGCTTGGTATGCTCGCGGCGACCTTTGGCGGCGCGTCTCCAAACGACGCTTCGGCGAGCTTTATCCTGCGCGGCACCTGCACGGCGCTTTTGCACGACGGCCCCGAGGAGCTTGCCCGCCTGCTCGGCCGCTACGATGCCCAGGGTTGTCTGGCCTCCTTCATTGCGCGCCGCACCGGCTTTACCGGTTCGCTTACCGAGCGTGATTCTTTGGAGCACCTGGCGGCGCACGTGCTGCTCACGGCGGCCTCGTATCAAAACCCTGCCGCCATGCATGGCTTGGAATCGCATATAGCTGCGGGCTATGAGCCCTATTGCATGACCGCGGTGCGCGAGTGGATGCAGCAGGGCAAAGACGCAGTGGCCGATCTGTTTGAAATCTGCTCGATCGTCGAGGATTCTTGCGGCCTGCGTTCCCGTCTGAAGGAGCTTTCGCTCGAGTCGAGCCTGCAGGTCGATATCTTCCCCTGCGTCAACGAGGTGCTTGTCGCAGGGCTTTTGGAATCGTTTGCCCAGGGTGCAGACCGCGTGGCCGATGCCCGCGAGGTGCTGGAGGCGCGTCGCGGCCTTGCCTGGTATGGACGCCTGGACTGCTACTTCGATATCCTTTCTGCCATTACGGATATGAGGGCGTTCCAGCAAGAGCATGCTGCGGGTTTTCATGTGGCATATGCCAAGGACGTGTGGCATGCCTATACCCAAAGCTGGTGGCGCATGGATGCCGCCTATAGGCACCTATGCTGCGCCTACGAGCGCTGCAAGCTCGAGGGCGTCGAGGCACTGGAGGCTTCCGTCCATGCGGTCATGAAGTGGGCAGAGGGCCTCTACCGCAACTGGTATCTGGTGCAAAGCAACGCCTGCTGGACTTCGGCCGCATCTGCACAGTGGCGCGATTGCGGCTACGTGGGGGGCGTGGACCGCCAAGACGAGTTCTATTGGAAAACGCTGCCGGCGCATGCCGGTGCGGCAAAGACGTGCGTGGTGCTCATCAGCGATGCCCTACGCTACGAGGTGGCGCAAGAGGTTGCCCAGGCTCTCGAGCGCGAGCGCGGCGGCTCTGTAGCCTCCGGTAGCATGCAGGCGCTGTTCCCCTCCATCACGGAGATGGGTATGGCAGCGCTTCTGCCGCATCAGGGGCTTACGCTGGATTGGGATGCTGCAACGGTTGCCGCAGGCGGCATGCCCACCGTCTCCACGTCGCAGCGCGAGGCCGTGTTGCAAAAGGTGGAGCCCACGGCGCGGGCGATGCGTGCAGAAACGTATCTGGGGCTTTCTGCCCCGGAGCGTCGCGCATTGCTCAAAGAATCCAAGCTCGTGTATCTCTACCACAACAAGATCGATGCCGCGGGCGAAAAGATGGCTACAGAAAGCAATGTCTTCAAGGCGTGCGAGGACACGGTGGAGGAGCTTGTTTCCATCACGCGTCGCGTGTGCCTGGATGCGTCTTCTGCGCGCATGGTGATTACTGCCGATCATGGCTTTTTGTACACCGCACAGGAGCTGGAGGAGCATCAGTTCCTTATCAAGGCTGATCTTCCAGACGATCCCTTCTTGTTTGGCAAGCGCCATGTGGTGCTCAAGCACGGAGGGGATACGGCTCTACCAGACGATATTCGCGAGCAGTTTATCGTTATGAACATGGACAACCTGGGTCTTGGCCGCTACGTGGGCCTGTCCCCGCGGGAGACCATGCACTTTAAGCGCCCGGGCGGCGCGCATCGCTATGTCCATGGCGGCGCGAGCCTACAGGAGCTGTGCGTGCCCGTGATTGGCTATAGGCGCCTGAGCGCCTCTTCCAAGGAGTTTGAGGATACGCAAAAAGCAACGCTGCGTGTGCTCTCGGAGAGCCGCCGCATCACGAGCATGCTCTTTGGCGTGAGTCTGCTGCAAAACGAGGCCGCCTGCGGTAAGACGCTGCCGTGCTCCTACGAGCTGAGCATGACCGACGCTTCTGGCAATGCGGTAAGCGATGTTGTGACGGTGGCCGCCGATAGACAGTCGGAAAACCCGCAGGAGCGCGTGACTAAAGCCAGGTTCTCCCTCAAGACGGAATGTGCGTTCTCGTCTAAAGGGCCCTACTTCTTGGTGGCGCGCGACGCTCAGACCGGGGCAATTGTCTGGCGTGAGGAATACAAGATCGATATCGCGTTTGCGCCTGGCGTGGACTTTGGCTTTTAGGAGGATATGCAATGGACGACATCTATACCGATGACGAGGACCTGTGGGACGTTCCCGAGGTGCCAGTGCCTGGCGATGACGGTGCTGTCGGCGCGGCCGCTGAGGCAGATGACGCCGGGGACGCCGTGGCGGATGAAAGCTCGGAGCTGGCCTTTGATGCCGATACCCTCGACGCCAAGCTGCTGCGCCACTTTAGCGGCAAGATCGTGCGCAAGGACCTTACGTCCCTTATGAAGCGCAGCGCCAACGTGCCCACGTTTGTGCTCGAGTATCTGCTGGGTATGTACTGCTCCACCGACGACGAAGAGGGTGTGGAAGAGGGTCTTGAGCGTATTCGCAAGATCCTTACCGAAAACTACGTGCGCCCCGACGAGTCCGAGCGCATCAAGTCCAAGATTCGCGAGCTTGGGCAGTACACCATCATCGACAAGCTCTCGGCGCGACTCGATGAATACAAGGACATCTACGTGGCGTCGTTTGCAAACCTCACTATCGAGCCGTTTGTGATTCCGGCAGAGTACGTGCGCAACTACAGCAAGATTTTGCAGGGCGGAATCTGGTGCATCATGCGCATCGAGTACCGCCGCCCCGATGCCGAGCTCGATGAGTTTGGGGCCGATGTTTTTGGCGACGAGATTCCGGCGCGCAACCGTTCCAAGAAAAAGAAGCGCGGGCCCGAGGATTCGCCGTTTAGCGTGGTGAGCCTCACGCCCATCCAGATGCCCAACCTCGATCTGGACGAGATGATCGAGTGCCGCCAGTACTTTACGCGCGACGAATGGCTCAACATGCTGCTGCGCTCTGCCGGCTACGAGCCTAACGAGCTTACCGAGCGCGAGCGCCTGCACTTTGTTGAGCGCATGGTTCCGCTGATCGAGCATAACTACAACCTGTGCGAGCTGGGTCCGCGCGGTACGGGCAAGAGCCATATCTACAAAGAGGTCTCGCCCTACGCGATTTTGCTTTCGGGCGGCCAGACCACCACGGCAAACCTCTTTGGCCGCATGAACTCCATGCGTGCCGACCGCGTGGGTCTGGTGGGCCATTGGGATTGCGTGACGTTTGACGAGGTCGCCGGCATGCGCTTTCGCGACACCAATGCCGTGCAGATCATGAAGGATTACATGGCAAGCGGCAGCTACGCGCGCGGCCGCGATCAGATCAATGCCGATGCCTCGATGGTGTTCGAGGGCAATATCAACGACACGGTGCAAAACGTGCTAAAGACCACGCACCTCTTTGACCCGTTCCCGCCGGAGTTCAACAACGACTCGGCGTTCTTCGACCGCATCCACTACTATCTGCCCGGGTGGGAGATCCCCAAGATGCGCTCGAGCCTGCTTACGGGGCACTACGGCCTTATTACCGATTGCCTGTCGGAGTTTTGCAAGGAGATGCGCCGCCGCGACTATACGCATCTTATCGACCGCTTCTTTAGGTTCAACAGCGATTTCAACAAGCGTGACGAGATTGCCGTGCGCAAGACCTTTGGCGGTCTGGCTAAGCTGCTGTTCCCCGACGAGGCCATGGATAAAGACGACGTCGAGTGGCTGCTCGACTACGCGATCGAGGGTCGCCGCCGCGTAAAGGAACAGCTCAAGATCATGGCGGGCGTGGAGTTTATCGATGTCAATCTGGGCTACATGGATGCCGACAACCCGCAGGACGTGCACGTGGTGCAGGTGCCGGAGCAAAGCGAGGACACGCTGATTCCCGACGGTCCGCTACTGCCGGGCCACGTGTTTGGCGTAGGTCGCGCCCAGGGCGGCGAGGTTGCGGTGTACAAGCTCGAGAACAAGGCCGTTGCTGGAGAGTGCAAGCTCAAGCATGAGGGTGTGGGCTTCAATAAGCCCGTGCGCGACACGCTCGATGCTGCGTTTGAGAACTTCGAGACCCTGGGCTCGCGCGTGGCACCGGGCATGCATATCGCCTCCAAGGATTACCTGCTGTTCTATAACGATCTGCAGGGTAAGGGCCTTTCGGACGAGATCTCACTGGCAGAGTTTGTCGGCCTGTGCTCGGCGGCGGCAAATCGCCCCGTGATGGCGGCGCTTGCCGTTCCGGGAATCCTGCGCGTGTCGGGCACGATGGACGAGATTCGCGGGCTCGAGGACATCATGCGTGTGGCCAAGAATGCCGGCGCCAAGCGCATCGTGCTGCCCTCTGCATGTATTTGCGACCTGCAGGCGGTCTCGCCCGAGATCATCACGGGCCTAAGCCCGGTGTTCTATCGGAATAACGACCCGGTCGATGCGGCCAAGAAGGCGCTTGACCTGCAGTAGGGCTATAGGACGGACAGCGGGGGCCTCTTTGCCAATGTGCGCAGGCCCCCTTTTGGTATCCGTGAGAGGAAGCATGGTATATGGCGGACGATGACTCCCGCGTGTTTCGCGAACTTTGCAGTGCGTTTTGCTTGGAAAACGATGCGCTTCGTGCCTCGCTGGGGCAGCAAATTGATCGGTCTGCTCTTGTAGCATTTGCGCAAAAGACCGTGCTTAAGGCGGTTGTGCAGGAGGTCGAACTTGCTGAGCGCATGGCCCGCGAGGAGGCGGCACGGGAGATTAGCCACTTTGTTCTTGCGGCCAGCCAGCGCGCGCTTAAAGCGGCCCGTGCACGAACCGGCGTGGTGGGCCCCATCCAGATGAATAGGCGCTATGCTGCGTTTTTGCGTATAGAGGATAGCAAGCTGCTGCTCAAGCGCCTTGATCAGACGCTGGCGTTTATCGAGGCAAAGGTCCGAACCGACCAAGCCGATCTTGTTGCCGGCGCATATGCGGCGGCGGGGTCTGCGCTGTTGCGGGACGTGCAGCCTTTGAGCGCCATTGCGGTTTGCGAGCCTGAAGCTAATGAGGCGGATGCGGCAGACCGTGAGCGCGAGCTTGCGCGGGAGGACGCCTATCGATCAAGCGACCTTTCGGGGGCCATTGCGGCTTCGTTTAAGGGTGAGCTTGGCGATGGCGGTGCCGTTGGGGATCTAAATGACGACGAGGTGTTTGATGCGCAGATAGAGGCTGCGGTCCGCGCTGGAAAGCGGACGCGACTAGATGCCCTGAGGATGCGCGCTGCCCGGGCTCACGAGTTGGCAGGCCGCAGCATCGAGCCTAAGCGTTTGCCCACGCCGCCGCGTATCGCATGCAGGCAAACGTATTGCACGGCAGATCTTGTGCCGCTGCTCGACGAGGTCAAGCGCGCATACGCGTCATACCGTCGCTATGTGCTCGACAGCGGAATGTTCAACGCATTTGGATCGGCCAATCGCTTGGGCGAGTGCTGCGGTTATATATCGGATTTTTCCGACGAGTATGAAGGGGAGCAGCGCATAGGGGAGTTCTGCGGTACAGTGCCTACCCGCCCCTCGTCCTTTGCGGCAATCCCTCAGGTTATCGAGGAGGCCGACGCTCCCGATGGGGATGCGCTCGATATTGCCCTTGCCCGTATGCGCGGATTTAACAAGCGCGTCTACCGGGGCATTCTCGATGACGATCCCATCTATTTTGCAGACGTGTTTTGGTATGGCTTGAAGAAGCTCGACCAGTTCACCGAGGGTATGGTCAAGGTTGATGAGAAGGTGTGGCAAAACTATGTAGACAACCTTGCGCGCGCCTATGCCGAGCCCGCAGAAGAGCTGGCAACGGGCATGGACAAGCAGCAGCTGGAGGGCTTTTCGAAGGCTGTGAAGGCACTGGAAAAGGGCTCCAAGGCCGCTCAGTAGGGGGCGCTCGATAGGGTTGCAGTCGGTGTGGGGCGTTTTGTCACCTTTGGTGGCGTTGCCTCTCGCAGGCGCCCTTCGGGCTTACCGTCTTCCGGTCTGCGCATAAAAATGCCCCGGGGGAGCCCTCGGCTCTTGGAGTCCCCTTTATTCGAGGGAACCGACTTCCTTATGGCTCAAATTGCAGCTTCGGTCTACCGAATACGTTGGGCCTGGATTGATAAGCGAAAACGAAAAGCACCTTAATTATGCAGTCCCTTTTGCTCATGGGCACCGGGAGACATTTACGCAACGTCTCCCATAGAAAAGACGGGCTCGACGAGCTTTTCGATATCGCAGCCGAGCGCGCGTGCCAAGTTTCGAACGGTCGTTAGCTGCGCCTTATTGATGTCCTTGTTGCGCTGCTCGTACATCTGGATGGATCTAAGCGAGACTCCCGAGCGGTGTGCCAGCTCGCGTTGGCTTATGCCCAGGTTCTTGCGCAGTTGGGCAAGCTGGGTTTCGAGTACGGCATCCTGAACTTGATCGACAATGAGCTGCACCACGCGTTCCTCGGATGCCTCGTGCCAGGGGCTGTAAAGACTGAGGATCTGAAGGAAGGGAACAGCGCTAAAAAGCTGTTCGAAGCTCACGTCAAGCCGCCACTGTGCATAGGCGGAAATCCATCCTGCCCAGTACTCTGGCGTTCTATCGGGGCGAAACGCGGGCTTGGGAAAGGGACCGTTTTCATACCCGAGCTCTTGGGAGAGCGTAATAAACAGCTCGCAGCCCGATTTGCCTGCAACCGCCCAGGGCAAGCCCATGCCAAAGGCGCGCCCAACGCGGCTAAGCTCAAAAAGATCGGCTACCTCGTCTGGCTCTGCGCCGTAGTCGTTGACGGCGTAGTCAAAAAACTCGCCGAGGCAGCACATGGCGTCTTCAAGGTAAAGCTGGCTATAGGCTCGTGCGGCAGAACTTCTAGTTGCAGGTTTTGAAGTCATCGTTTGTCATCTCCCGTGCCAGAATGTCGCGCACGTATATTCCCGTCAGGTCCGGTTCGGCACGCAGCGTTCGGAATGCCTCACGCGCCTGCGAGTCTCGTTGGGCGCGCAGCGGGGCATATCGGTTCGTGTCTACTTCTAGTGCTTTGATGAAACGAACTCTTTCGAAGGCGCGCGGGCTTTTAAGTACTGTTTGGATGCCGAGTTTTCCAAGGTGCATAGCCTGTTCTAGCTGTTCGAGCGATATTTGGTTGGAGACAAAAGCGCGGGCAAAGGAAAAGTAAGAGTCGTCGGCACGATAGCCGCGAATTAGATCGTAGTTTGAGATATCGAGTGAGAACTGTGTTGCGATATAGGACGTAGCGGCTTGCGCTAGCGCTGTTGTTGCCTGGAAGATGCGATGTTCCAACAGCACAGCGAGCCAATTGAGCACGTTGTAGTCTGGTCCTTCAAGATCAAGCGTCTTTAATCCTGCAGTGTCGAGCTCGTACAGGTTCGCAAATGCACATCCGCCGATTGATTTTGCGGCCCACTCCCTCGCAAGCTCGAGGCTGTGTGTGCAATAAAAGCCCGCCCCATAGTCGTTAAAAGGCTTGCATAGCTCAATAAGGGGCGTACGTACTATCTCTTCCGACCCGTGCCACAGCTCCATGTTTCCTCCTATATCACTATAGTGATAGTATACATCAGAGCCTAAGGCGGGGGCTAGAATGAAAACCAGCAACCCAACGTAGGAAGAGACTTCCAGCCATGTCATATACCGATGACGATACCCCCGACTTCGAGGGCTTGCGGGCCTTTTTGATGGACTACTGCGGCACGGCGTTCGCGGCGGGAGCGGGGCCGGCGCTCATAGACCTTGCGCGCATTGAACGTGCGGACCCCCAGGAGCTCTTGCGTATCGCGCAAGAGCTGGGCATAAACGTGCGCTAGCACAACGGAGGCGGCGGGCAAAACTTAATCGCCCGCCGCCCCGTCTTTCTATCCCAGAGTGGCTATGACTATGTCGTCTCCCGGCAGCAATTGCGTATCGCCGTTGGGAATGATTGTCTCGCCCTCGCGTTTGAGCAGCACAACGATAAAGCGTCGTCCCCCGTGTGGAAGCTCGTGCAGGGCGCACCCAGCCCAGTGGTGATGCTCGCCAATGTGATGCTCGCGCAGCGAGACCCCGGCGCGTTCCTCAAAGGTGGGCGCGGCAAGTACAAGCAGATCGCCCGTCTCGATCACGGTATCGCCGTTGGGGATAACGGGCTCGGCGCCATGCCTCAATATCAAGACGACGAGCATGCTTGCCGCCTCGCCAATCTGTGCCAGGCTGCGTCCGGCAAAGGGGTGCCCGGCGTCTACCTTGAGCTTGATAAACGAAAGGTCGGTCTCCTCCTGATAATCGTTAAAGGTGCGGCCTACGTCGCCTGCCTCGTCAATCATCTTTAGACGTTTGGCCACGGCGGGCAAAAGCGAGCCCTGCATCACGATGGAGATGATGGCGACCATAAACACCAGGTCAAAAAGATCGCGACTGCCCGGCACGCCAGACACCACGGTGAACAGCACAAAGACCACCGAGGCGGCACCGCGCAGGCCCGCCCAGGACACCAGACCAATCTGCCCCAGGCGTCCCCGGCGCGGCGGCATGATCGCGCACAGCGCTACCGGCCTGCCAATAAAGAGCATAAAGAGAACGAGGCCCAGCGCCGGCAGAATGGCCTGCGGCAGGCGGGCGGGGGTCACCAAAAGGCCAATCAAAAAGAAGATCGCCATCTCGGCCATCTCGGTGAGCACGTCAAAGACATGCACCATCTCGCGCTTGGAGGGAATGTCCGATGCGCCCAGCACGATGCCCGCCAGGTACACGGAGAGAAATCCGTTGCCGCCCAGCTGGCTGGGTACCGCAAACGAGAGCAGCGCGATGGCGATAAGCACGATGGTTTCGCCTTGAGACTCGAGGTTCATGCGGCAGGCAAGCTTCATGCCAACCCAGCCAAACGCCAGGCCAAACGCGGCGCCAAAGACAATCTGCTGCGCGATGAGCACGGGCAGGTTGACGGCTTCGCCCAGCGCCAGGGCGCTAAACACGGCAGTGAGCATGTAGGCGAGCGGGTCGTTGGAGCCAGACTCGACCTCGAGCAGCGAGTCGGTGCCGCCCTTGAGCGAAAGCCGGTGCTCGCGCAGGACGGAGAAAACGCTTGCGGCGTCGGTGGACGAGATGACGGAGCCCAAAAGGAGCGCCAGCGGCCAATCAAAGCGCAAGGCAACATGGGCAAACACCGCGGTGAGGCCGGCGGTGATCACTACGCCTGCGGTGGAGAGCAAGGCGGCGGGGGCGGCCACCGGGCGTGCGCGCTCGATGTTGGTGTTAAAGCCACCGTAGAACATGATGAAGATAAGGGCTGCGGTACAGACGCTCTCGGTTGCCTTGAAGTCGTTAAAGTTGATATGCAGCGGCCCGCCGCTTCCCAAGAACATGCCGAGGGCGATAAAGATGAGCAGCGTGGGGAAGGGAAGTTTGGCTGCGATGGGCTTGAGTAGGATGCAGGCGATGATAACGGCGCCTACAAAGAGCAGAATCATGTTCATGCGGTCTCGTCTTTCGAGCGATGCAGCAAGGTCGCTGCCAGGGCGATACGGTCCAACGCTTTTAATCCTACCCAGATGGTCGATTGAAAACCGCTGGCGCACCCATCTGGCGCCACCGTTCATGAACTCTCAACTGGATATTCCTCAAACTTTGTCAACCTGCCCTTGTGCGTATACAATAACGTTCAAGTTGACGTTTAAGGATGGTGGCCCATATGGCGACGTATATCACCTCCGATGCCCACGGGCATCTGCGCGCCCTCGACCAAGCGCTCGAGCAGGCCGCCCCCGGTGCGGACGATACCGTGTACGTGCTGGGCGATATGATCGATCGCGGTCCGGAGCCGGTGGGCGTCATCAATCTGGTGCGAAGCTTGCCCAACGTTCATGTTTTGATGGGCAACCACGAGCGCCTGATGCTCAACACCATCGAGCGCGGAAGCCAGATGGATATCTTTACCTGGGAGCGAAACGGTGGCTACACCACGTCCGCCCAGTTTGACGCCCTACCCGTCGCGGAGTATCGCGCCGTTATCGAGTGGATTCGCGAGCTGCCGCTATCCGATGCGATTGAAGTGGGGGATAGGGCATACCTGTTGGCGCATGCTGGCATCGAGCCCAGAGCTTTTACGTGCTGGCTCGCGGGTGCGGGCTATACCGGCGAGGACGGCTATGCAGACGTTCCCATTGATGTGCTGCGTCAGGCCATGGCGGCTCAGGATGAAGAGGATCTTCTTTGGATTCGCGAGGCCTTTTGGGGCGTGCCTACGGGGCTTGTGGGCCCTGACGGGCGAGGCCCCGTGGTGATTGCGGGGCACACGCCTTCGAGTTTGCTGTTCCGCTATGCCGCAAACATGTGTGGCACGGGCTGCAACAAGGACGGCCTGGGCTGCATGGTCGAGGTGGGGCCCACGCATGATACCGGCGGCGTGGCAGACCATCTTGCTATCGATTGCTCCGCTGCGGCGGGCGCAGGCGTTGGCCGCGTGGGCGTGATGCGTCTGGACGATTGCCACGTGTGGTACGGGGACATCGCCGAGGGAGAGTAGTTTGGGCCGTGTTCCCGGCTACTTGTAGTGCGGCCTGCGCGCGAACGGGTCGCCGGTGGTGCGCGAGATGATGCCGCGGATGCGCACGTACTGCATCGTGAGCAAAACGAGCAGCAGCGCCATGACCACAAGGTAGCTCAGCACGGCACCCAGCAGGCCAAAGATGCGCACCAGCACGATTGAGAGCACGATTGCCGCGCCAAACGAGATAAGGTACGGCTTGGTTGCTAGGTCCTGGTGGCGCAGCACGGTGATGATCTGATACAAAAAGTCGATTGCCGCGGTAAGGCCGCCGGCGGCTACCATGAGAAACGCGAGCATACGGTACTCGGTAAAGTCGATACCGTACATAAAGCTCATGATGCCGATGCCAATCCAACCCATAAAGGCGATGACAGCGAGCGTGAGCACAACCACAACGGCCAGCACGGCAAGCATGATAAGGTCAAAGCGGCGACGCCTGCGCGGGTTTGACCAGATGTTTGCCAGACGCAGGAGCTGCGGCTTGTACACAAAGCCCACGGCGAGCAAAATCGCCTGCGCAGGGAAGTACAGCGCACTGAAGTAGAGCTGTGCGTCGTAGCCCATCATGCTTTCCATGGCAAACTTGGGGCAGCTTTCAATAAGGTTGAACAGGAAAAGCGTCGAGAAAAGCGGGAAACACTGGCGAAAGAGCCCGCCCACCTCACGCATGCGCCACAGGCCGGATTTCTCCGTCTCCAGTAACGACAGCGGAAACGTCATGAATACAAGGGAAAGCACGGCTACCACGCCCGCGGCGACGCAAGCCACAGGTAGGCTGCGCGTGATGAAAAGCATCACGCTAAAGATCGCGACCACGGCAACCGAGCGCAGTGCCTGGCTCATGCCTGCAAGGTAGAGCTTGTCTGCCTGCTGCAGGCGTCCCTCGTAGACATCGGCCATGCCGTCGACGATCTTATATACATAGATGCCCATAGAGAGCGTGAACATCGCCGCGTCGTAGGCGCGCAGCATGCAATAGGCGATACCAACGAGGAGCGCCAGAAGCGAGGTGAGCCAGCGATTGAGCTGGTAGGAGGAAAACGAGGTGGCCTCGTCGATGTCGGATACCTGGAAGGTGCGCACACCAAAGTTCGAAAGAATCATCAAAAGCGTGCCCGCCACAAAGGCCATGGAGAACATTCCCGCCTGCTCGGCGCCCACGAGCTGCGTGCATACAATGGTGAGCAGCGGGAAGACCATGCCCCAGATGCTTGTGCCCACGGTGTTCCAGATGTAGTCGCGCCCGGTGGAGCCGGATTCGTATTCTGCTTCCTGCTCGGAAAGGGACCCCTCGTAGATAGCGCCAATCAGGCGGTTCCACCATTGGTTTACAAGGCGTGCAAGAGGGGAGGACAGACGGTTACGTTTGTGCTGTCTGCTGCCGGCGCCTGTGGTGCCCGGTCGTGTGGCGGAGCGCCTGCCATTTGATGCTTTGTGGTTCGTTTGCCGTTCGTTTTGCTTCGGGCGGAGTGTCACGTTGAGACCTCCCTTGTGTTTGTTGGGTCGATTATAACGCTTCAAACGTGTTAACTCTGTTTCTCGGCATGATTTCGAGGCGCTATCGAAATTATTTCGGTATCCTTTTGAAGCGGATCTTTTTGAACCGGATCTGACACTCAGCGTACTGCCGAAACAAGTTCATTAGGGAGTTTATACCTATGGATGCCATGGCCTTTGTGCTTGCGCTCGTGCCGATTTTGTGGCTCGTCGTTGTCCTGCTCGTGTTTAAGTGGCCGGCCTGGAAGGCCGCGATTGGATCGTTTGTCCTTTCGTGCGTGCTAGCGCTGGGGGTGTGGAAGCTTCCTGCCGGCCAAGTTGCCACCGCAAGCCTCGAGGGTTTCCTCATGGCCCTGTGGCCCATCGTCCTTGTTATCATCGCCGCGGTCTTTACCTATAACCTGTGCGTCAAGACGGGCGCCATGGATGTTATCGGCGGCATGATTACCTCGATCTCGAGCGACCGCCGCCTGCTGGCGCTGCTCATCGCCTGGTGCTTTGGCGGCTTTATGGAGGGCATGGCGGGCTTTGGCACCGCCGTCGCCATCCCGGCGAGCATGCTTGCGGGTCTGGGCTTTGCTCCCATCCCGGCTGTGCTGTTGTGCTTGCTTGCCAATGGCGTGCCCACACCGTACGGCTCCATTGGCATCCCCACCGTTTCGCTGGCGGGCCTTGTTGGTCTCGATTCGGCCCACCTTGCCTTTGTTCAGATGGTCCAGCTGGCTCCGTTCTACATCGTTGCCCCGTTTTTGATCGTGCTTGTTGCGGGTAAGGTCGAGGGCGCGAACGTTGCCGACCGTCTGCGCGGCGTTGTTGCACCCACCCTTGCCGCCGGTCTGGCCTTTACGCTTCCTACCATGGCGGTTGCCGCTTTTGTGGGTCCGGAGCTTTCCGTGGTCGTGGGTTCCATCTGTGCGCTTGCGGTTACAGCGCTGCTTTCCATGCGTGCCGAGCACTCTGGCAAGCTCGACAAGCGCTTCCATGTTGCCGTGGAGCCGCACGAGGCGCTTACGCTGGGCGGCGCCCTTCGTGCATGGTCTTGCTTCATTCTTATTTTCATCCTGCTTATGGGCACCTCGAAGCTCGTGCCGTTTGTGAACTCCGCACTGGCTCCGCTTTCCTCGAGCGTTCAGGTCTTTAGCGGCAAGAACCCGGGTACGCTTTCCTTTATGTGGGTCAACACACCGGGCATTTGGATTTTCCTCGCGGCCATTGTGGGCGGCTTTATCCAGGGTACGCGTCCCGCGCAGATGTTTGAGGTTCTGGTGGCTACCGTCAAGCAGATGATGCCGACGGTCATCACCATGCTCTCTGTCCTTGGCTGCGCCAAGGTGATGGGTTATTCGGGCATGATCTCGTCCATCTCGGCCTTTTGCATTGGCGTTGCGGGTGCGGCGTATCCGCTCATCGCCCCGTGGATCGGTGCCGTGGGCACGTTTGTCACGGGTTCCGGCACGTCTTCGGCAATGCTCTTTGGCCCGGTGCAAAAGCAGGCGGCAGACGCCTTGGGCACCGACCCGTACTGGATGGTTGCCCTTAACATGCTGGGCGTCTCGGCGGGTAAGATGCTCTCTCCGCAGTCTCTCGCCATTGGCCTTGCCTCGGTGCGCGTGGTAGGCAAGGATGCCGAGCTCATGCGCGCGATCATTCCCTATGCCATCGCCTTCCTTGTGTTTATGAGCATCCTTGCGCTGGTCGGTGCGGGGCTGGTGCTTTAAGCCATACAGCTTGTTTTACATTTTCTTTGGCAGACCCGTCTTCGATTTGCGCGCAAGCGCATCGAGGGCGGGTTTGCTTTTGTATGAGGAGGCTTGCTCGGGCGCGATGTGCCGTGGTCTTGCGAATTCGGTGTATGCCCTGGGCCGCGCGTTGCGGCTCCTGGGCATGCGCCATCGTCTTGGGCGTGCGAGGGGTCATGCGATGCGTTCGCCTAGCGCGGCCAGCGCCTCGCCGAGATGTGGTGCCGCCCGCCGCGTACTTGGAGTACACCCAAAGGAGCACTTTGAGCAATAACGCGCCCCGTGCGCGACGCGGAGAGGGTGGTTTGGATGAAGAAGGCAGCGCTCGATCAGGTTTTGACCACATGTGGCATAACCGGGGAGGCTGCGGCTGGCGCCGAACCCGCCCGCTATGTGGACCTTCCTGTAGCTTCCCTGGTAGAGCATGCCATTCGTCGCGATGAGGGCGAGCTTGCGTCAAACGGCGCCCTCGTTATCAAAACGGGCGCCTACACGGGCCGTTCGCCCAAGGACCGTTTTATCGTCGACACGCCCGAGGTTCACGACAAGATCGCCTGGGGGCAAACAAACGCGCCCATTAGTCAAGATGTCTACGAGCGCGTACGCGATGGCGTGGCGGCCTATCTTTCTCGGCGCGACCTCTTTATCACCTGCGGCCTTGCCGGTGCCGACCGCAACTATGCGCGTACGTTCTTTGTGGCGTGCGAGCGTGCGAGCCAGGCGCTTTTCATCAAGCAGATGCTTGTGCGGCCGCGCGTGCGCGAGCACGTGAACTTCGAGGAGCCGGACTTCCGTGTGATGGTGGCGCCCGGCTATGAGTGCGACCCCGAGCGCGATGGCGTGCGTTCCAAGGCCGCCGTCCTCATCAACTTTACCGAGCGCATGATCGTTATTGCGGGCACCGGTTTTTCCGGCGAGATCAAGAAGAGCATCTTCTCGGTGATGAACTACCTGTTGCCGCTTGAGGATAACGTGTTGCCCATGCATTGCTCGGCGAGCATGGATCCCATCAGCCACGCCACGGCCGTGTTCTTTGGCCTTTCGGGCACGGGTAAGACAACGCTTTCGGCCAACCCTACGCGTCTTTTGATCGGTGACGATGAGCACGGTTGGAGCAATGTGGGCATTTTTGATATCGAGGGCGGCTGCTATGCCAAATGTGACGGCATGGACGAGTACAGTCAGCCCGAGATCTACCAGGCCATCCGCTTTGGCGCCATGGCCGAAAACGTCGTGCTCGACGAGAATCGCGATCCCGACTACGACGACCTTTCCATCACGGCAAACACGCGTGTCGCCTATCCCATCGAGCACATCGCCAATGCCTGGACGCGTGGCGTGAGCCCCAACCCCAACGTGGTCCTCTTCCTCACCTGCGATGCCTTTGGCGTACTTCCACCCATCTCGCGCCTTACTCCCGAGGGGGCGATGTATCACTTTGTGACAGGCTTTACCTCCAAGACACCCGGAACGGAGCAAGGTATCACCCGACCGCAGCCCACGTTCTCGGCCCTTTTTGGCGAGCCATTCATGCCGCTCGATCCTATGGTCTATGCCGATATGCTTGGCGAGCGCCTGCGTCGCAGCGATACACGCGTCTACTTGGTCAACACCGGCTGGATAGGCGGAGACTTTGACCACGGCCATCGCATCGAGCTTGCCTATACGCGCGCTCTTGTGGCGCGTGCACTTGATGGGACCATCGAGGAGGCCGATTTCATCCATGACGAGATTTTCAACGTCGATATTCCGGTGACGTGTCATGGTGTGCCCGACGCCATTCTTGTGCCCCGCACCTATTGGAAGAGCGCGTCGCTCTACGATTCTTCTGCCCACGAGCTGGCAGCTATGCTCTGCGAGAACTTTGAGAAGCGCTATCCGCATCTGCCGGATTCCATTCGCAACGCCGGCCCGCGTGCGTAGGTTATGTGCCTGCTGTGGGAGTTGTTGACCTGTTAACACATAATTCTACAATGGTGAGCTGTCAATTCGAACTAGGGGAGGGACACATGGATACGGCATCTCGGGACGAGGCACGCTTTGAGGACTTTACGGGGCTCATCGCGGCCATCAACAAAGAGGTGACGCGCATCAAGAGCGTGGAGAGCGCCAAACTGGGGCTCACCGGTGCCGATATCATGTGTCTGTACTACTTGGGCAAGCACCCGCAGGGCATGACCGGGGCCGAGCTTGCGCGCGCAGCCAGCGTGACACGCGCGGCCGTCTCGCGCACGCTCGCGCGCATGGAGCGCGAGGGCTTTGTGGAGGTTCAGGCAGAGCAGGGTACCACGACGCGTTACCGCGCCGCCGTGGTGCTCACCGAGCGCGGTCGAAAGAGCGCACAGGGTGCCGATATCGCCATCACTCGCGTGCTCGACGAGGTGTATGCCGCCCAAAGTGACGAAGAGCGCGAGCAGATGTACGCATCGCTTCGCTCTGTGCTGGGGCGCCTGCGCACGATTTCGCGCGAGGACAGGTAGGCTCCCTTCCAAGCAGGAAGGCATCGCCGCATGGCCGTACGTATCATCACCGATTCTGGCTGCGACATCGTGGGGGCGGATAATCCGCAGCTCGATGTTCTGCCTCTTTCCATCACCTTTGGCTCGACCGTCTACGCAGACGGTGTGGACCTTTCGCACGAGCATTTTTATGAGCTGTTGGTTGAGGGTGACGAGCTGCCCAAGACCGGTCAGGTGAACCCTTATGCCTTTGCGCAGGCGATCGAGCGTGCCGAGCACGACGGGTTCGAGCCGTTGATCATCACGCTTTCGGCAAAGCTTTCGGGCACGTATCAGAGTGCTTGCATGGCGGCCTCCGAGGCATCGTTGCCCGTGCGCGTGGTCGACTCCGGCCACGTTACCGTGAGCGAGCGCATTTTGGTTGAGTATGCGCTGAGCTTGGCGAAGAAAGGTCTTGGCGTCGAAGAAATCGCCACTCGTGTTGAGGCAGCACGTGAGCGCGTTGTGGTCATCGGGCTTTTGGATACCCTTGAGTACCTGCGCCGCGGCGGCCGTATCTCGGCTGCGGCAGGGGCTTTTGGCGAGATGCTCTCTATCAAGCCCGTCATCACCATCGAGAACGGCGAGGTCAAGATGCTCGGCCGTGCGCGTGGCTCCAAAAACGGCCGCAATTTGCTCAACCAACAGATCGAGGCGAGCCGCGGCATCGACTTCTCCATGCCGGTTGCCCTGGGCTATGCGGGGCTTTCGGACGCCTTGCTTCAAAAGTACATTCACGATAGCCGGGCGCTGTGGGAAGCGTATCCAGGCGACAAGCTGCCGGTGCATACCGTGGGTGCAACCATTGGTACTCATGTAGGACCGGGCGCCATCGCGCTTGCGTATTTTGAGCCCGAACAGTAACGCTTGTCTTTTTGGTATCAGTTGATGTCATGCGGGGTAGTATGGAGTTCGTCCGTACTGCCCCGTTTTCAATACATGGAGGATAGCCATGGCGTTCAAGGAACTTCCGCTCGGCGAGGTCTCGCTCAATCCCTTTACCAAGCTCGACAAGGAATGGGGGCTTGTGGCTGCCGGCAACGCGGATGGGTCCAACGCCATGACGGTGAGCTGGGGCGGCATGGGTACCATCTGGAACAAGCCCGTGGTGACGATCTATATTCGTCCACAGCGCTACACCAAGCAGTTTGTCGACGCGAACGACCACTTCACGCTTTCCTTTTTCGATTCGCAATACAAGCAGGCGCTGAGCGTCTTGGGAACAAAGTCGGGCCGCGATGGCGATAAGATCGCCGAGGTCGGCTTCTCGCCGGTGCAGCTAGATGGCACCACCACCTATGAGCAGGCAGACCTTGTCTTTGTTTGCCGCAAGCTCTACGCCGATACCATCAAGCCCGAGTGCTTTGTCGACGCATCTGTAGACGAGCGAAACTATCCCCAGCGCGACCATCACACCCTCTATATCGCCGAAGTCGAGCACGTCTACCAGTACATCTAATCGAGTCCTTGGCGTTGTGGCCTACGCCTCGCATCCCGCTCTCCCAGATGAAGCAGAAAATCCCATTTAGATGGCACCTAGCCCGTTCTAAATGGGATTTTCTGCTTCATTTGCGATGTGGATTGCAGTGCCGCCCCGTCACCGTGGCGCACCATCCCTTTCTTCCGCCACCAAACCCCGACGGGCCGCGATTGCAAGGCGGGCTCTCCCCCTGGTCCCGGAAGCCTGCGAAGCCCGATTCCGGGACCA
>OLRJ01001022.1_pt1 | contig 25289 bp, 19 predicted proteins | sample 1672741 | NCBI WGS metagenome assembly OLRJ01 (sample SAMEA3136719, study PRJEB25190) | human gut metagenome | biome: human gut; feature: human-associated habitat; material: faeces | place: Austria | collected 2013
CAGTATAGTGGCGAATCCACGATATTACAAATGTGAGGTCATTTCATATTATCTTGTCCTTTCGTCGACGGGCACCACGCCCTCGGGTCCAAACGCGAATTCCACCGGCTCGGCGTGGTGCTTCTCTCCCCGCAAACCCTTGTTCCTTCGTCGATGAGCACCACGCCCCCGGGCACAAACCGGCCTTCCTCCGGGCCGGCCGCACTTAGATGTTGGAAACGGCATCGCCGTTTCCTTCTGCTCCTCACCAAAAAGCAAACGGCGCATTGCACGGTACGTGCAATGCGCCTTTCTTCTCAATGATCCTATTTGTCTCAATGATCCTATTTGTGTTCCTTTTCCACCTCGGCCTTGTGGGCTTCGATGACCTTTTCTGCCAGGTGAGCCGGAAGCTCTTCATACTTGGAGAATTCCACGGTGAAGGTGCCTCTTGCCTGAGTCATTGCTCTCAGAACGATTGCGTAATCGAAGAGCTCGGACTGCGGTGCTTCTGCCAGCAGCTTGGTTTTGCCGTTGTCCGTCGGCTCCATGCCCAGGATGCGGCCTCTTCTCTTGTTCATATCGCCCATCACATCGCCGGTATACTTTTCCGGAACGGTGATTTCCAGCTTCATGATCGGCTCCAGCAGGCAAGGATTTGCCGCTACGATACCTTTCTTGAATGCCAGGGAGGCGGCAATCTTGAAGGACACTTCGTTGGAGTCCACGTCGTGATAAGAACCGTCGTAAAGAACGGCCTTTACGTTCTGAACCTTGCATCCTGCCAGAGGGCCCTTGTCCATGCATTCCAGCAATCCCTTTTCAACTGCCGGAACGTAGTTCTTCGGAATGGATCCGCCGAACAGCTCTTCGGAGAATTCGAAGTTCTGCTGAGATGGGGAGAACCGAATCCACACGTCACCGTACTGACCGGCACCGCCGGACTGCTTCTTGTGCTTACCCTGTACATCGGAGGAACCTTTGATGGTCTCTCTGTATGCGATCTTCTGCGGGATTACCTTTACGGATACGCCGTATCTTTCCTTCAGCTTTGCACGGATGATACCGATCTGGATATCTCCCTGGCCGCCCAGAAGGGACTGGTGTGTTTCCACATTTCTTTCCAGTACGAAGGATGGATCTTCTTCCATCAGCTTGTGCAGACCCTGCGCCATCTTTTCCTCGTCCTTCTTCTCTGCCGGCTCAACGGCAACGAAGTAGTTCGGCTTCGGGAAGTTGATTCCCGGCATGGTTACTGCTTTCGCCTTGAGGCACAGCGTATCGCCGGTTTTGGTGTGCTGCAGTTTTGCCAGAGCCACCATATCGCCCGCCGGAACTTCCGTTGCGTTCTCCTGCTGCTTGCCTCTTACGAAGAACATGGAACCCAGCTTCTCGGATTTCTGTGATCTCGGGTTGTACAGCTCCTGTCCCAACTTAACCGTTCCGGAGAGAACCTTTGCATAGGAGATTTTTCCCATAAAAGGATCTGCGATTGTCTTGTAGACATACATTACCGGGTCGGCGCTGACGTCGGTGATGACTTCCACGTCTTCGTCCTTGCTGTTCTTTCCAATATATGGCGCGTGCTTGGACGGAGTCGGCACGTATCTGGCGATGGAACGCAGTACCTCGTCGATTCCTTCGCCGGTGAGGCTGGATGCCTTGATAATCGGAACGACATCACCGTTAGCGATACCATCCATCAGGCCGTTGGTGAATTCTTCATCGGTGAACGGTTCATCGTTGAAGAACTTCTCCATCAGCGCTTCGTCGGTACCTGCAACCGCTTCTCTCAGCGCATCCTCGTCATCGTCGGTAACCACGGAGTTGCCGAACTTCTCACGGAGCTGCTCTACCAGCTTGTCGCAGTCAACATTGTCTTTATCTATTTTTGTGAGGACCATGAATTTAGGTGTATCCGTTTCACTGCAAAGTTCCCATGCCTTCTCGGTACCCACCTGAATTCCTTCGGATGCGTCCACCATAATAATGGCCGCACTGACCGTACTCATTGCCGAATCTACTTCGCCAACGAAGTCGAAGAATCCCGGAGTATCCAGGAAGTTGTACTTGTAACCATTGTACTCTACCGGTACCATCGTCGTATTGATGGAATATTTTTTCTCGATTTCCATCTTGTCATAGTCGGACACGGTATTTCCGTCTTCCACTTTGCCCAGGCGGTTGATTACTTTTGTTGCGAGTAATGCCGCCTCCAGAAAGGTCGTTTTACCACATCCGCCATGTCCCAGCAGTACAACGTTTCTGATTTTGTCACTTGAATAACCTTTCATAGTATCCTCCTGTAATTTACAACCGATATGTTTTTTGCCCAAGGGCAAGTCGGTTCACATTGATTGCCTGCCGGCATTCATCAATACAGGTATATTTAAATACGAAGCCGCAGGCAGTGTTTTTAGAACTCCGCACTCTTTGGAGTTCTTGGGAATGGCAGCACGTCACGGATATTGCTCATACCCGTCAGGTACATGATCATTCTCTCAAAGCCCAGGCCGTATCCGGCATGTTTCACGCCGCCGTAACGACGAAGATCCAGATACCACTCATAGCCGTTTTCGCTGATTCCCAGCTCTTTCATCCGCGCTTCCAGCACGTCCAGACGTTCCTCTCTCTGGCTTCCGCCGATGATTTCGCCCACGCCCGGCACCAGCATATCGCACGCTGCAACGGTCTTTCCATCATCGTTGAGGCGCATGTAGAACGCCTTGCAGTCCTTCGGATAATCCGTTACGAAAATCGGTTTCTTGTACACTTCCTCTGTCAGATAACGCTCGTGTTCCGTCTGAAGCTCCAGTCCCCATTCTACCGGATACTGGAATTCCTTACCGGACTTCTGCAGGATTTCAACCGCTTCCGTGTAAGTTACCCGTTCAAAGCTGGAGTTCACGATGTGATCCAAGCGCTCCAAGAGGCCCTTGTCGATGAACTGATTGAAGAAGTTCATCTCCTCCGGTGCGTGCTCCAGCGTATAGGTGATGATGTATTTAACCATTGCCTCGGCAAGGTCCATGTCGTCCTGAAGATCCGCAAAAGCGATCTCCGGTTCGATCATCCAGAATTCCGATGCATGTCTCGCAGTGTTGGAGTTCTCCGCACGGAATGTCGGGCCAAAAGTATATACGTTGCGGAATGCCAGTGCAAAGGCTTCCGCTTCCAGCTGTCCGGATACGGTCAGATTGGTTTCTTTTCCGAAGAAGTCCTGAGAGTAGTCAATCTTTCCATCCTCTGTTCTCGGCAGATTGTCCGGATCCAATGTGGTTACCTGGAACATTTCGCCGGCACCCTCTGCATCACTTCCGGTGATGATTGGAGCGTGAACGTAGACGAAATTCTGTTCCTGGAAGAATTTATGAATTGCATACGCAACGATGCTGCGCACTCTGTATACGGCGGAGAAGGTGTTGCTTCTCGGTCTCAGGTGCGCGATTTCACGCATGAATTCCATGGTATGACGCTTCTTCTGCAGCGGGTAATCCGACTGAGAATCCGCTTCCACCACGATTTCTTTCGCTTTGATTTCAAACGGCTGCTTTGCTTCCGGAGTCAGCGCCAGAGTTCCTCGTACCGTTACGCCGGCTGCCAGATGCACCTTGGAAATTTCGGTAAAATTAGCCAGATTGTCCGCTTCGTATACCACCTGCAGCGGAGTGAAGAACGTTCCGTCATTGATGGACAGGAATCCAAACTGATTCGAACTTCTGTTGCCTCGAACCCATCCGTGGACTACCACTTCCCGATCGCCGTACTTCTCCTTGTTTCTGAATAATTCCCTGATTTCAATATCCTTCATGGGTATATTCCCCTCCTAATTATAAATCGTATTGTGTCTGCTTACATAAATTTAAGCTTCCAGTTATGATTATAACATAGAGGATATTTTTTAGCTATATAAAAAGGGGGGCTGTACATACCATAATTTACAATATTTTTATCGAAACCGATGATAAATTTTACTTGAACATCATTTCTCGGAATGCTATACTTTCAAAGTCAATAAAATCAAGCAAAGGAGGCGAAATATATGGACGGTTGTGACAGTCGAAGTCGAAAAACATATAATGATGGATTGAGACTTGGAATCGGTTTCAAGTGTCTGTAAATGCGCCATTTTTTGAAATATATTGCAAGCCGGAATCCATCGTTATGAGCGAATTCACAACTTCTGATTGTGTAACGGTCGATGTTACGATGGTTTTTTTATGCCCTTTTTTGGGCGAAAAGAAGGAGGCTTACAATGATGAGAAAAGAAATTTTGAAAGAACCGATCAGCACCGAGAAGATTCCGGCAATCATCCGGCAGTCCCCGTCGGTGGAGGCGATGCAGGAACAGCTGCGGGATTACCACGACCACGATATCGCGCAGAGCTTCGAGCACCTGAGCCGGGCGGAGCGGAACCTCCTGTACACCGGACTGGACGCCCAATCCCTGGCGGACATCATCTCCTACATGGACAATCCGGCGGACTACATCGGAGAGATTGTCATCGATAAGCTGGCGGATGTGATCAACGAAATGGATGCCGATGATGCGGCGGATCTGTGGGAAGATATCGACGAGAGCGTTCAGGTGAAGCTTTTTCCCATGCTGAAGCCGGAAACCCGCCGGAACATCCGGCTCATTAACTCCTACGATGAAGATGAAATCGGCAGCCTGATTACCACCAACTACATCTGCATCCGCCGCAGCCTGACCATTCGTCAGGCCATGCACGAGCTGGTGAAACAGGCGGGGGAAAAGGACAACATCTCCACCCTGTACGTGGTGGATGACAGAAAGTGTTTCTGCGGTGCCATCGATCTGAAAGATCTGATTATCGCCCGGGAAAACGTGCCCCTGGACTCCATCATCAGCACCGCTTATCCGTACCTGACGGACCACGACAAAATCTCGGACCGCATCGAAGCGATCAAGGATTACGCGGAGGACTCCCTTCCGGTTCTGAATAAGGATAAAAGAATCATCGGCATCATCACCGCCCAGGACGCAGTGGAAGCGGTGGACGATGAGATGAGCGAGGACTACGCAAAACTGGCCGGCTTGTCCGCAGAAGAAGATCTGAACGAATCCACCAACGACAGCATCAAAAAGCGTCTCCCGTGGCTGATCATCCTGCTGTTCCTGGGCATGGTGGTTTCCTCGGTGGTAGGGGCCTTCGAAGGTGTGGTGGCCATCCTCCCGGTGGTCATCTGCTTCCAGTCCCTGATTCTGGACATGGCCGGAAACGTGGGCACCCAATCCCTGGCAGTGACCATCCGGGTGCTGATGGACGAGAACCTTAGCGGCGCGGACAAGCTCCGGCTGGTGACCAAAGAAATGAAGGTTGGCTTCTGCAACGGCTCCCTGCTGGGAGTCATGACATTCCTGGTTCTGGGCATCTACATCGCCCTCTTCAAGGGATACGCCGTGGGCACCGCCCTCTTAATCTCCGGCTGCGTGGGCATCTCCCTCCTGGTGGCCATCATCATCTCCAGCCTCGTCGGTACGCTGGTGCCTCTCCTCTTCCATAAAATCAACATCGACCCGGCAGTGGCGTCCGGCCCGCTGATTACCACGGTGAACGATTTGGTGGCCGTGGTCACCTACTACGGCCTGGCATGGCTACTGCTGATTGAAATTTTTCAAATTATATAGTATGTGCGTATGTCGACAGGGAAACAGCGGTATTCTATTTTCATTGTCGTTATCGAACGCTTAAAATCCCATATGCCTAGAATTTCGAGGCGAGTTCACGCTTTTTGTCCGAAAAACGAGATTTAGCGTGAACTCATGTCGAAATTCTAGGCATATTAAACTTTCTGTTTCGTGTTAGCTCTAATCTCTGAGAAATGGAAGACCAAGAAAAGAAGAGCGAACGGCGCGCTACAACAGCGCTCCTTTCGCCCTTCTTTTAGATTCATAATATTAAAGCGGCCGGTCTTGCCGTTCCATCTCGTTCACCTTCTTGTAGGCAGCCACATCCAGCGCCACGATGAACACCAGGAAAATGATGGCCCAAATCGGCTCCTTCATGGATGCGCAGAAATCGTAAAATCCGTGCAGCAGCATCGGAATCCGAATGGCGTTGCGAAGATGTTTTTTCCGCAGGGGCAGATTCCCGTGCACTTCGCAGTATTTTGCCAGGCTGAAGGAAATGCCCATGTAGATGGCAAAGATGCAGTGGCCCGGGATGGAGGTGACCGCACGGACTCCCGCCGTGGCCATTCCGTACTCCATCACGTAGAGCACGTTCTCCGCGGCGGCAAATCCGATGGATACCGCTACCGCGTAGACGATGCCGTCGAAGGTGTAGTTGAAGGCCGGGTGGTTCCAGGAACCCTTCTTTAGGGCGAAGTACTTCACCCCTTCTTCCACCAGTCCCACGCAGAAGAAATTCTCCACCAGGATGAACAAGGTGGTTTTCGGGGAGATGACGCCTCCCACCAGACTAATCAGAAAGCCTTCCAGAAAGGCCGCCGGAATGGTGGTCAGCACGCCGAAGATCAAGAGCTTTACGATTAGGCCGCCCGGCTCCTTTTCCACCTTGTCCAGCTTGTAGATTTTAATCATCAGAAACAGCGGCGGCAGTAGCGCTGCCAGCAGTAAAATTGTCATTTCCGGTGGTTCTCCTTCCATTCTTTCAGCTGCTCGTAACGAGCCTTGAACCGTCCTTCGTTCCCCTGCTCCGTCGGGTTGTAGTACTGCCGATCCTTCAGAGAATCCGGCAGGCACTGCATGGCGGTCACTTTTTCCTCGAAATCGTGGGCATACTTGTAACCCTTTCCGTAATCCAGTTCCTTCATGAGTTTGGTCGGCGCGTTTCGGATGTGCAGCGGCACCGGTTCCTGCAGATGCTGCCGGGCATCGTCCCGAGCGGCGAAATAGGCCGTCTCCATGGCGTTGGACTTCGGCGCCAAGGACAGGTAAATAATTGCTTCCGTCAGGTGCACCGAACATTCCGGCATGCCGATGAAGTGGCAGGCCTGGTAGGCCGCGATGGCAATCTCCATTGCGCGAGGGTCCGCCAGACCCACATCCTCTGCAGCGAAACGGGTCACCCGCCGCGCCACGTAGAGGGGATCCTCCCCCGCTTCCAGCATACGCGCCAGCCAGTACACCGCCGCATCCGCATCGGAATTCCGCATGGATTTGTGCAGGGCGGAAATCAGATTGTAGTGTTCCTCCCCATCCTTATCGTACAAAAGCATTTTCTTGGAGGTGCACTGCTCGAAGGTGTCTTGGGTCACCGTAATGCGCTGGCGCCCGTCCGCCTCCGTGTAGTAGTCTCCGTTGAGAATCAGCATTTCCAAAGTGGACAGCGCCGACCGGGCATCGCCTCCGGAGAACACAGCAACGGCCCCCAGCATTTCATCGGTGATGACGATATCCTTGTCCCCGTAGCCTCGAGGATCCCGGATGGCCCGTTTCAGCAGACCCACCACCTCTTCTTTTTGCAGGGCCTTCAGTACGAATACCTTGCAGCGGGACAGCAGCGCCCCGTTCACCTCAAAGGACGGATTCTCCGTGGTGGCGCCGATGAGAATGATACTGCCCTTTTCCACAAAGGGCAGGAAGGCATCCTGCTGCGCCTTGTTAAAGCGATGAATCTCGTCGATAAAAACAATGGTTCGCTCGCCGAATCTCCGGCTCTGCTCCGCCTCCTGCATCACCTGGCGGATTTCCTTAATTCCGCTGGTCACCGCACTGAAGGTGATGAACCGGGACTGGGTGGTATTGGCGATTATTTTTGCCAGGGTAGTCTTTCCCACCCCCGGCGGCCCCCAGAAAATCATGGAGGTCACCTGGTCGTTGGCAATTAGATTGGAGAGCACCTTGCCCTTTCCAATCAGATGCTTCTGGCCCGCGAACTCCTCCAGCGTCCGAGGACGCAGTCGTTCCGCCAGCGGCTCGTTCGCCGTCGTGTCCACATTGTCAAACATCGAAATCTGATTCAATCTCTAATTCCTTTCGTCTTTAGAAGTAACTTACCTTTACGCTCTTTCCCATTTTCCGGAGGCACTGGGACAGCTCCTCCACCAGGGACATCTTCACGTTAAAATTAATGCTCACGTCCTGATGGGCCGGATTCACCGCACGACCCACGAAGAAGTTGATATCCGTGGCCTCTTCAAAAAGGATTCGGCTGATCAGCGCCGATGCATCGTGCTGCACGCTCCATTCGATGTAGGACTCGTCCCGGGAGACGTAGTCCTTGGCGTATTTCAGCACCTTGTCGATCGTCACCACGCCTTCCGTCACCAGATCCACCCCGTCGATTTCCGACATCGGCGGTGCCCCCTTCACGTTGTACTTCGTGCTGGTGCGAATGCTCTTGCCCAGATATTCCGCCGCAATGGATGCGGTGGTTCCGCCGCAGACGATGTGTTTGCCCTCTTTGGAGAAGAACAGGGACATCATCCGATCGCAATCGTCCCGGTTCGCCGGCGGTCCGAAAATCAGGTTCACCTGAGACCGCTTGATCACCCGCACGATGCAGGCCGTGGTGTCGTCGATGGGCTTTCCGTCATACAGCTTGTTGCACTCCTCAATCAGGATGGATGCCAGGGTTTTGGCGGTATAGCCGATAGGGGAGATGGTTTCCATAAAATCCCCGATTTCCTTTTCCGTCCAGTTCTTGTTGTAGCTCAGCGTGTCGTTGGCCCCCGGGCAGCCGTCGCTCATGGCGATAAAAATATCATTTTCCCGCAACGGGATTTTCGACTGATAAATTTTCTTTCCGTCGATGATGCTCTCAATCTTCGGATAATCCACCACCTTGCAGTCCCGAATCATGATAACCAGCGGGTTATCGTACTGAATCAGGCTCATGGTCTCATTCTCGATAATGTGCATGATGGTGAAGGTGGAATAGGCCACCCCGTACTCCGAGCTGAGGGGAAGGGTGGCGGCGATGGTATGCACGCACTCCTCCAGGGACAAACCATGAGCCATCATGGTGGAAATGATCTTTGCGGTTAGGGTGGACAGAATGCTGGCTTTCACGCCGCTCTTCAGTCCGTCCGCCAGCACCACCACTTTGGAATCGCTGTTCTCCTGCTGCACCACATCCACATGGTCCCCGCACAGATACTCTCCGTAATGGTTGATGCTCTTGTATCCGATGTCAACGCTTAAATCATTCATCTTTCATGGACTCCTTCAGGTTCGTCAACGCAATCTTCGTCTCCGCTGCCGTCTCTCCCAGCAGGGATGCAATTTCCTGAACGATACGCATCTGCTTCTCCACCACCTTGTCCGCAACTTCGGTGGTCTGGCGCCGCATTTCCGCTTTCTTTTCCCGCTCTGCCGCTTCATCGCTCACGTCCTCCAGCATACAGAACAGCATCCGGTAGCTCTGGTCATACAGCACCTGTTCCTCCACGTACCGGTCGTACTCCGCCAGGTACGCGCACTGGAATACGCTCTTTCGGCTCTCCAGGGCATCCAGGAACGGCTTCGGATCCAGCAGTGTTACAATCTGAGATCCCAGCACATCGGACGGTCTGCGGATGTTCATGATTCGACAGGCCGCCGGGTTAATCTGCTGAATTTCCAAGCGCTCGTTCAGCACCAGCAGTCCGTTCGGCGTGTTGTCAAAGATGATGTTGGAGAAGTTTTCCGCCTTTTCCTTCAGGTACGGCAGGCACATTTCGATTTCCGCCTTGCCCTGATAGATGGCGATGGCTTTCTCCCGACAAGTATCGTACCCGCAGGTACCGCAGTTCAATTCGTCGGACGGCTTCTTCTTTCCCATCTTGCTGAGAATTTCCTGAATCTTCCGCTCCGTCGGCATATCCTTCATGCCCTCCAGAATATCGTACCGTCTGGAAAGCTCGCTGATTTCCGGCTGCTCCACCGGGAAATCCTTGTCTCCCGCATACCGGGTCACCGACAGATAGTCGGTGATGAACCACGGATGGTATTTCTCCATCACCGGTCCGTTCACGCAGCTTCCCTTGCAGGCGGACATTTCCATAAAGCAATTGCTCACATGTCCGGCCGCCACATCTTCCAGGGCAGCGATGCAGTTATCAATTCCGTCCACAGCCACGTATTCGTACTCCGGATCCCGGTCCTTCATGGTTCGAAGGATGCCCGCCACCGTCGGGAAGATGCGGGCCAGGCTTTCCGGATTGCTGTCCACCTTCTTCTCCAGCCGGACGTTTTCCTTCTCCAGCCATTCCGTCAGCTCCTCAAAGGTCAGGGCCGCGTCCACGATTCCCGGATACCGCTGTGCCTCGTCCTTCTTCGCCACGCAGGGGCCGATGAACACGGTCTTGGCCTCCGGATTCCGGCGCTTGATGTCGCGGCAGTGGGCCTGCATCGGCGAAAGGGTATCCGCCAGATATTTGATCATCTCCGGATAGTGCTTCTGAATCAGCAGGTTAACGGACGCGCAGGCAGAACTGATAATCACCGGTTTCTGCTTCTCGTGCACCAGGCGTTCGTAATCTGTTTTTACCATGGTCGCACCGATTGCCGTCTCTTCCACATCGGTAAAACCCAGCTTCTGCAGACCTTCCCGCATCGCGTCGATGCCCACGCCGTCGTAATTGGCAATGAAAGAAGGGGCCATGCTGGCAATCACCGGCTCTCCGCTCTGAATCATCACCTTGACCTTCTCCACTTCGCTGACAATTTCCTTGGCGTTCTGCGGACAGACTACAAAACACCGGCCGCAGAGGATGCATTCGTCGGCGATGATGTGGGCCTGATCGCCGGAAAACCGGATGGCCTTCACCGGACAGTTCCGAATGCATTTATAGCAATTCTTGCAATTGGATTTCTTAAGAGTAAGGCAATGTGCCATGACTGCTCCTTTCCACAAAACAACGTATTAATAAATTATATAATGTAATTATCCGCCAGATTCCGCTGCATCAGATCCGCAACGGTCACGCTGTCCAGATAATTCTCAATCAGCTCGTCCAGCTTCCGCCACATGGGAAGAGTGCGGCAATCTTCCACCCTGTCGCAGGGCTCCGAACAGAGCTCCACGCAATTAACCGGTGCCAGAGTTCCCTCCGTCAGCCGCAAAATCTCCCCCACCGTACAGTCCTGAGGCTCCTTCAGCAGCCGGTATCCGCCGCCCTTTCCGTGAACCCCTTCCACCAAGCCGCCCTTCGTCAGCAGCGGCATGATTTTCGTGATGTACTTCAGAGAGATACGCTGGCGATTTGCCACATCCTTCATGGGAATATACCCCCCGTTGGCATTCTCCGCCAAATCGATAACCACCCGCAAGGCATAACGCCCTCTCGTTGAGACCAACATTTTACACCCTCCTACTCAATGCTAATCCGTTTCAACTGGAATATACCACAAAGGGCGCTGTCCCGCAACCTTCTTGCAGAACAGCGACCCTCTTCATTTTTCCGTAAAAATAATTTCGCCTCGGCTTTCGTTATTCCGAAAACAGCGGTGTGGACAGGTACCGATCTCCCGTATCCGGCAGCAGTACCACGATGGTTTTTCCTTCGCTCTCCGGTCTCTTTGCCACTTCCACTGCCGCAGCTACTGCCGCACCGGAGGAAATTCCCACCAGCACGCCTTCATATCTTCCCACTTTGCGGCCGTATTCAAAGGCATCCTCGTTGGATACCGGAATGACTTCATCGTACACCTTTGTGTTCAGCACGTCCGGTACGAAACCGGCACCGATTCCCTGAATCTTGTGCGGGCCGCCCTTTCCGGTAGTCAGAACCGGAGACGATGCCGGCTCCACCGCGATGACCTTCACCTCCGGCTTTTGGCTCTTCAGATATTCACCCACGCCGGTGACAGTGCCGCCGGTGCCCACTCCGGCAATAAAGTAATCCACTTCTCCATCGGTATCCCGGTAAATTTCCGGACCGGTGGTCTCTCTGTGTGCCGCCGGATTGGACGGGTTCACAAACTGTCCCGGAACGTACCCGCCCGGTGTTTCCTTCGCCAGTTCATTGGCCTTCTCGATGGCTCCAGTCATGCCCTTGCTGCCATCGGTAAGTACCAGCTCCGCACCGTACGCCTTCATCAGCTGGCGCCGTTCCACAGACATGGTCTCCGGCATCACGATGATGATTCGATATCCTTTTGCCGCCGCAATGGCTGCCAGGCCGATGCCCGTATTTCCGGAAGTCGGCTCGATGATGACGGAACCTTCTTTCAGGTCCCCGCGAGCCTCCGCATCCTCGATCATTCTTTTTGCCACCCGGTCCTTTACGGATCCTGCCGGATTGAGATATTCTAATTTTGCCAGAATGCGCGCCTTCAGCCCCAATTCCTTCTCCAGATTCGTGAGTTCCAGAAGCGGCGTACCGCCGACCAGCTGATCGGCCGATGTATATACTTTTGCCATGATTCGATCCTTTCTCTCATGATTCATCTTAAAATTATTATAATCGGGAAGGCCGATTGAATCAACCTTCCCCGTTCCCTAATCTTTCGTATACCCCTATACGAAACACCCCTATTCCACTGCGGCAAAACCCTTTTCCAGGTCCGCGATGATGTCATCGATATGTTCTGTTCCGATGGACAGACGAATGGTATTTTCGTGAATGCCGGCGTCTTCCAGCTCCTCCGGTGTCATCTGAGAATGGGTGGTAGTTGCAGGATGGATAACCAGAGATTTCACATCTGCCACATTGGCCAGCAGGGAGAAAATTTCCAGGTTGTCGATGAATTCAAATGCCTCTTTTCTTCCGCCTTTAATCTGGAATGTGAAGATGGAAGCTCCGCCGTTCGGGAAGTATCTTTCATACAGCGCGTGGTCCGGATGATCCGGCAGCGATGGGTGGTTGACCTTCTCTACCTTCGGGTTGTTCAACAGATATTCGATGACCTTCTTCGTGTTCTCCACGTGTCTCTCGATTCGGAGGGACAGTGTTTCGGTGCCTTGCAAAAGGAGGAATGCCGCGAATGGAGAAATGGTAGCCCCGGTATCCCGGAGGAGAATCGCTCTGATATATGTGGCAAATGCTGCCGTACCTGCTGCCTCCGTGAATTTAACGCCGTGATAACTTGGATTCGGTTCCGAAATCCATGGATAGCGTCCGGAAGCGGCCCAGTCAAAGGTTCCGCCGTCCACGATGACGCCGCCCAGGGTGGTTCCGTGACCGCCGATGAATTTGGTAGCGGAATGAACCACGATATCTGCGCCGTGTTCAATCGGGCGAATCAGATACGGTGTGCCGAATGTATTATCGATGACCAGCGGCAGTCCGTGCTTGTGGGCAATTTCCGCCAATGCTTCGATATCCGGAATATCACTGTTAGGATTTCCCAGGGTTTCAATGTAAAGTGCTTTCGTATTCTCTTGAATTGCCGCTTCTACTTCGTCCAGTTTGTGTACGTCCACCAGTGTGGATTCGATGCCGTACAGCGGAAGGGTGTGCTCCAGCAGGTTAACGCTGCCGCCGTAAATGGTCTTCTGAGCAACGATGTGTTCGCCCTTCTGTGCCAGAGCCTGAACGGTGTAAGTGATTGCAGCGGCGCCGGAGGCGACTGCCAGTCCTGCAACGCCTCCCTCCAGTGCGGCGATTCGATCTTCGAAAACGCCCTGGGTGGAGTTGGTCAGTCTGCCGTAAATGTTTCCCGGATCCGCCAGACCGAAGCGGTCTGCCGCGTGTTGACTGTTATGGAATACGTAAGATGTGGTGGCGTAGATTGGAACGGCTCTCGCATCGCTGGCCGGATCCGGCTGTTCTTGTCCTACATGAAGCTGCAGTGTCTCGAATTTGTAATTATTATTGTTAGCCATTGTTTTTTCTCCTTGTTTCTACTATTTCCGTCCGTCCAGCCTTTTGTTTGCTCGGGCGCTGCCCGGCCGGCGTTTTTTCTTTTGCCTACTTACTAGGTTGGTTGGTAGCATTATACTAACTCTATCCGGGCCTCCCGTCAATTTTCAAAAACAAATAGTGGGTTATAGGTTGTTTTTATATCTTGCGGCCGGGCCGGCTTTTCCTTTTTCCCGGCCTCTCGGTTCCTCTGAAATGTCCGCCGACAGAGCAAGGGTATCCATAGAAGCCGTCCGCTCCGCGGTAAATTGATGCATTACTCCTTGTTTTTCTGCCCCATGCATCAACTCCATTTTCAGGGTTGAGGTGCGAATCCCCGTTTTTTTATCTTATGCATCAACTCTAATCGTTTTCACATTGCTTTTCTCCTACTTTTCTTTCAACCCACAAAAAAAGTGATGCATAAGCAGCTTTCTTGTGCTTTCCTGCATCAAATCCTACCATTGCCATCGGCCATCATCCTACTAACTTCCTTTATTTCTCCCGGAAGCTGCGGACTAATTGATGCAGGAACATCATTTTTCAGTGTTCCTGCATCAATTTTCCGATTTGTACCGGCCGCCCGAATTAGACCCGGGCCGCGTTTAGATGAAAGATGAAAAGAGATGCACGAAAGGCTTCCACGGCCTTCGTGCATCTCTTCACATCATCACTCTCTTCCACTATTTACATTATTCTGCCCGGAGCTTCCGGTGGATTTTCAGGAATTCCAAAATCACTGCCGCAGACAGGTCGGCGCTGGTGCGCTCGAACCGATCGTAGGATTCCGGTGCCGTTCCGTCGGCCAGATCCGAGATTACCCGGAGAATGCCGAAAGGCACTCCGGCGTATTGGCAGGTCTGGGCGATGGCCGCACTTTCCATCTCCGCGCACACCGCATTGAACGCCTCCCGGAGCTGTTTCTTCTTCTCGGCTCCGGAAATGAACTGGTCGCCGCTGACGATTCGGCCACGGTGCACGCCCCGCTCCGGCGCCGCCGTGCGGGCTGCCTGTTCCAGTTCCTCCACCAGCACCGGTTCCGCCGTGAAGCGGGTCGGCTCATTGCTGTTCTCTCCGGTGCACATATACCCGAGGGCATATCCGAAAGCAGTCACATCAAAATCGTGCTGCGCCAAATCCTCGCCAATCACGATATCGCCGATAGCCAGGCCCGGCTTTGTTCCGCCGGCAATTCCGCTGTTGATCACACAGCAGGGACCGAAGGCGTCGATCAGCATCTGGGTCCCCCGCGCCGCATTCACCTTTCCCACGCCGCACTGCACCAGCACCGCCGGGATTTCCCCGAAACGGCCGCAGTGGAACTCGTATCCGTTAAACACAACATCCTCCCGGTCCCGGAGCTCCGCCAACAGGTCCTTCAGCTCTACCTCCAGCGCGCAGATGATTCCCACCGGCCGCGGGCCTGAGGTTCCGACAATGCCGTTTCTCTTATTTTCCATAGTTGTAATCCATCCTTTCCACAGTCCAATCCTTCAGCACGTCCAGCATATCCTCTGCCGCCGCTTTGGCACCCGGCAGGTCGTGCTCCAAATAGTTGCCGCACTCCTCCCGGCGAGATCCCGGAATCTCCCCGTCGAAATCCCGGACGAACGCGAAGGATTCTTTTACCAGATTCAGCGCCGCCTCATGGCTCACGGTATCCCGAACCAGGAAGTAAAAACCCGTGCGGCAGCCCATCGGTCCGATGTAAATGACGGAGTCCGCCAGCGCCGTGTTCCGCGCATAGGTGGCAAAAAGGTGCTCGAATGTGTGGAGCGCTCCGTTGGTGAGGTAGTCCCCCATGTTCGGACGCTTCATGCGAATGTCGTATGTCACCACATCCCCGTCGATGCGGGAGATGTACATGCCCTTCTGAAGGGTGTCATGATTTACGGTAAAGCTTGCAATTTTCTTCATGATTTTTCTCCTTTGTCTAAAAGAATCCCTAACATAATAGCATATCCGGGGTTTTTTGCCAACTTCCGGGATTTTTCGTAAAAAAAGCGGGCGGCGCCACACAATGTGGAGCGCCGCCCTGTTTCTGTTCAATTACACGTCCGATATTATTAACTGCGTTTAAGCTAAATTCTGGCCATCAGCCCCGGCAGCATTACCGATGCGGCAATTACCGAACCGATGGAAACCGTCGCAAATCCGGCAACCATAAGTTTCGGTACCAAATATTTTTCCAAAGCCTCTTTCTCTTCACTGCTCTTGGAACAAGCTTCCGCCACCTCCATCGCAATGTAATAGGTTGCCGGGAATCCGAACAAAGCAGTCAAGCCAATGGTCGCGGTCATCGGATAACTGATTCGAAGTATTTTCCCGATAATCAGGCCTGCAATGAGAATCGTCAGGATTCCAATCGCCATTACCACCAGAAACGGTTTTACCAGGGATATGAACATCGCCGGTGTAATTTGGTATACACTTTCAAACGCATATAATACGGCAATCAGCATTACCAATCCATCGGCTCCGGCTTTGTGTAACGCATCTTGATCCAGAAATCCAATCTGAGCGAAAATAACGCCAACAATCAAACAGCAACACAGAAAGTTTAGTTTTCCGTTCACAGCAGCAGAGATACCGCATCCGGCCATTGCCACAAGGCCCAACTTCGCCAGCAAAACAGACGATTTGTTGTATTTCTCCGGAAATTGAGGAATGAATCGAAATCGTTTTTTTCCGCTTGATGTTTCCGAATCTGTCGTTTCATCGCTCATCCCTACGTATGACTTGTATTCTCCGGAATCGATAAACCGCTTCGCTTCTCTTTTTACCAGAAGGGAGGCAACCGGAATTCCAACGACGCTTTGGGCAATCATGGTCAGCAAGCAGAATGCAGCATCCCTGCTTCTTTAAGTGGTTCCGCCATAGTTAGATAGGAGACGAAACTTCCCGCTACCACCGGCGCACCTGCGTAAGCATACAATTTGTCAATGAAAATCGAACCGGTAAAGTAAACGCTCACACAGATTACCGCAACCATTACGAAACCGATTACCACAGTTTTCCATTCCTGAACAAACTGGTTAAATGAAATGCAGCTTCCCATGTTCGTCAAAAGCAAGGCGAGACAGACATAGGCAATGGGCAGGAACCCTGAGTCGGTTACGTAGTCATACGGCATCCCGCACCAAAAGGCCACGCAAAGCAACACGGAAAATGTCAGCATGGAATCCAGGATTGCTTTAGACTTCACGGCAAGCACATCACTGATTGCCAACATCAATGCAAAGATTACAAATGCGATTATCGATGGATTCATTGTTCTACCTCGAGTTCTGTTTTTTCATTTTTCCGGTATATTTCTTATAAATTACCAGCATCACAATGCCCAATGCCATCATTACCGACAGAATAATAAAGATCATCTTGTAGCCGGCATTGCCATATGCATCCAGAAGTTTACCGGCAATTAAGCTGCACAGAACCTCCGGAAGATATCCGATTGTGCAAATCAATCCGATTGCGGTGCCGGATACCTCTTTCGGAATTCCGGATTCTTCACACATTGAGAATACAATGCTGTATCCGGCGTACATTCCAATGTAGATCAGCACACATACACCGATAAATACGGTAGAGCTGATTTTATGCGCAAAGGACAGATACAGTGTTGCTGCCAACATTAACGTGAATGTTCCGAACATCAAATTCGGTCTTCCGATTCGATCTGCCGCAATTCCTCCCGAAAATGCCGCTACCGGTCGAACGTACTGTGCCAGCATGGTCACAACGGCTCCTGCTGCAGCGCTCATACCGAGAACTGCCGTCGCATATGGGGTGAAATAATAGAACAGGATATTCATCGTATATGCACAGCATAGAATCATCGACAGAATCCATACGACCGGCATCTTAACAACGCTGAGAATACCGGAGAGGTTGATCTTTGAAGATTCATCCTTTTTCTCGTCTTTGTTGTTGTCTTTCAGCATGAAGAACACCACAACGCCCAGCAGAATCGTGAGGCCGGAATAGAACACAATTACGCCGTTCAAGCCGGCAAGGTCATTTGCTTTTGCCGTCATTGCATTGAAAATAGCAAGTGTAATCGCTAAATGCACCGCATTGGTAATTCCTCGAATTCCATCCATGAACCCGTAGGCTTTGCTCTGTTCATTTTCATTGGCCAATGACCGCAAGCTCTTAAGCAATGCCGGCCAAAATGCAAACAGCGATGTAAATCCCCACAGAAGATATATGAACATCAGCATTCCGAATCCCGGGTGCATCAGATGAAGGAGTCCGCCAATACCGGTTAAAACCAATGAAATCGACATCAGCTTCCGCGGTGACACCAAATCTGCCACGACACCGCCGAACAGATAGGATACCGCACCCATCACACCAAAAATCGATCCGAACATTCCCATCTGAGTGTTGGTCAATCCATATGTGGATAAGTAGGCATCGTAATAATACGATCTAAAATACGGAAGTCCATAGATAACCGATCCCGCAACAGAAATCAATATAAGCTTTAAGATATTCTTTTTCAATTTTGATTGTGCAGTCATTTTTTTCCTCCTTAAATCATGTTTTTAAGTGCGTTGTCACATGGTTAAATCGCAACCTTTTTCCCGTCTTTAATTACCAATGCAACATCATTCAGAATTTCAATGTTTTCATCCGGATTTCCATTATAGATGGCTAAGTTTGCTTTTTTACCTTCCCGAATGGTACCCACAGTATCATCGATGTACAGTATTTCAGCATTGTTCTTCGTAGCCTGAATGATCGTGTCCTTCGGAGACATTCCGCACTCGTTCACACGAAGACGGAACTCGTATATTCCGTTTCCATGACTTCCTTCATAAACTCCGGCGTCGGTACCCCAACCCATCTTGATGCCTTGTCGATAGGCCTCTCTCATTCCTTCATCCAGAATTCTGACAATCCGAGCAGCTTTATCCACATAATGCTTTGGCATACCTTCTGACATTTCCAAGAATGCGTGGGGCGCACTTAAGGTTGGAATCATAAAAGACCGATTGGTGCTTTTATACATTCTCAGACACTCATCATCCATAATCGAAGAGTGTTCGATGGTGCGCACTCCGTTTCGAATGCACATCTTGATGCCTTCTGACCCGTGGCAATGCACCGAAACCGGAAGGTTCACAAATCTCGCCATATCGCAAATGGCTTTCAGCTCTTCCTCTTCCAGAATCACTTGCCCCGGCTCAGCTCCGGGATTCATGACAGCACCGGTACCCATCACCTTTATCCAATCGGCACCTTTCTGATACTGTTTTCGAACCGCCTTCCGCAATTCATCCGGTGAATCCGCTTCCAGATACATATCCCCAAAGAACTCGTTTCCCAATTCCGTCGGAGAGATAATTTTTCCACTTGCCAGCACATCCGGACTTGTCACATATCCTTCTCTCACTGCCCGAGCGAAATCAACAATAATATTATTTCGATCTCCCAAATCCCGAATGGTGGTATACCCCATTTTCAGATTATCCTGCGCCAACTTCACTGCGGTCATCGCCCGATAAGCATCCGGCTGCACATTTTCCTCAAATACATTCGTACCTTTCAAGTCCAAATGAAGATGAGCATCTATCAATCCGGGAATCACCGTTCGATCCGTCATATCCAGAATCTCCCCTCCGGATGCGGTTTTCGGTTCTCTAATTTCTTGAATCAGCCCATCCTCAATAACGATATCTGCATGAGTTCCTTCATAACCCTCCATTAATTCCGGAACAACTCTTGCATTTCTCAACACCATCATTTTGTTTCCTCCAATACAATCTTTAACAATAACTCTGCGCTTCCTGAAAATCATGATTTTACTTTTGCTTGAAGATAACTCTTTTATAGTGCAAAAATCTTTTTCACACAAGCTCGCGTAATTATCTTTTGGTGATACTTCTCAAATATGTTTTATCGTCTTATGATATTTTTTGATACTTTATACATACGCAAGGCTTCCTTCATACATCATTTAATAAAATTCATCATTTTTTATCTTTTCACGACATCTCATGTTGTATTTAACCTTCCCTTGGATATAATTAGTGTATTCGGCATACAACAAAGGAGGGCCATCCGCATGACCGTACAAGAACACGTAGGCAACCGCATCCACCTCTATCGCAAGAAACAGAATTTAACCTTGCAGCAAGTGGCATACCTTATGGGCAAGACCCCTTCCACTATTTCCAAGTACGAAAAAGGGGCCATTTCCATCGACATTGGCAGTTTATACCAATTGGCAGAAATTCTGAATGTCAACGCAGAACAACTGCTGGACTATCAACCGGAAACTCGCCACAAAACTTCCAACTTTGCATTAAAAGGTTTTTTTTCACTTCGCAGAACATATTACCTCTATCAATATTTCGCACCGATGAGGAGAATCATTCATAGTGTATTGGAAATCTCTTCCGAAGGATCGGAGAACTCTGCCAAAGTCACACTCTATTACGACGTGCCAAATTCCAGCGAATACACTTTGGCAAATTTCATCTATCGCGGGCAAATCTCTACCTATGATTCATTTGCAACCATTCATGTCAAAAATGATTTCGCGCTCCATGACGATGTGTACTTTTATATCAAATCGCCTCAATGGATTCGAAATGTTACTACCGGTTTCATGCTGTCTTACTCTCAGACAATGGGCATGCCTTCGGTTGCAAAAATTGTTTTTTCCGCAACCCCGCTGGAGGAAAACGAACCCCTCCTCCATACCTTGAATCTCAACACGAAAGATATTCAATCCATGTTGAAAAAAACGAATTGCATCGTTCTTACCGACAATTGGGAGGTAATGTTGTAGAATGCGTCTCTGACGTTTACGGCCGCTCCATCATTTTTCGCAAAAAAAAGCGGGCGGCGCCACAAAATGTGGAGCGCCGCCCTGTTTCTGTTCAATTACACGTCCGACTAGCCGAAGTATTTCTTTCCCAGATTTGCGAAGGATTCCGCCGATCTCTGGATGGTCTCGTTCGAAATGCAGAAGGACAGTCTTACGTATCCCGGGCAAGCAAATGCGCTTCCCGGAACCATGAGGATTCTCTCCTCTTTTGCTGCCGCAACCAGCTCCTTCTCGTCTGCCACCGGAGATTTGATCCACAGGTAGAATGCACCCTGCGGAACCAGTGCATCGAATCCGGCATCGGTTACGATTTTGTACAGGTCTTTCGCGTTCTTTTCGTAATACGGAATATCTACCTGCGCGTCCATGCAGCGCTCAACCACCAGCTGCATCAGGGACGGTGCGTTGGTGTCTCCGCATACACGGTTGGCAACAACCGCTGCATTGAAGAACTCCTCGGAATTGTCGGATTTCTTCGGAATTGCGATGTATCCGATTCTCTCGCCCGGCAGGGACAGAGACTTGGACCAGGAGTATGCGATCAGGGTGTTGTCGTAGAAATCCGGAATGTACGGAACTTCTCTGTCCACGTATACCAGTTCTCTGTACGGTTCATCGGACAGGATGTAGATCGGGTGTCCGTATTCCTTCTCCGCTTCCTTCAGAACATCGGCGATTGCCTGAATGGTCTCCTTGGAATAGATGGCACCGGTCGGGTTGTTCGGGTTGTTGATGATAACAATCTTTACCTTTGGATCCAGTGCAGCCTTCAGCGCTTCCGGATCCGGCTCGAATCCGTTGGCTTCGTTCGGCGGAACCACGATGGTCTCTGCACCGTAGTTGCGTGCCCAGTTGGCATACTCTACGAAGTACGGGGCGAATACCACCTGCTTGTCGCCCGGATCGAATACGGTCTTCATGATAACGTTCAGGGCGGATCCCGCACCAACGGTCATGATGATGTTGTTCATGTCAAAATCCGAACCGTAACGCTTGTTCAGATTGTCCGCTACGGCCTGTCTGGTGCTTTCATAGCCGGCATTTGCCATGTAGCCGTGAACCACATGGGGATCCATCTCGTTGTTGATATAGTTGATGGCTTCCTTTACTTCTTTCGGTGGGTGCAGTCCCGGGTTGCCTACACTGAAATCATATACATTCTCTTCACCGAAAACTTTTGCCATCTTCTTTCCTTCCTCGAACATCGCTCTGATGACAGAGCTTCCGGCGAGGAACGGTTCCATGCTTTTTGCAATCATGTCTTTTCTCCTTACTACTATTACCTCAGTACGTTGACGTTCGGATTTCCGAACAAAGTAATTTTAACACAATGAAGAAATATTTTTCAATAAATTGTGTTTATTTTTTGTAATTTGTAAAAAAATAACAACTGCCGATATTTTTTTACACCCCGCGTTTTGCATTCCGGAAACAGGAAAGGTCCCTCGGGCGTACGCCCAAGGGACCTTTTGCAACACATTACTATGCATATATATTCTATACTTGCCAGATGCCGAGCTAGTATCCTGGGGGTGGTCTTTGCACAATACAAATGGCAAGTGTAGAATAACAAATTTAATGAAGCCCGTTAAAAAACAAACTTTACTCATTTATTTTATCAGCTTGCTCGGCGGTGTCAAGAAATTTTTGTATTTTTCATCAAAATTTCAAATTCCATCAAAAGTATGTATTGGTTTTTTATATACATTCCTTCCCGAAGTCTACCCGAGAAAATAGGACAAAGAATACAAATCTCTTCCGCACCGGACGTACTTTCCCCGAAGGATTCCTTCGACTTCCGGAAGGGGAATTCCCGTCTCGGTGCTCAGCTTCAAAGAGGTAATCTCCGTGGGAAATTCTTGCCGCCCCAGGAAAAATTCCTGATTGGCCTCCGTCAGAACATCCGCTGCCCGGAGGAGGAAGTAATTTCGCACGTTCAGATTGTAGATCAAATCCTCCGCCTCCCGGAAACAGTTGGAGAGGAAATCTATTTTTACCGGGTCCGTCAGATCCGGAATCACCGACCGGTAGCGGTTGTCCACCAGTGGCATCGGAATGCCGGTCATATCCAGGAAGGCATCCGCCTGCTCTCGACCGCGCCGAATCACGATATCCGGCACCACGTAAGGCTCCGCCGCCCGGTCACGATACCGGATGCCCGGCTTCGGAATTGCCGGCGAACCTGATTTTAGCTGAAATCGAACGCACTGCTCCCCGTCTGCCGTGCCCACGCCGATGGGATCCATGGATCGGAGCATGCCTTCAGCCAGCTCCACGTCCCAGGAGTTGGCATAACAAATCTCCGCCGCCTCGTTCCGGTTGTACCGAAGGTAGCCTTCGTCGGTCAGCCGGGTAATCATGTAGCGGCAGGCGCGATAGGAACCGCTGCCCAAGCCGGAGTCCTCCAGTTGGCGAAGGAGATGGCGATGCAGGTCTGTTTTTCGGGCAACCCAATGCTCGTAAGCCGCCACGTCCTTTCCGGTCTCCCGGTGGAACTTCTGCCACTGCAAGAAACCCTCGTAGCGGTCCGGGCCGGTAATCACCACGGCGTCCGCCCACTTGCTGTTCTTCCAGGTTTCCGCCAAAAGCACCGGAGCCGCGGACATCTCCCAGTTCACGTATTCCGCCAGGGTCAGGTGGCTCATGTACAGAGGATGATTCACTTTTCTCGTCTCATTTCTCTCGTTCATACTTCGATTATACATGTGAAAGGCTTTTCTTTTCAACCCCGTATTGTGGCAACTTCCGACGGTCTTTGTTATACTGAAAGAATATTGATTTCGGAGGTACGCATGGATAAGAAATACGACTGCATCATCATCGGCGGCGGGGCGGCAGGGCTTCTCACCGCCGCCCGGCTGAATCTGACGGCCTTTTCGCCGAAAGAGACCGGCCTGATACTGGAGGCGACGGATTCCCCGGGAACCAAGCTCCGCATGAGCGGCGCCGGGCACTGCAACTTCACCCACGACGGTTCCGTGAAGGACATGGTGGCGGCCTACGGGGAACAGGGCCGCGCCATCCGTCGGGTGCTTTACCGGTACAATAACGACGCTTTCGTGGATTTTCTGGACCGCCACGGGATTCCTTCCTTCTCCCGGGACGGAGGTCGGGTGTTCCCAAAATCCCAGAAGGCGCAGGATGTATTGAACCTTCTTCTGGATCTTTCCGCGGAGAATGGGTTCGCCCTAAAAAAAGGATTCCGGGTTTCCCAAGTGACCCGGCTCCCGGGCGCCGGCTGGCAGGTCACCTGCGACAACGGTGCCGCCTTCCGAACCGCGGCGATGGTCATCGCCACCGGGGGGAAATCCTTCCCGGCCACCGGCTCAAACGGCCGCATGTGGGACGTTTTGAGCCGGAATCTGGATGTGGAAGTGATTTCCCCCCGGCCGGTGCTGGCACCGGTAGCGGTTCGCTCGTATCCCTACGGTCCCATGGCCGGATTGTCCTTTGAAACAGCGGAACTCTCCATTACCGCTCCCGGCAAAAAAATCCAGCGGAGCGTGGGAGACCTGCTCCTTACCCATCGGGATTTCTCCGGCCCGGCCGCGCTGAACATCTGCGGCGCGGCCGAGCCCGGAAATACACTCCACATCAACTACGTGTATCCCCGGAGCCGGGAGGAAGTTACCGGAATTCTCTCCGAGATTTTCAGCGGGAAGAAGGGAAACCCGGTTTCCGCCATGGCGTCCCGGCTGAACCTGCCGCGGCGCTTCTGCCAGAGCATTCTCCTGCGGAGCCTTGGAAAACCCATCGACGCGGAAGATGTTTTTAGGGGAAGCTCGAATGTGAACGGATTTTCCCCAAAGAAAGTGACCGCCCTTCTCTGCGACGACACCTTTACGGTAGAAAGCCTCCCGGACTGGAACAAAGCCATGGCCACCCGCGGGGGCATCGCCCTGTCCCAGCTGGACCTGCGCACCATGGAATTCCGGGAGCATCCCGGTCTCTTCGCCGTAGGGGAAGCTTTGAATGTAGATGGAATTACCGGCGGATACAACCTGCAGTTCGCCTTTTCCTCCGCATCGGTGTGCGCCGAAGCCCTTCAGAAAAAGCTCCGGGCGGATTCCCGGGTGCAGGGTTTGCGCCTCTCGACGGAAGAATAAGGCTTTCCCGGGAGGGAGGCGCAAACTCCCGCAGCCGCCGGGGGCTTTTCCCGGTGAAGGGTTTGCGCCTCTCGACGGAGAAATAAGGCTTTCCCGGGAGCGGGGCGCAAACTCGCACCGGCGGCGGAGGCTTTTCCAGGCGGACGGTTTGCGCCTCTCAACGGAAGAATAAGGCTTTCCGGGGAATGGGGCGCAAACTCACACAGCCGCCGGGTGCTCTCCCGGGTGAAGGGTTTGCGCCCCTCGACGGAAGAATAAGGCTTTCCCGGGAGTGGGGCGCAAACTCCCACGGCCGCCGGCGCCTTTTCCGGGCAACCGGTTTGCGCCTCTCAACAGAGTAATAAGGCTTTCCCGGGAGCGGGGCGCAAACTCACACTGGCTCCGGGCGGATTTCCCGGTGAATGGTTTGCGCCTCTCGACGGAAGACTAAGGCTTTCCCGGGTATGAGGCGCAAACTCTCACAGCCGCCGGGGACGTTTCCGGGGGAAAGGTTTGCGCCTCTCAACGGAAGAATAAGGCTTTCCCGGGAGTGAGGCGCAAACTCCCACGGCCACCGGGGGCTCTTCCGGATGAAAGGTTTGCGCCTCTCGACGGAAGAATAAGGCTTT
>OLRJ01001027.1_pt1 | contig 25220 bp, 18 predicted proteins | sample 1672741 | NCBI WGS metagenome assembly OLRJ01 (sample SAMEA3136719, study PRJEB25190) | human gut metagenome | biome: human gut; feature: human-associated habitat; material: faeces | place: Austria | collected 2013
TTGACCTGGTTGATGATGAGATGGGTGATGACTATGCGAAGCTGGCCGGTCTGACAGCAGAAGAGGATTTAAAGGAGCCACTGAAAGAAAGTATGAAGAAACGTCTGCCCTGGCTGATCATTCTTCTGGGACTTGGTATGGTAGTTTCCTCAGTGGTAGGAATTTTTGAGAAGGTGGTGACTGCACTTCCGATCATTATGTGCTTCCAGTCTTTGATCCTTGATATGGCAGGTAATGTGGGTACCCAGTCTCTGGCTGTGACGATTCGTGTGCTGATGGATGAATCTCTGACAGGTAAGCAGAAACTGGAACTTGTGTGGAAGGAAATGAGAATTGGTCTGTGTAATGGCGGACTTCTTGGAATTCTGTCTTTTGCGCTGATTGGATTGTATATTTATCTGTTTAAAGGAAAAACACTTTTGTTTTCCTATGCAGTATCCGGATGTATCGGTGTGGCACTGTTGCTGGCTATGTTGATCTCCAGTGCAGTAGGCACCTGTATTCCATTGTTCTTTAAGAAGATCAATATTGACCCGGCAGTAGCATCAGGTCCGCTGATCACAACAGTGAATGACCTTGTTGCAGTAATTACCTATTATGGCCTGAGCTGGCTGTTCTTATTAAAAATGCTGAATCTTGCAGGCTGAATTTCAGATAATAAAAACAGGTCCTGTATCTTTGATTATAAGATATTGGATCTGTTTTTGTATGGAGTTATTATAGTTGGTCGTTATCCCGTAAAATACGGACCTGTCTTAATATTTCAGAGGATTAATTATGACAAATGTAATGTATGTCGTTTGCAATCTGGAATAAATTTTGTGAAATAAGGAAAATAGCAGTTGACATTATTCAGGGGATATGCAAATAATATATTGCAATTAGTGTTTAACTGACCTGACGATTGAAAGAGGCAAGTCGTTATTTGGATTTACAAAGCATATAAATGTTACTGAGAACGGAGTAAACAGTAACAAATAAACAGCGGTGCAGGAAATATTAACGGTAAACAGTAATAAGAGATTGAAAATATAATATATATAATGTATCTGTGAATCAACTTGTTGGCACACCAGGCAACACAGATACAGTATCGGCAAAACAGTCGAAAGGCTGCGGCGCAAAGCTAAAGGGCCTGTAAAATGGCAGCCAGTTGCATTTATACAGAGAGTAATGTCTTGTTGTATTGTAGCGGGCATTATTCTCTTTTATTTTAAAGAAAGGTTGAGAATATCATGTCAGAGCATAGGTGTATGCTTAACAAAATGAATAAGATTGAAATATATGTCGCAAATGAAGATACGGATATTAATCCTTCAGTTCAGGAAGCTATTGAATATGTACTGAAACAGAATGATCCGGTGGGAACAGTCGCCGGTTATTATGATGAGAAGCTGACAATCTGGAGTGTAAGTAACTATTTTCTGCAGCTTTTGGGGTGGGATGACCTTGATGAATTTATGAAAGCATCAGATGGTTCTATGCTCAGTGTGGTCTGTAATGAGCAAAAGCATATATTTTCACCGGAAGGACTTCATGATTTACAGGGTTCTCACACCTTGTATCTTACAGACAGTAAAGGTTTATCAATATCGGTAAGGATTGTGAAGGCAGATGCCAGGGATAATAAAGGACAGTCAATCTGGGTATTATCTGCCAGATCTGATCACTTTGCCCGGAATCAGGAAGCAAGGGAAGCTGCTTTTCACCGGGCTTTTACAGATATGAATTTGTGTGAATATTATGTGGATCTTCAGGAAAATACATTTGAATCTATGAAAGTAAAGGGCTCGCTTCAGGAAATTTTCAACAAAAGCCGGACATGGGATGAACTGATACAGATGTTTCTTAATAATTATGTCTGTCCTGAGAGTAAAGAGGCGGTTGCGCAGATTTACAACCGGGAATATATTATGAAGGAACTCAGAAAAATTACCGGGGAACTCAGTCAGGAATGCAAAGCAGTGTTTGACGGAGAGCTGCGTATTATCCGGAATGTAGTGATGGAGGGAGATACAGATGAGAACGGAGAGGTCAGACACGCCATGATTTTTCTTCGTGATGTGACGGATTCGAAAAATGCGGAAAAAGAACGCAGAGCGATGTTAAAGCAGAACATCGCCATGGACCAGCTTATTCAGGGAGTAACCAGGATTGTAGAGCGTTTTGCAGTTTGTGATCTGGACAGCGGGATATATGAATATTATGAGATGAACAATGAGTCTTATTATAATCCTACAGGTGATTACAGGGAGCTTCTTCAGCGTATGTCCGGAGAGTATGTGGTACTTACGGAAAAGATAAATATACAGATGGATGATCTGCTTTCACCGGAACATTTGAGAAAAGTTATTATGTCTGAGGATGATCTGTATACCTTTGAATATTGTACTCTTGACAGATCTTCTTATAAAGTAATGTCAGTGATACCTGTGGAATGGAAAGGTAGTATACTGTCCAAAGTAATGTTGATCGCTCAGGATATCGGGCAGAAGCATGAACTTGAGAAGCTGGCAAATACGGATGCACTGACAGGACTTTATAATGAACGTTATCTTTCTGAAAGATTAAAAAGAAATGGAAAGTTACGCAAAAAATTTGCCATGTTCTATCTGGATCTGGACAGGTTTAAGCCTGTTAATGACACTTATGGACATGACATGGGGGACAGATTGCTGAAGGCGGTTTCCCGGAGATTGTGCAAATGTATCAGGAAGACAGACTATGCTTTCCGTATCGGTGGAGATGAATTTTCCCTGATCATTGAGGAGGGCAATATTAATGATGAATTCTGTGAGATGATGGTCAGAAGAATAAAAAATGCCATTGACCGGCCTTTTGATATAGAGGGGCGTCTGCTGAGCGTTGATACAAGCTGTGGCTATGCCATTTATCCGGAACACAGCCAGAAGATTGATGAAATCCGCATTATGGCAGATCACAGAATGTACGAAGATAAAACTCAAAATAGAAAAAAGGGTTAATGGCGGATAAAAACAGAAAGAGGGATAAAATCTTTATGGATTTAAAACAATTACAGTATTTCGTAGTATGTGCGCAGACTGGTTCATTCAGTGATGCTGCGAAAAATCTGTATTCTACACAGCCCAGTGTCAGCAAGGTGATCAAGGGACTGGAAGATACTCTGGGAATGCAGCTTTTTGAACGGCTGCCAAGAGGAATCAGACTGACAGTACAGGGGCATAAGATGTATGAATATGCGTCGAAAATTATAAATGAAGTAAATGTTCTGGAAAATATGGCTTCCAGCGGAATGACAAAATGGATCCGGATATCTTTAAACCCCAGTTCCTGGTTTGCCAATCAGTTTGTAGACTTTTATAATGAAACCTATGAAAAAAAGTACCATTTCCAGGTAACAACAGCAGGCGTACAAAGCGTAATGGAAAGAGTCCGGGATTATATGGATGACATTGGTTTTGTATATATCCTCAGTCAGCAGAAGGAAAATTTTTTGTATGAACTGTCAAAAAACAAAATGCATTTCGAACCTATCTATGAAACAGATGTAATGCTGTATCCGGGACGGCTGACAGAGCTTTACAATTCCGGCAAAGAGAGGGCAGAACTGGAAGACCTGGAGGGAATCCGTTTTATACAGAATTATCAGGATGAATTTTTTGACATCGGTGCTGTAAAAGAAGATGCATTCCAATGGAAGGATATTGACATTTCCGTGCTGACCAACAGTGATTATATTATGGAAAAAATGCTGAAGAACAGTAAGGTGGCAAATATAAGCGGAAGTTACCTGTCAGAAAACAAAGAAGGAACTACACCGGGAATCCCTCTGGATCTTGGAGACAGTAAAGTGATTTTTGGTTTTATACTCCACAAAGGAGAAGCAATGGATGAGAGTGTGGCAGAGCTTGTGGAGTTTTTAAAGAGCAGACTGCCGAAGCATTAATTGCCGAAGCATTAATAAAAATTGCAGTTGACTTTTTAACTTATTTTGCATATACTAATAGTAGCTAAGAAATGAAGTGAAATTTCCATGAAGCGAAACGAAAGCCCTCAGAGTTGCCGCTCTGAGGGCTTTCTTGCTCGTTACGGGGAGCTGTTCCGTTTAGACTGTTGCTGTCTAATGTCCGCTGTCCAGCCATTTGCATATGTAGTAGCTAACTACGCCTGCTATGACAGAGACAAGAAATGAAGTAAAAATTTCTTCCATGAAACTCACCTCCTTCCTGCTGGAGGTTCGACAGCTCTTGTAGTATAACATAGTTTAGAACAAAATGGGATGGTTGTTTTAAATTATTGCTGATATTAAAAAAACCTATTCCAAAAATGACGATAGATATTCAAATTAAGAATAGCTTATAACCCCCAGGGTGGGTTGTGGGCTATTTTTGCTTTTGTTAAACTGAATGATGGCAAATTAGGAGTACAATTTTCAAAAATTATAAAATGGAGATAATCAAATGAGAAAATATGCATTCAGACGACTGCTCCAGCTGATTCCCATTTTGTTTGCGATTACTTTTCTCTCCTATGGCATGATGCGGATTGCGGGAAGTGATGTAGTAACACAAAAAATGGAAAATACAGGACAGATCCTGTCAGAAGATAAGTTAAATGCAGCCAGAGAACAGCTGGGACTGGACAAACCATTTCTGACCCAGTATTTTGTGTGGCTTGGGAAACTGCTTCATGGAGATATGGGAAACAGCTATGTATCCAGTCTTCCGGTTTTTGATACGTTCATATCGAAGCTTCCGGCAACGCTGCTTCTTACAGTGACATCTATTTTGCTGACCATCATCATATCAATCCCTCTGGGGATTCTGTCAGCAGTGAAACAGAATACGATTACGGATTATCTGATCCGTTTATGCAGCTTTATAGGAAACAGTCTTCCTAATTTTTTTGTATCATTGCTGTTGATGTATTTTCTTGCAATCAGGTTGAGGATTTTTCCGGTTATATCCAAAGATGTAAGCTTAAAGAGTGTGGCAATGCCGGCGATCACTCTGGCAATTGCCATGTCAGCCAAGTATCTCCGCCAGGTCCGTGCAACTGTGCTGGATGAACTGAGTAAAGATTATGTGGCAGGAGCGAAAGCAAGAGGAGTAAAGTTTTCTGTCACTCTTTGGAAAAGTATTATGAAGGCTTCGCTGGTAACCATCATTACCTTGCTGATGCTGTCAGTGGGAAATCTGCTGGGAGGAACTGCGATCGTAGAATCCATCTTTATGTGGGATGGAGTTGGAAAGATGGCAGTAGATGCCATCTCCATGCGTGATTATCCTATTATTCAGGCATATGTTATGTGGATGGCGATCATCTATGTTGTAGTAAATCTGCTTACAGATCTGTCATACCGGTTCCTGGATCCGAGAATCCGTCTGGGAGGTGTGAAACAATGAGTGAAAAGCAGAATAAAAATGTGACAGTGCGTGTACAGAAGATTAAGAAAAACCATATAAAACAAAAGCTGGTCTTTTTTCTTATTCTGGCAATAGGGCTTGTGATACTTGCAGTTTTTTCAGAGCATCTCTGTCCATATGACCCTTATGCACAGGATCTGGCAAGTGCGCTTCAGCCTCCAAGTCTTCAGCATCCTATGGGAACAGATACATATGGAAGGGATATGCTGTCCAGAGTTATAAGTGGCGCAAGAGCCAGTATTTTCTCTACCTTTATTCTGGTTGCGGTGATTTCTGTGCTGGGAACAGCTGTGGGTGTATGCTGCGGATATTTTGGCGGAGCTGCAGATGCTGTTATGATGAGGATTTCAGATGTATGTCTTGCTTTCCCCGGGCTTGTATTTGCCATGGCGATTGCAGCTATTCTTGGGGGAGGCATTCAGAATGCTGTTATAGCACTGGCAGTAGTAAGCTGGCCGAAATATTCACGTATTGCCAGAGGGCAGACTCTGGCATTAAAAGAGGAACCCTATATTCATGCTGCCATACTGGCAGGTGACAGCTCAGGTCAGATTATGCTCAGACATATTCTTCCAAATATGCTGGGCCCTGTTCTGGTAACAGCCATGCTTGATATCGGTACCATGATGATGGAACTTGCAGGTCTGTCATTTCTTGGACTGGGAGCACAGATTCCCATGGCTGAGTGGGGAAGTATGATGAGCAGCGGACGAAGTATGATCCAGACATATCCATGGGTAGTATTATCACCTGGAATTGCAATTTTTATATCTGTGGCAATTTTCAATCTGTTAGGTGATACAGTTCGTGACTATCTGGATCCTAAGAACAGCCGTTCATGATAAGTAATATGAAAACAAACGAGGAGGAAAGAAAATGAGAACAAAGAAATTTCTGGCAATGGCAATTGCCCTGGGGCTGGCGGTAGGAGCGACAGCTATGCCAACACTGGCAGCAGAAAAAAAGACATTGGTATTTGGTGATACCACCTTTAATGCGGAAAATGAAGAGGCAGATATTAATCCACAAAATACATATGCAGGATGGGCGTGTATCCGTTATGGAGTAGGGGAAACTCTTTTCCGTTATTCCGATACCATGGAGATAGAGCCATGGATCGCAAAAGAGTATGAAAATATTGACGAGCTGACCTGGAAGATCACACTGAATGATGGAGTTGTGTTCTCCAATGGACGTGCCTGTGACGGAGAGGCAGTAAAGGAAAGCCTGGAGGCTCTGGTTGCCAATCATGAGCGTGCAGCAGGAGATCTCTGCATTGATACTATCGAGGCTGACGGAAATACTGTTACCATAAAGACTACAGAACCGAAGCCTGCACTGATCAATTATCTCAGTGATCCTTATGGATGTATTATTGATATGCAGGCAGGTGTCAGTGATGATGGGATCGTGATCGGTACAGGTCCTTATGTGGCAACTGAACTGGTGACAGATGATCATGTTAATCTTGTAAAAAATGAAAACTACTGGAACGGAGATGTAAATGTGGATGAGATCACTGTCCGCACAATCTCTGACGGTGATACACTGGCAATGGCTCTTCAGGCAGGGGAGATCAATGCTGCCTATGGTATGGCATATGCAAGCTATCCCTTATTTGAAAATGATGACTTTACATTTACCAGTACAGCTACAAGCCGTGCATTCTATGCATGGATGAACTTTGAAAGTCCTGTAACATCTGACCCTGCAGTGCGCAAAGCAATTGCCATGGGTATTGATAAGGACAGCTTTGTGTCTGTGCTTCTGAATGGATATGGATATCCTGCAGTCGGTGCTTTCCCGGATACTTTCTCTTTTGGCGGACAGAATCTGACAACAGAGAGCTATGATCCTGATGGGGCAAAGAAGGTTCTGGAGGAAGCTGGATGGGTGGATTCCGATGGTGACGGTATCCGTGAAAAAGACGGACAGAAACTGGAAATCCGCTGGCTTACTTATCCCAGCCGTCAGGAGCTTCCGCTTCTTGCAGAGTCTGCACAGGCAACTTTGAAAGAAATCGGCATGGATGTTCAGATAAATTGTACCTCTGATAATAATACTATCCGTAAAGACCCTACATTATGGGATGTATATGCAAGTGCCATGGTAACTGCACCTACAGGAGATCCGGAGTATTTCTTCACTTCCTGCACACTGGATGAATCTGCAAGCAATAACGGACATTATCACAGTGATAAACTGGAAGATCTGGAAAAACAGATGAAGCAAGAATTCGATGCAGATAAGCGTTCAGATCTGGCGATTCAGATGCAGCAGACAATCCTGGATGATAATGCCTATGTATTCTGCTCTCACCTGAGAATGAGTATGATCATGCAGTCTAATGTAACAGGACTGACTGCACATCCATGTGATTATTATGAACTGACAGCGGATTTGGATATCAACTAAACTGTAACAATAAATGAAGAACATTTGAACGATGATATTTCAGGGGCAAAAACTATTTTGCCCCTGATTTGGTAAGGATTAACAAGGATGGTTTACAGATGGATAGAAAAATACTGACCTACGATTCCGTAGAGATATCATTTGGCGGGAAAGCGGTGGTTCATGATGTGAGCTTCTCCCTTGAACATGGAGAAATACTTGGTCTTGTGGGGGAATCAGGCAGTGGAAAAAGCACTCTGATCAAAGCTGCAATGGGACTTCTGGGACCGGATGGTCTTGTGACAAGAGGAGATATCCGATATATGGATCAGAATATCCTGGATATACCGGAGAAAGAAAAAAGAAAGATCAGAGGTGCAGGAATTGGCATGATCTTTCAGGATGCAGGTGCTTCCCTGTGCCCGATCCGCACCATTGGAGAACAGATTTATGAAAGTATGCGTGTACATACGAAGATAACAAGAAGTGAGGCCAAAAGCAGGGCAATGGATCTGTTTGATAAACTGAACTTTAAGGACAGTCAGCGTGTGTGGGACAGTTATCCATTTGAACTGTCTGGCGGAATGAATCAGAGAGCAGGTATTGCAATCGCCATGCTTATGAATCCGCCTATCTTATTTGCAGATGAGCCGACCAGTGCTCTGGATGTGTCTGTACAGCGTCAGGTTGTAAAGGAAATGCTTAAGTTAAGAGAGTTGTTTGGAACTGCAATCGTGATCGTGACACATGATATCGGAGTAGTCCGGGCAATGGCAGATACTGTGTTGGTTTTGAAAAATGGCAAAACAATAGAATATGGCACAGCAGACCGTGTACTGGATCATCCTCAGGATCCGTATACCAGGAAATTGCTGGAAGCTGTACCAAAGCTGCAAAGGAAGGTCAGAGTATGAGCATACTTTTAGAGGCAGAACATTTAACAAAAATATTTACCCAGAGAGGAAAAAATCCTTTGAAAGCAGTAAATGATGTAAGCTTTACACTAAAAAAAGGAGAAACGCTGGGAATCGTAGGAGAATCCGGCAGTGGGAAAAGTACAATAGCAAAGCTGCTCACCCGGCTGACTGATATCACAGAGGGTACATTGAAATTTGAAGGAAAAGATATTACAAGACTGAAACAAAGTCAGCTGAAAGAGGTATATGGAGATATACAGATGGTTTTTCAGAATCCGGTGGGCTCTTTTGATCCCAGAAGGACACTGGGTGACGGAATTGGTGAGAGTCTTAGAAACCGTGGAATGAAAAAGGCTGATGTGGAGAAAAGAGTAGCAGAATTGCTTGAGCAGTGCGGCCTTGAGAAGGAATATGCAAAAAGATATCCTCATGAGGTAAGTGGCGGACAGTGTCAGCGGGCTGCGATAGCAAGAGCTCTGGCAGTAGAACCAAAAGTTCTGATCTGTGATGAGGCAACCAGTGCTCTGGATGTAACCATACAGAAACAGATCATGGAGCTTCTGGAAGACCTGAAAGAGAAGAATGGTCTGTCTTTTATTTTTATTTGTCATAATCTGGCCCTTGTCCAGATGTTCTGTGACAGGGTTCTGGTACTGTATGAGGGAAAAGTAGTGGAAAGAGGAATTCCTGATGATATCATCAATGAACCCAAGGAAGAGTATACGCAGAGACTGGTGGATGCGGTACTTTCGTGAATGTGATTTTTTTGGAAGTGCGATAGTGGTATGAAAAATACAGGCAAAACTATGCCGGATAAGAATATATAGATATCCCCTTGGGTGGGTTGTTGACGCTTTAATGTGGTGCTACAATACTGTTGTTTGTAAGGTGCGCGCCAGATAAAAATAATATTTTCACAGGAAAGGAAGTATATTTATGCATATACCTGAAAATTATTTAAGCCCGTCAATATGTGCTGTAATGACAGCAGCCATGCTTCCGGTGTGGGGATATTCTATTCATAAAATAAAAACAGAGATACCGAAATCAAAGATGCCGCTTCTTGGTATTGGGGCAGCCTTTTCATTTCTGGGAATGATGTTTAATGTTCCGCTTCCGGGCGGTACAACAGGACATGCAGTAGGGGGAACTCTTATTGCCATACTGACAGGAAGTCCTGCAGCCGGGTGCATAGCGGTTTCTATTGCTCTGCTGATACAGGCACTTCTTTTTGGAGATGGCGGAATCCTTGCATTTGGGGCAAACTGTTTTAATATGGCATTTATATTGCCATATCTGGGCTTTTTCCTGTATAAACTTCTTTTGAAGAAAACAGGTATGCGCAAACTTAGCGCGGCAATTGGTTCATATATAGGTATTAATGCTGCGGCCTTTTGTGCAGCTGTTGAATTTGGTATTCAGCCACTGCTGTTCAAAAATGCAGAAGGCCAGGCTCTTTATTGTCCGTATCCGCTAAGTGTATCAATACCTGCAATGATGATCGGACATATTACATTATTTGGTCTGGCAGAGATTATTCTGACAGTAGTGGTACTTACCTTTGTTGAAAAAGTTACACCAAAAGCATTGGATGCTGTTCCGGATAAGACAGCATTTAAACCACTGTATATACTGATGGCTGTTCTCATCGTACTGACTCCTCTGGGACTTCTGGCAACCGGTACTGCCTGGGGTGAATGGGGTGTTGATGAAATCGCTGGTCTGGTAAGTGGCGGAAGCCAGCTTGGATACACTCCGTCAGGAATGACCAATGGATTTGAACTGTCAACTTTGTTTCCTGATTATTCTATGTCCGGGTTACCTGAGTGGACAGGATATATTCTTTCGGCTATTGTAGGCGTGGCACTTCTGGTGATCATTTTTAAGACTATTTCTTCAATGATGAAAGAGAAAGTTGATTTTAAAAAGAAGGCTGCATAACAGATGAATGATCATAAAAAAGAAGAAACTATGCTTCCAGACTGGATGTGTTCCGGAGAAACTTATGTTCCATCTAAAGATAAAGAAGCATTTTTAACAAAAAGTACGAAATCAGTTTTATCTGTGCTTGCAAAAATGCGGTTTTATGAAGGGAAGGATGGCAAATTTTCTGCCACTCCTTCTCTGAAACTGTTTTATACACTTCTATATATTGTTCTTACTGCATGTTCGGGAAATTATCTGTTTACTCTGATCATGTGTGCAGCAGTGACAGTCAGACTGGCGTTTTTTTCGGCAAAAGCTATCCGTCAGATCCTGAGAGGAACAGCAGGTGCGGTTCTGTTTTCTATATTGATCCTTCTCCCATCCGTATTTATGGGAACTCCTCAGACTTTAATGAATATTACTTCAAGAGTATATGTATCTGTAACTCTGGTTGGTATTTTGTCATCAGGGACATCCTGGAATAAACTGACAGGAAGTATGAGAACTTTTCGGCTGCCATCCATATTTATTTTTACGCTGGATATTACTTTGAAATATATTTCGGTGCTTGGAGAAATGTGTGCGGCTATTCTTACGTCTGTCCGGTTAAGGTCAGTGGGAAAGAATCCTCAGAAAGCAAAAGCTTTGTCAGGTGTGTTGGGAATCTCATTTCTGAAATCTGGTGAAATGGCAGAAGAAATGCATGCAGCAATGTGTTGTCGTGGATTTACAGGAGAGTATAAGAAAAAGCAGAAATACACGTTATGTGCAGCGGATATTTTCAGCACTTTTATTATGGCTGGATGTATTGTATTGTTCTGGTATCTGAACAGAAAGATATGATAATTGACAGGAAAAGACAGAAGAGGGCAGTTATGATCAGACTTGAGAATGTATGTTTTGCATATGAAAAAGAAATTGCACTGAGATATGTGGATCTTCACATAAACAGAGGAGATTCTATAGTTATCCAGGGACCTAACGGATGTGGAAAATCAACACTGATTAAACTATTGAATGGAATTATTTTTCCATCGGAAGGAAAATATTTTTATCAGGGACATGAAATTAATGAAAAAGCGTTAAAAAACAGCCAGTTTGCAAAATGGTTTCATCAGCAGATGGGATATGTGTTTCAGAATGCAGATACCCAGCTTTTCTGTGGAAGTGTGGAAGAGGAGATTGCATTTGGCCCGGTCCAGATGGGGCTTTCGGAAGAGGAGATTAAAAAAAGAACAGAAGACTGCCTGCACTTATTTGGATTGGAAAAACTAAGAGATAGACCACCCTATCATCTGAGTGGAGGAGAGAAAAGAAAGGTTTCATTGGCATGTATTCTTTCATTGAATCCTGAGGTTCTGATTTTGGATGAACCTCTTGCAGGACTTGATGAAAAAACACAGGATATGCTGGTGGAGTTTTTGCAGAGTTTTCATAATGCAGGAAAAACGTTGATTACGATCACACATAACAGACAGCTGGCTGAAACTATTGGTACAAGATTTGCCTGTATGAATGAAGAACATGAATTGAAGATGCTATCATAATATTGATAATTATCTTTTCGTTAAAAAAAGTACTTCCTGCGGACGAAGTACTTTTTTTAATGAGTTTTTAGATGCGCATTGCGCGGAGGTCTGTGCACCTTTATTTGTTGTTTGACACAAATCTTTGTGCGGATACATGGATCATTAAGTACCTCGCTGACTGATATTTAATGATCTCTGCATTGATTATATTTTAACAAAATTATGGGAAAGAACAAGCCTCCCAGGGGGATTTCAGACCATGAAAAAAGTAGTATGAACTATGCAATATATGAATAGGTAAATATCCCCCGGGGGCGCTTGACAATTGTTTACAACCTGAATTTTACTTAGTTACTGTAGCCAGAAGTGCTTTAATATCTTCCAGATCATCAGCGAAATAAATTCCCTCCTGCCGTCTGGAGGAGGACAGCCCCATTTTGATCATATGGTCAAGAAGCTGCTTCAGGCTGTCATAATATCCATTCAGATTATACAGAATACAGGGGGCATTAAGGTGTTTTAAGGAAACCATGGACATAACTTCTGTGATTTCTTCCAGAGTACCTGTGCCTCCTGGAAATGCAATAAATGCATCACCTAGTTCAATCATTTTTGCTTTTCTTTCAGCCATATCTTTTGTGACAATCAGTTCTGTGATCTCATCATACTGCAGTTCAGAATCTATAAAAAACTGTGGTTCCACGCCTGTTACTTTTCCTCCGGCATTCAGCACACTTTCTGCTATCTGTCCCATAAGACCGGACTTCGATCCGCCATATATCAGAGAATTTCCACTTTCTCCAATCCATGTACCAAGTTCCCGGACAGCATCTCCAAGTGCCGGATCATTCCCCTCCAAAGCTCCAAGATAAACGGTAATATTCATTGTAATTTCCTTTCTTTTGTCATGTACAGGTAATATCTGTACATGGCAATTGTTTTATATAACTGCCTCAAATAACATTACCATCAGCGGCATTGTAATAATTGAGAACAGTGTAGTCATGACATTGATGGCACTGGCATAACGTGAATCATTTCCGTATACCTGGCACATCTGGGTTATTGTGGAAGCAGACGGTGTGATGATCGCCAGAAAGACAATAAGCATGATTTTATTTCCGTCTGCAGAGAACATAGCCAGATGGCTGATCTTAATCATTACAAGTGCAAGCAAAGGCACTGCAATCAGACGAAGAAATGATACAAAATATACTCTTTTGTCAGCAAAAATCTGTTTCAGATTCATTCCTGCAAACAGCATACCGGTTACGATCATACTGGCCGGTCCTATCATGCTGCCCACTGAGCCAAGAGTATTATTGATGATCTCCGGCAAATGGATTTTTGCGAAAAAAAGTACAACACCGATAAAAATAGAAATCATGTTAATATTTAACACAATCTTTTTCCAGTCGTAGGAAGATTCCCGGCTGATAATCTTTTTGCAGTGTGTCCACAGAAAGATGAGCTGCACACTCATAAAAACACATCCATATAAAACCCAGTCCTGTCCAAGAATAAAGGTCACAATGGGTACGATCAAATTTCCTGAATTAGAATAATAAACAGAAGCAATTTCCACTTCATTCAGATGCAAAAGCTTTCCGGCTATGGAGATAATGATCAGGAGAAGAACCTGGGTCATGACAGATGCAGCCAGAGCAAGCAGCAATCCCTTTACAGTATCCATCGTGTAATCTACCTGAAAAGCATTGATGATTACACAGGGAATGATCAGATAGAGAATGATTTTGGATAAAACCTTGCTGTCTTCATCTTTTACAAGCCCAACTTTCACGATCAAATATCCCATGAAGATCATAAGAAACAATTGAATGATCTGTTCCATGAGCAGTATGCTGATATTCATAAATATCCACCTCGTATTCTTAAAAATGTCCGTCATCGGGAATATTGTATTTCCCCGATTTCTGATGTCGGAACTCATTATAGAACTTTCCAGGTTACGGTTCAATAGTAATGTGCGAACAGAAACAGCTGCTGACGATATTTTACACACATTTTACAGGAAGCAAACCACAGATTTGATTTTGATGTTTTACAATGTATCAGAAAAGTGAATCTACGGAGGATGAGAGATAATGAAACCGTAAGTTTTTTCATGAACTATGAAACTGTACACAGGAGAGAGAAGTAAAGATGAATGAGAATGTAAAAGTTGTATTTGGCCTGATCGGTGGTCTGGCGTTATTCTTGTTTGGAATGAACAGCATGAGTGATGCCCTGCAGAAAGCTGCCGGAGAAAAAATGAAAAAGATTCTTGGATTTCTGACCAGAAATCCGATTATGGGCGCACTTGCAGGTGCACTTGTAACAGCAGTGCTGCAGAGCAGTTCTGCAACTACAGTTATGGTAATTGGGTTTGTCAGTGCAGGACTTATGAGTCTTCCCCAGGCAATTTCCGTTATTTTTGGTGCAAATATAGGTACCACAATGACTGCACAGTTAATGGCATTTAAGATAAGCAATTATATCTATCCCATTATTTTTATTGGATTTATGCTGAATTTTGTGGGAAAAAAAGAAAAAGTAAAAAATATAGGTATGGTAATTTTTTCCTTTGGCCTTTTATTCGAGGGAATCGAGATTATGGGTGAGGTAATGAAGCCTCTTGCCGGCAGTCCGGTGTTTGTAGATCTGATGGGAAAAGTATCCTCCGTTCCGGTACTTGGAGTTGTACTTGGCGCAGTAATGACCCTAGTCGTACAGAGCAGTTCTGCTACAATCGCAGTTTTGCAGAACTTTGCATCACAGGCAGGACCTGACGGAGTAAGCAGTGTGATCGGACTTACCGGTGCGATTCCTATCCTTCTGGGTGACAATATCGGAACAACGATCACAGCACTTCTTGCATCTATCGGACAGTCAAAGAATGCAAAACGTACCGCAATTGCACACAGTATTTTTAATATCAGCGGAAGCTGTGTGTTTATTTTTCTGATCCCCTGGTTCGCAAAATTTGTCCAGTTTATTTCTCCAAAAGGAAATGAGGTGGATGTAATATCCAGACAGATCGCAAATGCACATACAACCTTTAATATTGTCTGTACATTGGTCTGGTTGCCTCTGATCCCGCTGATGGTAAAGATTGTTACAACAATTATCCGCGGGGACGATAAGGTACAGAAAACTGCTTTTGAACCGAAATATCTGGATATGAAAGTAGTTGAACAGCCTGCAGCAGCTATGGTTCTGGTATCTAAAGAGCTGAACCGTCTGTCTGAGCTTGCAGAATCTCTGTTAACAGGTTTAAAAGTATCCTTAACAGCAGATAAGACTTCGGAAACTTATCTCCATTTTAAAGAAAATCTGGAGATCGTACAGCATTTGCAGGAAAGTGTTTCAGATTATATTACCAGACTGTTTTCCAGCGGAAATCTCACAGAGCAGCAGTCAGAGTATACGGCAGGCTTATTGTTTATCAATAACTGCATCCAGAGAATTGCGGAAAGATGCGTGGATGTTGATAAGATATGCATGGAGATCAGTGACAGTGGAAAAGTCCTGACAAAGGAAGCTTCTGCTGAGATGGAAAATTGTATTGGTGTTACCAGCCAGCTTCTGGATAAGGCAATGGAAGCTGTCCGGCATGGAGACAGTTCTGCTGCAGAGTCTGTGTTCAAAAATAAAAAGAAGATGCAGAAGGCTGAGAAGAAATTCAATAAAGCCCATTTAAACCGTGTGAAAAATAATCTCTGTGATGCATCCATGACAGGATACTTTTCCGGTATTATTTATAATATTGACCGTATGGCAGACAACTGTGTGGGAATCGCAGAAGAGGCCTGCGATAATGTGACATTTATCAGTCTGGATGAAGAAGCAAATAAGACAGTCGCAGAAGGTGGTGCAGTATGAAAAAGAAAAACGGATTCCGGAGATGGCCGCTGATTCTTGCAGTGGTGACTCTGACAGCAGGGATGACAGCCTGCGGCAGTGAAAAGAGTACACTGCCGGATCTTTCATCCATGGGAGAGACAGCAGCTATATTACGAGAGGAAGGTTCAGGAACAAGGGCAGAGTTTGAAACACTTCTGAAATTGCCGGATTCTGACTGGGGAACAGTTGCAGATTCCACAGAAGCAGTTCTGGCAAAGGTGCAAGAAGACAAAAATGCAATAGGATACGTTGCATATAGTTCCGTATCAGATGATATAGAAGAAAAAATACTTCAGGTTGACGGTGTTTTGCCTTCTGAGGAAAGTATAAGTAAAGACAGCTATCCTCTTTGCAGAGATTATTATCTGGCATATGACGGAGAACTGACAGAAGTTGAACGTGATTTCATTACTTATGTAATGACGAAAGGACAGGACATTGTCAAAGATTATTGCGTGCCTGTCAAGAATACGGTGACATTCCTGTCTGATAAATCAAAAGGAACGATCCGGATCGAAGGCTCCACTTCAATGGAAGCAATGATAAATTCTCTGGCTGAGGATTATGAGAAGGAAAATCCAAATGCTGAGATTGAAGTGAAGGCAACGGACTCCTCCAGAGGTCTTACCGCATCTATAAGCGGAAGCTGTGATCTGGCAATGTCTTCCAGGGAATTAAAGGACTACGAGGCAGAGCTCCTGGAAACAAAGTCCATCGGAAGAGATGCAATCGCCATAGTGGTTAATAAAGAAAATCCTGTGGATAATCTTACAGCAAAGCAGATTGCGAAGATTTACAGTGGAGAATGTAAGAAGTGGGCAGATCTTAACTGAGATATATTGAGTGGAGCAGGGGTGTTGCGCTAAGTGATAAGCGCGGTACCCCTGCTTTGTTATTGTTATAAAGTAGCGGCTATGATTTCCTAAAACTGTCAGATGATGTCGGGGATTGACAAATTTCAGAATCTGCATATAATTATCAATGGTAATTAACAAAGATAATTATATAGGAGCGTACAATATGACAACTGAAAAAATCAAGCGAATGCTGGATGCATGCTATCAGGCGAAGCGGATACGGGAATTGCTTCCGCCGCTGCCACAGGGAGTTACCCCGTCTTACATTCAGTATCTGGATAACATTCATGCATTGGAAAAACAGGGAATCCAGGTAAAGATATCGGATATCAGTGATGTAATGAATCTTCCACGTCCCGGTGTTACCAGAACTGTAAAGGAAATGGAAACAAAGGGATATCTCCGGAAAATTTCTTCCCCGGATGACGGACGTGTCACTTATATATCCATTACAGAAGAAGGAAGAAAACTGTCACAGAAATATAATGAGTATTATTTTGGGGAACTGGTTCCCTATCTCAGTGAGATATCCGAAGAGGAAGCTGACTGCATGATCCGGACAATTGAGAAATTTTACCAGATCATGTGTGAGAGGAGGAATCACTATGACAAATGACAGATCTGATTTCACACAGGGAAATATTCTGAAAAAGCTGGTTTCTTTTATGATGCCCATTCTCGGGGCACTGATCCTGCAGGCAGCATATGGTGCAGTTGACCTTCTTGTTGTGGGAAGGTTTGGCTCTACTGCCGGACTTTCTGCAGTTTCTACAGGCAGCCAGGTTTTAAACCTGGTTACTTTTGTGGTTGTACAGTTTGCAATGGGTATTACAGTTCTGATTGCCCGCTATCTGGGAGAAAGAAGACCGGAAAAGATAGGAGCTGTTATCGGCGGCGGTGCAATTGTGTTTACAATGATTTCGGCTGTGCTGTTTGTTATAATGGTAGCTTTTGCACATCCGATTTCTGTGCTGATGCAGGCGCCGGAATCAGCCGTCAGTCTTACATCCAGTTATGTACGTATCTGTGGCGGCGGTATTTTCTTTATTGTAGCTTACAACCTGTTGTCTGCAATTTTTCGTGGACTGGGTGACAGTAAATCGCCGCTTCTGTTTGTGCTGGTGGCATGTATTGTAAATGTGATCGGAGATCTGGTGCTGGTAGCGGGACTTCATATGGATGCAGCCGGAGCTGCTATTGCAACAGTTGCTGCTCAGGCACTTAGCGTGGTATTCGCACTTATCCTGCTTGTTAAAATGAAACTTCCGTTTACGATCACAAAAAAAGACTTCAGGCTGAATGTACAGTGCAAAAGATTTCTTCAGATCGGACTTCCTCTTGCATTGCAGGAATGTCTGACACAGATTTCCTTCCTTGCGCTCTGTGCATTCGTAAATCGTCTGGGACTGGAGGCTTCGTCCGGCTACGGGGTTGCCTGCAAAATCGTTAACTTCGCCATGCTGGTACCAAGTTCGCTGATGCAGTCTATGGCATCCTTTGTATCCCAGAACATAGGAGCGGGCAAGAAAAAACGAGCAAAACAGTCCATGTTTACAGGAATCGGAGTAGGGCTTGCTGTGGGATGTGTGGTATTTATACTGGTTATGTTCAAAGGTGATATGCTGGCTGGTATTTTCTCCACAGATGCAGAAGTTATCAGTAATGCATTTGACTATCTGAAAGGCTTTGCACCGGAAACCATAGTGACAGCAATCCTGTTCAGTATGATTGGCTATTTCAATGGAAATAACAAGACAGTCTGGGTAATGATCCAGGGACTGATCCAGACACTTCTGGTACGTTTGCCACTGGCATATTTTATGAGTATACAGCCAGATGCAAATCTTACCAAGATCGGACTGGCTGCCCCTGTGGCAACAGTAACGGGAATTATCCTGAATGTGGGATTTTATATATACCTGAACCGCACAGAAAATACACCGGGCTGATTCTTTCTGGACATTCTGATAGTGTTATGTCATACTTGAATAAATATTAAAAATGAACAGGAGACATCAGCACAATGTTAGATGAAAGGATATATGAGAGTTATATAGGAATCCTGAAGGAAGAAATGGTTCCTGCAATGGGGTGTACAGAACCGATCGCACTGGCATATGGAGCAGCCAGAGCACGAGAAGTTCTGGGAAAAGAACCGGAACATATCACTGCAAAATGCAGTGGAAACATTATAAAAAATGTCCGTTGTGTTATCATTCCAAACTCCGGCGGATTGACTGGAATTGAAGCAGGTGTAGTCCTTGGTGCAGTAGCCGGAGACCCATCATTGAATATGGAAGTTCTTTCGAAGGTAAATGAATCCGGAAGAAAGAGATGTTGTGAACTTCTGGACAAAAAGATATGCAAAGTAGAACTTCTGGACTCCCCGGTAGTCCTGCACTTTATCATAGAAATGCAGGCAGGGGATGACACAGTAAGTCTGGAAATCAAATACGATCATATTAATGTAACAAAAATTGTAAAGAACCAGGAAGTCCTGCTGGATTCAGATCATAAATCTGAGGAAACTCCGGTTGCAGCAGACAGAACTCTACTCAATCTGGAAGACATTAAAACATTTGCAGATACTGTAGAAATTGATGATGTCAAAGAAATTATAGAAAATCAGATCCGCAGCAATATGGCAATCGCTCATGAAGGAATGACTGGTAAATACGGTCTTGGAATCGGCCGGATAATACGCGAAACCTATTCCAATGATATGCTTACCAAAATGCGCAGCCTCACAGCCGCAGCTTCCGAAGCCAGAATGGGCGGATGCGATATGCCGGTAGTCATCAACTCAGGCAGCGGAAACCAGGGGATTGCCTGTTCCGTACCACTGATCGTGTATGCCAGAGAAATGGAACTTCCGGACTATGTACTTTACCGCGCACTGGTATTTTCTAACCTCTTAACTGTATACCAGAAACAGTATATCGGTAAACTTTCCGCATTTTGCGGTGCGGTATCCGCATCCTGTGCAGCAGGTGCGGGGATTACCTACATGGGAGGTGGCGAACTTTCAGTGATCAAGAAGACCATAGAGAATACTCTTGCCAATATTCCGGGAATCATCTGTGATGGAGCGAAAATATCCTGTGCAGCGAAAATCGCCGCCAGCCTTGATGCTGCATTCCTGGCACATCACCTTGCTATGAACGGTCAGTCCTATGCGCCATATACCGGAATCCTCAAGGAAGAAGCCGGCGAAACCATCAGCTGCGTAGGACAGATCGGCAAAGAAGGAATGAAAGAAACAGATAAAGAAATTCTGCGGATTATGTTGGAAAGTGTATAATTTGCTGGAACAGGTAAAATAATTAATGAGCGGAGGAAATATGTGGCTGTTATTTGCGTTTGGTTCTGCTTTGTTTGCTGGCTTGACTGCCATATTGGCAAAATGTGGAATCAGAAATACAGATTCTAATGTTGCGACAGCATTAAGAACCGGCGTAGTGTTAATCTTTTCATGGCTTATGGTATTTGTGGTCGGGGCGCAAAGCGGAATCAGAGATATTTCAGCAAAAGTTCTGATCCTTCTGATTTTGTCTGGACTGTCAACGGGTATATCCTGGCTATGCTATTTCAAAGCACTGCAGATGGGAGATATCAATAAAGTAACGCCAATTGATAAATCGAGTACAGTGATAACGATGCTGCTGGCATTCATTTTTCTCAGGGAAGAAATAACGTGGCTGAAATTTGTTTCAATGATTCTTATCGGCATTGGTACTTATATGATGATACAGAAAAAGGAAACACAGGAGAAAGCAGAAGATAAGAAATGGCTGCTTTATGCAGTTGGTTCCGCTGTTTTTGCCAGTCTCACATCTATTTTGGGGAAGATTGGAATTCAGGATGTCAATTCAAATCTTGGAACTGCAATCCGAACAGCTGTTGTATTAGTGATGGCGTGGATCGTAGTATTTGTGACCGGAAAGCAGGATACAGTTAAGAATATTGACAGAAAAAGCTGGCTATTCCTTATTCTTTCCGGATTTGCAACAGGCGGTTCCTGGTTATGCTATTACAGAGCACTTCAGACAGGACCGGCCAGTGTGGTAGTTCCCATTGATAAACTGAGTATCCTTGTGACTATTGCATTCTCGTATATTGTATTCCATGAAAAGCTGTCATTGAAATCAGGAGCAGGACTGCTGATGATTGTTGTTGGAACGCTGGCTTTGTTGATATAAGTAACGCATTGCAACAAGTCAAAATTCTATTGTATTTTCTAATGATTGAAGGCAAGTGGTTTCCCATACAATTTTACACAGATTTTACAGTATCCGAGCCGTAGATTTGATTTAGGGATCGTATAATACACAGGAGAATTGAATTTACGGAGGATACAAAGTAATGGAACAGGAAATCTATATGAATCGGGAACTGTCCTGGCTGAAATTTAATGAAAGAGTGTTGGAAGAGGCAGAAAATGAACATGTTCCTCTTGCAGAACGTTTATCATTTGAGGCAATTTATCAAAGCAATCTTGATGAATTTTTTATGGTAAGAGTGGGATCTCTGCTGGATCAGATGATCTTGTCCGGAGATATAAGAGAAAATAAAACCAATATGACACCTAAGGAACAGATTAATCAGATCCTGAAGGTTGTGCGTAAATTAAATAAGCGTAAAGATGCAGTATATGAGGCGCTGATGGATAAAATAGAGGAAATTGGTGTTACAATGGTAAATTTCCAGCGTCTGAGTATAGAAGAAAGCGCATATCTGGAAGTGTATTTTGATTCAGAGATACTGCCTCTTCTTTCTCCAACGATTGTAGGTAAACGGCAGCCGTTCCCATTCCTTAAAAACCGTGATATTTATGCGGTTTGTGTTCTGCAGACAAAGAGCGGAAAAGAAAAGCTTGGAATTGTTCCGTGCAGCAGAAATGTGTTCCCGGAACTGGTAGAGCTTATGACGAAAAACCGTTTTATGCTTACGGAGGAGCTGATCCTTCATTTTCTGCCAAAGGTTTTTGCAGGATATAAAATATTATCAAAATCACTGATGCGTATTACAAGAAATGCAGATATTGATGCGGATGCACTTTATGATGAAGATTTGGATTACCGTGAGTTTATGGTAGAATTGATCAAGAAGAGAAAGAAGCTTGCCCCTCTTCGTCTGGAGCTTTCAAGAGATATGGATGATACCATAGTAAAGACGCTCTGCAATTATCTTGAACTGGATATGAAACAGGTATTTCGTAGCTTTGCACCGCTGGATCTTTCCTTTGTATATCAGCTTCAGGATCGTCTGCGTACCAGACCTGAGCTGTTTTTTGAAAAAAGAATCCCACAGCCTTCACCGGAATTTGATCTGGAACAGCCAATTCTGCCACAGATCAGAAAAAAAGACAAGCTGTTGTCCTATCCCTTTGAAAGTATGAAACCATTTCTTCGTATGCTTCATGAGGCAGCCAATGACAAATCTGTGATCGGGATTAAAATGACGTTGTACCGTCTGTCCCGCCAGAGCAAGGTAATCGAGGCACTGATCGAGGCTGCTGAAAATGGAAAAGAGGTTCTGGTTGTAATTGAGCTGAAAGCACGTTTTGATGAAGAAAACAATATTGAATGGTCACGAAGACTGGAAGAAGCAGGATGTCGTGTGATTTATGGTCTGGATGGATATAAAGTGCATTCAAAATTATGTTTGATCACACGGAAAACAGAGGATGGAATTGAATATTATACACAGATCGGAACAGGCAATTACAATGAAAAAACAAGCAGACTTTATACGGATTTATCCTATTTAACTGCAAGAGTAGAAATCGGACTTGAGGCAGCAGATGTGTTCCAGACACTGGACAAGGGCGAAACTGTGAAGGAGACAAAGCATCTTCTTGTGGCACCTAATTGTCTGCAGAATAAAGTTCTTGCAATGATCGATGAGGAAATCCATCATGCAAAAGCAGGAGAAGAAGCTTATATCGGGCTGAAGATGAATTCACTTACAGATAAGAAAATCATAGATAAATTGATCTATGCATCAGAATCCGGAGTGAAGATCGATATGGTAATTCGTGGTATTAACTGTCTGATCCCTCAGGTAAAGGGAAAAACAGACAATATCCGCGTGATCAGCATTGTGGGACGTTTCCTTGAGCATTCCAGAATTTATATTTTCGGCTGCGGAGAGCGGAAGAAAATATATATTGCATCTGCTGATTTTATGACCAGAAATACAGTGCGGAGAGTTGAAGTTGCTACACCAATTTATGATCCTGAAATTGCACAGAGACTGGAAGAAATGTTTATTACAATGTTAAGCGATAACCAGAAAGCCAGAGTAGAAGATGGAGAGGGTAACTATCATCTGGTGGATGCCCGTGAAGATGCACCATTGAATTCCCAGGAATTTTTCTATGAGACTGCATACAGGAGAGAAAAGTAATCGTTTATTATTGACAGTTTTGGGGTTACATGTTATGATTAAGCAGATTTTGAAAGACGAAGATGCAGAGTAACAGACAGAGTCTTTTCAAAGCAATTGTTTTGGACCACCCGTCAGGGTTAAGGCCATACGGACAGCCGGGTCCACTGCCGATTATGGTAACTTTGGTTACCTTATTGATTGAGTTAAAAGCTCAAATTTTATAAGTAGGTTCCTTTGATAACCGAGATGCGTCAGAAGCGCAGACTTGTGAAACGATCAATAAGAGTAGTAAAAGTATGATTGCTATATAGACTCTGATACGCATGCGAATACAGATCAAACGCAGGTTTGTGGCTTAGTGCCCTGATCTGCGTTTTTTTATGTAAAAGGGAACTGGAATTGGAGGAATGATGAAAGGAAGTCGTTTTAAATTAAACCAGAATCATGCACCGATACATGAAGCTCTGGAGACTTTCCGTCGTATGAGGGTTGTACCATTTGATGTACCTGGCCATAAACGAGGAAGAGGCAATCCGGAACTGACAGAATTTCTGGGACAAAAATGTGTAGGTGTCGATGTTAACAGTATGAAGCCACTGGATAATCTCTGCCATCCGGTATCAGTAATACGGGAGGCAGAAGAACTGGCAGCAGATGCTTTTGGAGCAGCACATGCATTCTTGATGGTAGGAGGCACGACAAGTTCCGTACAGACGATGGTCCTGACTGCCTGCAAACGTGGAGATGAGATCATACTGCCTCGTAATGTCCACAGGAGTGTTTTGAATGCACTTGTTTTATGCGGTGTGATTCCTGTTTATGTAAACCCGGAGGTGGATCAGCGGCTCGGAATTTCCCTTGGAATGAAAAGGGAACAAGTGGAGAAAGCAATAAAAGAACATCCAAAGGCAGTTGCAGTACTGGTAAACAATCCGACTTATTATGGAATATGCAGTGACCTGCGTGCAATCGTCAAGATGGCCCATGATGCAGGAATGCTTTGCCTGGCAGATGAGGCACATGGAACGCATTTTTATTTTGGAGGAGGTCTTCCGGTTTCTGCCATGGCAGCAGGTGCAGATATGGCAGCTGTGTCCATGCATAAGAGTGGAGGAAGTCTTACACAGTCAAGCCTTCTTCTTACTGGTCCGGACGTACACGCAGGATATGTGCGCCAGATCATCAACCTGACACAGACGACCTCAGGAAGCTATCTTCTTATGTCAAGCCTTGATATTTCAAGAAGAAACCTTGCACAGCGCGGCCGTCAGATTTTTCACCAGGTAGCCGATATGGCAGAATACGCCAGAGAGGAAATCAATGCGATCGGCGGTTATTATGCGTTTGGCAAAGAACTGGTAAACGGAAACTCCGTTTTTGATTTTGATATAACTAAATTAAGCGTACATACGCTGGATATCGGACTTGCAGGAATCGAAGTGTATGATATTCTGCGTGACGAATATGATATTCAGATAGAGTTTGGAGATATCGGTAATATTCTTGCCTACCTTTCCATAGGAGACCGTGCACAGGAAGTAGAGCGGCTTGTGAGTGCGCTCGCAGAGATCCGCAGACGTTTTCAGACAGATGGTTCAGGACTTCTGAGCCAGGAATATATTGATCCACAGGTAGTGACCAGCCCGCAGGATGCTTTTTATGCGGATAAATGCAGTCTGCCGCTTCGTGAAACCGAGGGTAAGGTCTGCAGTGAATTTGTGATGTGCTATCCGCCTGGAATTCCGATTCTTGCACCGGGGGAACGTATCACAGCAGAGATCCTGGATTATATTGAATATGCCAAGGCAAAGGGCTGTAACATGACGGGACCTGAAGATCCTGATATTTTGAGACTGAATGTTCTGACAGGGAGGGAATGACAATGGAAATGTGGTT
>OLRJ01001034.1_pt1 | contig 25122 bp, 27 predicted proteins | sample 1672741 | NCBI WGS metagenome assembly OLRJ01 (sample SAMEA3136719, study PRJEB25190) | human gut metagenome | biome: human gut; feature: human-associated habitat; material: faeces | place: Austria | collected 2013
GTAAGGATATTTTATAATCAGAATTTTTAACGAAAATATTTAAAATATATTTAATATTTAAAATGTTTAATATAGACGAAGAATTAAAAAAGCTTCCCGAAAAGCCCGGAATATATATTATGCATGGTGAAAATGATGAAATAATATATGTTGGAAAAGCCAAGATACTTAAGCGAAGAGTAAAGCAATATTTTCAGAACAGCAAAAAGCATTCTCAGAAAATTGAGTATATGGTCACTCATATTACGAGATTTGAATATATTGTGACTGATACGGAGCTTGAGGCACTTGTACTGGAATCTAATCTTATCAAGGAGCACAGACCGAAATACAACACTATGCTCACGGATGATAAGACCTATCCGTTTATCAAAGTAACGGTTAAGGAAAAGTATCCAAGGGTTATGTTTTCACGAGATGCAAAGCATGATTCCAACAAATATTTCGGGCCTTATACTTCAGCCTATGCAGTAAAGGAGACAATTGATTTACTGTGCAGGCTTTATAAGATAAGAACATGCAACAGAAGACTTCCTCAGGATATTGATAAGGAAAGACCATGTCTGGACTATCACATTGGAAAATGTTCCGCTCCATGTGCAAGCGGTATGATTACTGAAGAGGAATACAGAGCCCAGATTGATGAGGTTATTAAGTTCCTTAAAGGTAATTACAAGCCTGTACTGGATTCTCTTACTGAGAAAATGCAGGCACAGGCGGAAGCCATGGAATATGAAGAAGCTGCCAAAACAAGAGATTTATTAGATCTTGTTAGACAGATTACCCAGAAACAGAAGATTACCGGTGACAATAATGAAGACCGTGATGTTATTGCATATGCCATGAAAAATGGTGAATGTGTGGTTTCGGTATTCTTTATCAGATCCGGCAAGTTACTGGGCAGGGATCATTTCCGAATGGATGTGGCAGATGGTGATGACGGCAATATTATATTGTCTCAGTTCCTGAAGCAATATTACGGAGGAACACCTTATATACCGGATATCATTTCTCTTGAGACGGACATTGATGATAAGGAAGTTATCGAGGAATGGTTATCCGCCATAAGAAAGAAAAAAGTTGTAATTATTACGCCTAAAAAGGGATTTCACGAAAAGCTTGTTACCATGGCTAAGGAAAATGCTCTTTTAATTCTTGAAAAGGATGCGGAACGCATTAAGAGAGAAGAGGCCAAAACCACAGGTGCAATGCAGGAAATAGCTGATATTCTTGGGATTGACCATATTTCCAGAGCTGAAGCCTACGACATTTCCAATACCAATGGTGTGGAATCTGTAGGTTCCATGGTTGTATTTGAGGACGGAAGACCTAAGAAAAATGATTACCGTCGTTTTAAGATTAAGACGGTTAAGGGGCCGGACGATTATGCAAGTATGAAGGAAGTTCTTACAAGAAGATTTAGCAGAGCCATTGTGGAACAGAGCGAAGGCGACAGCAAAACCAGCTTTTCCAAGCTGCCGGATATTATTTTAATGGACGGTGGAAGGGGACAGGTCAATATCTGCCTTAAGGTGCTTAAGGAATTAAATCTTCACATTCCTGTTGCCGGTATGGTAAAGGACGACACCCACAGTACAAGAGGCTTATATTATAACAATGTGGAAATGCCAATAAGCACAAGATCTGAAGGATTTAAGCTTATTACAAGAATACAGGATGAAGCCCACAGATTTGCAATAGAATATCATAAGAAGCTCCGTTCCAAGGTTCAGGTTAATTCCGTTTTAGACGATATAAAAGGAGTGGGACCTGCCAGACGAAAGGCTCTTATGAAATATTTTATGGATATCGACAAGATAAGAAATGCAGATGTGGATGAACTTTTAAAGGTTGACGGAATGACCGCCACAGTGGCACAGGCAGTATATAATTATTTTCACTAACATAACAGTTACATGACATATCTTTTATGTTATATGAGAAAGGGGAGAATATGAGCGACATTAATAAAGATCAAATAACTCTCAATAAGAACAAAAGATGGTGGAGTAAGTTCGGTAAATGGATAATCACTGCAATATGCGTTGCCGGTGGTATAGTTGCCATTGTTCTCGCTGTTGTATTTGGCGGTGGGGGTTCAGGTGCTCCTGCTAAAACTGATAAAGAGGAGACAACAGAAACTGCAGAAACTACAACAGCTGCACCTTCAAAGCTTGAAGGACAGATTTTTAAGCTTTCAGGTACAGTTGCAGCTGAAGACTTTGTAAATCAAGGAGTTTTCCAGGATTCTGCATTTATCGGTGATGACTTATTCGACTACTTAGCAGGATATAGCTTAATTGATCAGTCAAGAGTATTTGCCAAGGAAGGCGCAAAGACTGAAGATGGACTTGCAAGTGTAGATAAAGTTAAGGCTTTAAATCCTAAAAAGGTATTTATCAACTACGGAAGAAATGATCTTAATTTTGGAAATGGCAGAAATGCTGAAACTACATCGGATGCGGTAACTGAACTTGTTACAAAGTTAAAGGAGGCATTACCGGATGCTACTATTTATGTTGTTTCAATGATGCCAATTACACAGGATCTTGAAATCTCAAATGGTACATACCATACAGAGAAGGATGTTGATGCTCTTAATACAGCACTTTCAACAAAGACAACTGCAGCAGGTGCCAACTACATTGACATTACAGCACCATTTAAAAAGAACAATGGTTATTTAAATGATGACTACACAGCTGACGGTTATACAATAAGAAAAGCTTACTTCCCATTCTTATTAAATGGAATTGCCAAGACAATAAATAATGGACAGTAATTGATTGTTAAAAATGTGATAGCAGAAGTGAAAGCGTAAAAAGCTCAGTGGCAGATGTTAAAGCATAAAAAAAGCTTAGGCCGAAAGGCCTAAGCTTTTTTTTATTTATATCGAAGTTTATTGTAAGTAAGATACAATCTCAGGATATTATCTCAAATGGATAACATCTGATATATCGAACCTAATTACACTAACTCAGCGATTGTGTAGATAAGGTTCTTTGTATCCTGCCATCCGAGACATGGATCTGTAATAGACTGTCCGTAAACACCGTTTCCGATCTTCTGGCATCCGCCAACGATGTAACTTTCAATCATTAAGCCCTTAACGATAGACTTGATATCATTAGAAATCTGTCTGTTGTGCATGATTTCCTTAGCGATTCTAACCTGCTCCATGTACTGCTTGTTTGAGTTGCTGTGGTTTGTATCAATGATAACAGCGTGGTTAGCAAGGTTACGCTCATTGTACATGTTGAAAAGATTCATAATATCTTCATAGTGATAGTTAGGAATATTTCTGCCATGCTTGTTAGTAGCACCTCTTAAAATAGTATGAGTAAGAGGGTTACCTGATGTCTTAATTTCGCTGTTTCTGTAAATGAATTCCTGCTCTGACTGAGCTGCAGTTACAGAGTTAAGCATAACGCTTAAGTCACCACTTGTAGGGTTTTTCATACCTACAGGAATGTCAAATGCACTTGCAACAAGTCTGTGCTGCTGATTTTCTACAGATCTTGCACCTACAGCTACATATGAAACGATATCATCGAGGTATGCAGCATTTTCAGGGTAGAGCATTTCGTCAGCTGTCATAAAGCCTGTCTGTGTTGCAACATGAAGATGAAGATTTCTGATTGCAATAAGACCTGATAAAAGATCAGATGTCTTTTCAGGATCTGGCTGATGGAGCATTCCCTTGTAACCGACACCTGTTGTACGAGGCTTATTTGTGTAGATTCTTGGAATGATGATGATCTTGTCAGCTACTTTTTCCTGAACCTTTCTTAATCTCTCAACATAATCAAGAACAGCTTCTCCATTATCTGCAGAACAAGGACCAACAACTAATAAGAACTTATCAGAATCACCTGTGAAAATCTTAGCTACTTCCTTATCAAATGCAGCCTTCTGCTCAGCGAAGCCTTCAGGAACAGGGTACATTGTTTTGATCTCTGTTGGATCAGGAATTTTTTTAACTAAGTTGAAACTCATATTATGTCCTCCTATTAATAATCTACATATAAAACTTTAAAAATAGAACGCTTTATAAGCGATTGAATTTTAAACAAAAACAATTTATATATGATTAAATTATTAAAAACACAATTGAAATCATGCATTTAAAAGTGAATCATATTTCAAATATTTATCAAATATATTGTTTATCTTTATAAATAAGTGATGGTTCATATATTAGCACAACGACAGTATAAAATAAACAAAAATTAATGTATAAAACTTGTAAAACAAGGTATTTACAGGGCATTGATTACATATTGGGAAATCAGCATGGAAATGAGCTTCATCCTTTCGAAATCGTAAGGTAAAAGTGTCTTGTTATATAGCGTTCCATAATGTTATAACAATATTCAAATTTATATAAATTTATATATGTAATGAATTTAAAACTTGATCAGGTTTAACTAAAAAGTATAACTGAAAAGGGAATAATAAATGAGAGAATTTAAGAGAAAAATGATGGCACTTGCCGCTGCATCTGCTGTGAGTGTACTCGCTGTAAGCAGCACAGTGGTATATGCAGATAATGTAAATTCAAATCAGGACAATGCACCTGCCATAGGTGCTCCTGCAAATGATGATAACACATTGGAAGTATATGCTGATCCTGCTGATGAAGCCTGAGTTGTATTTAATGGAACAAATTTCCCGGATGCAACTTTCCGTGCATATTTGTCAACTACTTTTGGTTTTACAGAGGGAATGACTCTGACAAGTGTGCAGTTAAACAGAGTTTCAGCTGTTGATGTTCGTAGTAAAAACATCACCTCTTTAAAAGGAATTGAGTATTTTAAAAATCTTCAAATGTATATCATGGCAGTCATTTATATTATTAAATTTTAAATCTTTGTGTTATACTCTTTAAGCTATAGTCATAAATACATAATATTTAATGTACTAATATATGAAATAAGTTCATTTAACAGAATGTATTGCAATTGAATGCATAATATTGAATGCATTAATTAAAAGCCTTTTGGGCTTACAGGAACGGGGTATAAAACTATGACCAATGTTGAATTTTTTATAGATAATGACAATAAAATATATAGTTTTAAAGTAACAGGTCATGTTGATTTTGCGTTAGACGGGGATGATGCCCTTTGTGCGGCTATTTCAACTCTGGTTTCACACACAATCGGACAGGTACATGAATTTACGGATGATCCATGTGAAAATATAGTAGATGAAGATATTCCTATGGTTGTTTTCAAGCTTACAGGAGATGAAATATCAGATCTAAGCTACATTTTCATGGAAAGTTTAGCATCATCAGTTGATGATTTGGCAATGATGCATCCGGATTACATTAAGGTTAGTTATACAGAGAGTTAATTATGTTTGCAGATAGAACGAGAATTTATATTCAATCAGGAAAAGGTGGAGACGGTCATGTCTCATTCAGAAGAGAATTATATGTGCCAAACGGCGGACCGGATGGCGGTAATGGCGGTAATGGCGGTGATGTAATATTTGAAGTGGATAAGGGTATCAATACTCTTGGCGACTTCAGATTTAACAGAAAGTACAAGGCTGCCAGTGGTGAAGAAGGCGGTAAGAGACGTTGTACAGGTAAAAATGGTGAAGATATCATCCTTAAGGTACCTGAGGGAACAGTTATTTACGATGACGAATCAGGCAAGGTAATTGCCGATATGTCAGGAGAGAATGACAGAATGGTTCTCCTTAAGGGTGGAAGAGGCGGTAAGGGAAATATGAACTATGCCACTTCAACAATGCAGGCTCCACAGTACGCACAGCCGGGTGGAGAAGCTAAGGGACTTTGGATCAGAATGGAGCTTAAGCTTATTGCTGACGTTGGTCTCGTAGGTTTCCCAAATGCAGGTAAGTCTACATTCTTATCATCAGTTACAAGAGCAAAGCCTAAGATTGCCAACTATCCTTTCACAACACTTGATCCAAACCTTGGAGTAGTTGATGTGGATGGTTCTAAAGGATTTGTTATTGCGGATATTCCGGGACTTATTGAAGGCGCCGCAACAGGTGCAGGCCTTGGTTTTGAGTTCCTTCGTCACATTGAAAGAACAAGACTTTTAATTCACATTGTGGATATTGCAGGAATTGATGGAAGAGATCCTGTTGATGATATCGAAAAGATTAATAACGAATTATACAATTACGACAAGACAATTCTTGATAAGCCACAGGTTATTGCAGCTAACAAGATTGACTGTCTTACAGAAGAAGAGTTAGAAGAGAGAATTGCCGATATTAAGAAAAAGTATGGCGAGGATATGCAGATTTTCCCAATTTCTGCTGCAACAGGACAGGGCGTTAAGGAATTATTATATAAGGTAAATGATTTACTTGAGGAATTACCTAAGGAAGAAATCAAGTTTACACCTGAAATTGACCTGGATGCTATGTTCAGCGATGGCGAGGATGAGCCATTCTATGTAGAAAGAATTGATGAGACAACATATAGCGTATCAGGACCAAGAGTAGACAAAATGTTAGGATATACAAACCTTGATTCTACAAAGGGATTCCTTTTCTTCCAGAAGTTTATGGAGCAGAACGGTATCATCAAGGAACTCAAAAAACTTGGGCTTTCTGAAGGTGATACAGTAAGAGTAAGTGATTATCTCGACTTTGAGTACTATGAAGGAGATGGAGAAGAATTATTATGACAAGCAAAGAAAGAGCATATTTAATTAAGTTATCAAGTAATTTAAGTCCTGTATTCCAGCTTGGAAAGGAAGGATTTACACCTGAGGTTACTAAGGCTTTATTAGAGGTTTTAGAAGCAAGAGAGCTTATTAAGATCAATATCCTTAAGAACTCACCTGAAGATCCAAAGGAAGTTGCAAGACTTATTGCTGAGAGAACATCATCAGAACTTGTTCAGGTTATAGGAAGAAAGGCCGTACTCTATAAGCCTAACAAGGATCCTAAAAAGAGAAAAATTGAATTAAATGGCTGATGTTGTTAACAAAAGGATACGACGTGTAGGCTGGATTGACATTGCCCGTGGAATATGTATGTTAGCCATAATCGCCGGGCATTTCGGAGTGAACTGGATTGGCAATATAGTATTCCTTTTTCATTTGCCGGTATTTTTTATATTAAGCGGTTATCTTTTTAAAGATGTTCCTCTTACGGCAGGATATATCGCAAAAAAATTTAAAACACTTATGCTTCCATATTTTATAACATGTTTTGCGATAATAATTATTGATGCAATAGTTCTAATTATTCACGGTGATGATTCTATTGCGTCGATAACAGGGAAAATTGCTGATGATTTTACAAGAAGTATATGGGCGTCTGGGTCGTGCACTAAGTTTGGCGATATAGATTTAGGTGGAAGAATAGGAGCGATATGGTTTCTTCCGGCCTTGTTTTTTGCGACTATATTTTTTTCAATTATAAAACGATTAATAAAGAACATATACATACAGGGGGGGGGTAATTGTCAGCCTGGCTCTTGTTGCGTATATTACAGCAAGTCAGATTTGGTTTCCTTTTAGTATACAGTCGGCAATGTTTGCTTTACCGTTTATGTATGCAGGGTATGAAGTAAAACATAATCCGAAAATATTGGCAGGCATTAACAAATTTGCTTTATTTATTATTTCATTAATAGTTTGTATATTTGGATTTTTCTATCTTGAAGGATCATTTTATATGGCATCGGCATATACAAAAGACATTTTGTTTGGATTTATATGTGCATTTGCAGCAAGCTATGCGGTGATTTATATATCAAAGAAAATCGGCAATTTTGCACCGCTTGAGTGGATAGGTAAGAATAGTCTTATTTTTATGTGTGTTCATCTTATACAGCTTGAAACACAGATGTGGGTATTTGATAAGACAATAAACGTAATTGGACTTCCAAATAACGGATATTCAAGAATACTTTTATCCTATATTTCAATACCGATTATTGTATGGGCTGTGCTATGCATTAAGAAAATGCTCCTAAAATACAGAAGCATTGGTAAATCAGAACACAAATTAGTCGTATCCGGTAAAAAAAGAGATGCATCAATAGATGTATTAAGGGCATTTTTGATTATATACATGATAGTCGGACATTTTGCGCCTATTGATGCTGATTTCAGAATGTATATATACAGCTTCCATATGCCGGCATTTATTTTTATTTCGGGATTTTTCTTTAAGGATAATTGCAATGTTTCTCCGGGAGTCTCGATACTGAAGTCAGTAAAGAGTCTGCTTATTCCATATGTTATATGTGCGGCATTTAAGATTATATTTATGGGATATGATGTTGTGGATTATCTTTTAGTATGGGTTAATTTCGAAGATCCGACATTTAAGGTTATTGGAATGGAGTATTTCTTTGTACTGCTATTTGTTATAAGGGCATTGTTCCTGTTAATAAGTACAGTATTTAAAAATGAGTTGTACAGAGCCATAACGGTACTCACTATATCCGTTGTTGGCTTTGGAATCAGCTCTACATCAGTAGAGCTTCCTTGGTTGATTGATATAGCCATGTTTGCACTGGTATTTTATTACATTGGCTTCATATTTAAGAAATACAATATTCTTAAATTGTTTAATGATAATAAGGCAAGTTATTTTGTACTGGCCTTTATCTGGCTGTATATGATTATAAAGGGAAGTTTTGAACTTGTTACAAGAGAATACAACATATACGGACTTGGCGTTATTGGCGCCATTGCAGGTACTATTATTATGTATTACATTGCCAGTTATGTGGCAAAGAATCACAGTGTATCTGCCGTAAATATTTTGAAGTTAATCGGAAGATATACATTGTATATTCTTATAGTTCATGATTTATTTGGAGATTATATACATAATTACATATATCATTCATTAAATACGGATACAATTTACTATATGATTTTCCATACTTTGGTACAGCTAGCATGTGGAGTTATCCTGGGATTAATCTTTGACAAATGTATTCTTAAACCATTTAAAAACAAAAAACATAAAGCGGCTCGAATTCAACTGTCGTATGGAGAGTAAATGTATAAGAAGTTAGGTATTTTAGGCGGAACATTTAACCCGATTCATCTGGGTCATATGGAGCTGGCAAGAACTGCATATGAACATTACGGACTTGATACGGTATTTCTTATGCCTACATCCGGAACATATTATAAAAAAGATGACGAGCTGCTGGACACCTCTGTAAGAGCTGAAATGATTGAGCTATGCATTAAGGATTACAACAGTGAATTATGCGGTGGAGTATTCAGCGAAGAGGGCAGCAGGGATTTCATGCAGCTTTCAATGCTTGATGCAGACCGAAAGGGAATAACATATACTGCGGACACCATAAGAGAGTTAAAGGAACTCTACAGTGACGCCGTAATATATTTCATCATCGGTTCAGATTCTCTTTTATATATTGAAAAATGGAGAAATGCGGAATACATTTTATCAAATGCTGTTTTCCTTGTGGGTCAGAGAGAGGGAGATGATATTGAAAGGATTAATGATCACATTGCAATGCTTAAGGAAAGATTTAATGCAGATGTGAGAGTGATGCCTGTAACTAAATTCCCGATAAGTTCCACAAATATCAGAAAGTATATTTGCGAGAATAAGCCTTTACCGCCAAAGACACTTTCAAAGAGTGTTTATGAATACATTCTGGATAAGCATTTATATAAGAGATAATCAGTAGATATTGTACTAAATGAAAAACATTTAAAAATTTTTAAAAAAGTCCTTGCATTTATTTTGCCTTTGTTATATATTAAACAGGCGGTCGCAAGAGCACATGAGTGCAAGGGCATATGGCTTGTTGGTCAAGGGGTTAAGACGTCGCCCTCTCACGGCGAAAACAGGGGTTCGATTCCCCTACAAGCTACTTAATTAATAATCATGAAAGGAGTAAACCAATACAAAGGTTTACTCCTTTTGCGTTATATGGCAAAGGAGGTAATATGAGCAAAGTATCTTTTTACGAAGAGAAAGCAGAAGAATTTGCAGAACCGCTTGCAGCGGAAATGGGATTCGAGCTTGTTGATGTAGAATTTGTAAAAGAAGGAAGAGAAGACTACTTAAGAATTTATATCGACAAACCGGGTGGCATTAACATTACAGACTGCGAAACCTTCAGCAGAGCAATGAATGAAATCTTAGACAGAGAAGAGTTCATCGATATACCATATATTTTCGAGGTGAGCTCACCGGGACTTACAAGACCTTTAAAGAAAGAAAAGGACTATGACCGTTCAATCGGTAAGCTTGTTGACATCAGCCTCTACAAGGCGATTGATAAGATGAAATATCTTACAGGTATTTTAAAGTCATATACAGCTAAGGAACTTACTATAGAAGATGAATCATCTTCTGATGAGTTAACAATAGAAAGAAGCAATATCGCAGGCATCAGACTTGCATATGTTGAAAAGAAATAATTAATGCTTATTACATTTACATTAAGGAGAAAATGATGGCTAAGGCACAGAGTGGCAAGGATAAAAAGAGCAAGGAGCAGGTATTACTTGAGGCAGTTGATGATCTTAACATAATCAGCGGAATCGATAAGGATGTAATGTTCGATACTATCGAAAAGGCACTTCTTGAAGAATATAAGTCACAATATGGAACAGATACCGACTGTATCATTAAGGTAGACAGAGTTACAGGTGAATTTCATATCTACGCTAAGAGAATTGTAATTCCTGATGACGAAATCTATGAATATGCTGATGACGACAGATTGGAAACTATTTCTACAATGCTTTTATCAGAAGCCCGTGAATATGTTCCTGAAGCTCAGGTAGGTGAGGAAATCACTATTGAACTCCCAACTGACAAATTCACAAGAACAGCTTCTAAGAATGCTAAGAACGCAATCGTTCAGAAGATCAGAGAAGAGCAGAAGAATGCATTGTATAATGAATTTAAGAGCCAGGAAGGTACTCTTATCACAGGTACAATTCAGAGAATTGACGAAAGAGGAAATGTTCTTCTTGATATCGGCAAGACACAGACTAACTTAAGAAAGAGCGACCAGGTTAAGGGTGAAGAGTATACTGTAGGCAGCAGAATCCGTGTTGTTGTAGTAAATGTTGACAACAAGGGTAAGGGCGGTATCTACATTAAAGTTTCAAGAAGCACTCCTGAATTTGTTAAGGCACTCTTCAAGGAAGAGGTTACTGAAATCCAGGACGGCACAGTTGTTATTAAGAACATAGCAAGAGAAGCCGGATCAAGAACTAAGATGGCTGTATGCTCAACAAATGAAGACGTTGATGCTGTTGGTTCATGTGTAGGTAAGAACGGTGAAAGAGTTAAGAGAATCGTTGCTGAATTAAGCGATGAGCAGATTGACGTAATCGAGTGGAGTGACAATTCTGTAAGACTTATCAAGAACGCTTTAAGCCCTGCAAGAGTTTTAGAGATTGAAGTTGATGAGGATGAAAGAAAGGCTAAGGTTATCGTTTCAGACGATCAGCTTTCACTTGCAATCGGTAAGGCAGGACAGAACGTAAGACTTGCTGCAAAGCTTACAAACTACGGAATCGATATCAAGAGCGAATCACAGATTGAAAATGAAGCTGCTGATATGGATTATGAGCTGGAAGATTTCGATGATGAACTCGACTCAAATTATGAGCCTGAAAATACAGATAACGAATCTGAAGCAAATGAAGAATAATTAAGAAACATTGCGGAGGCTTCCATGACAGAGAAGAAAATAAAACAACGAATATGTATAAGCTGTTCTGAGAAAAAGGACAAGGCTGATTTATTTAGAGTGGTGAAAACACCGGATGGAGAATTGGTTATAGACGATACCGGTAAAGTAAACGGTCATGGCGCCTACATTTGCAGGAACAGTGAGTGTATTAAGAATGCATTGGAGAGAAAGCGATTTGACAGAGCTTTTAAAATGCATGTAACTATTCCCGATGAATTAAAGGACAGACTTCTCAATATGGGTTAAGAGCTGTTTTTAGATTTTTTATACAGAAGAGGTGATAAGAATGAAGGCTGAAAGCTTCCCTAAGAAAGTAAAAACTATCAGGTCAATACTTGGAATATGCGCAAAAGCCGGAAGGTTATCCAGTGGCGAAGACACATGTATAAGAGATATACAGTCCGGGAAAGCATATGCAATATTGCTTGCAAGTGATGTTTCGGAAAATACAAATAAATTATTTACTAATAAATGTGAATTTTACGAAGTTCCATTGATTAAAGTAAAAGAAAATAAACAGGAACTCGGTGCCATAATAGGTAAATCAGACAGATCGGTTGTGTCTATACTTGATTTTGGCTTTGCTGAGGCTATGATAAATATTCAAGGTGAATAAGGAGGGGTTGGATGAGAGTACATGAAATCGCAAAGGAATTAAATATTCCATCAAAGGAAATATGTGCTTATTTAAGTACAGACAGTAAGAATTTCACTAATTTCAGTGGTCTTTCAGATGATGAAGTAAAAAGAGTACGTGGAAAATATGGATCTGATTCCAAATCTCAGACAAGTGAAAACAAAGATAATGTAAAAAAAGATAGTATAAAACCTGATTCTAATAATAAACAGAGAAGTAAGACAGAAATGAATACATCTGAAGAAAAGAAAAACAGAAACAATAACGATAACAGAAATAGAGAAAGATCTAACGGAAATCAGAGAAATTCTTCAGGAGATAAGAAGAACGGTTATAACCACAATAACAACGGCGGCAAGAAGTTCGGTTCAAGACCTGATAACAGAAACAAGTCTGACAACAGAAATGGCGAAGGCCGTGACGGTCAGAGAGACAACAGAAACAACAACGGTGATTTCAGAAAGAACAACAACGGCGACAAGAAGTTCGGTGACAGAAATCAGAATGGTGGTAAGTTTGACTCTAACAGAAATGGCGGAGCAAAGAACAACGACAGAAAGCCTGCTTCAGACGATATGACTTCAAAGAATGGAAAGAATCCTTCAAGAAAGTTTAACAACAATAACAACTCTAAGTTCTCTAAGGATAAAGAGAAGAACAAGGGTAAGAACAGAGAAAATGATATCGCTGCATTAGATAAGCCAAAGAAGGAGAAGAAGGAAGAAGTTATTAAGACAATTATCCTTCCTGATATGGTTACAATTAAGGAGATTGCTGAAAAGTTAAAGCTTCAGCCTGCAGCCCTTATTAAGAAGTTATTCTTACAGGGTAAAGTTGTAACAATCAATGATGAGCTTACTTATGATGAAGCAGAAGAAATCGCTCTTGAGTACAACGTTTTATGTGAGCATGAAGTTAAGGTAGACGTTATTGCAGAGCTCTTAAAGGAAAATGATGATGAGGATGATGAAAGCAAGCTTACACCTCGTCCTCCTGTAGTAGCTGTAATGGGACACGTTGACCATGGTAAGACATCTCTTCTTGATGCTATCAAGAATTCACATGTTACAGATAAGGAAGCCGGCGGTATCACACAGAAGATTGGTGCATACCAGGTTAAGACACAGGGCGGAGACCTTATTACATTCCTCGATACTCCTGGACATGAAGCATTTACAGCCATGAGAATGAGAGGTGCTGAAGCTACTGATATCGCTATCCTCGTTGTAGCGGCTGATGACGGTGTAATGCCTCAGACAATTGAAGCTATCAACCATGCTAAGGCAGCGGGTGTTGAAATCATCGTTGCAGTTAACAAGATTGATAAGCCAACAGCTAATATCGAAAGAGTAAAACAGGAGCTTATGGAATACGAGCTTATTCCTGAAGAATGGGGCGGTACAACAATTTTCTGTCCTGTTTCAGCAAAAACAGGTGAAGGTATCGATGACCTTCTTGAAATGATTATGCTTACAGCTGACGTTTTAGAGCTCAAGGCTAATAAGAAGAGAATGGCAAGAGGTATCGTTATCGAGGCTGAGCTTGATAAGGGCAGAGGTGTTGTAGCGTCTATCCTCGTACAGAAGGGTACACTTCACGTTGGTGACTCTGTTGCTGCTGGTTCAAGCCACGGTAAGATCAGAGCCATGATCAACGATAAGGATAAGAGCATTAAGGAAGCAGGTCCATCTGTTCCTGTTGAAATCCTTGGTCTTAACGAAGTACCTAATGCCGGCGAAATTATCATGGCATTCGGAAATGAGAAGGAAGCAAGAAACTTTGCTGATACATTCATTTCTGAAGAAAAGAAGAAGATGGTTGATGAGTCTAAGCACAGAGTTACTCTTGATGACTTATTTGATCAGATTAAGGCTGGTACAGTTAAGGAACTTAATCTTATTATCAAGGCTGACGTACAGGGTTCTGTAGAAGCTATCAAGACAAGTCTTGAGAAGTTATCAAATGAAGAAGTTGCTGTTAAGATCATCCACAGTGGTGTTGGTAACATCAGTGAGTCTGACGTTATCCTTGCATCTGCTTCAAATGCTATCATCATCGGCTTCGGTGTTAAGCTTGACGGACAGGCTAAGACAACAGCTGATAATGAAGATGTTGATATCAGATTCTATAGCGTTATTTACCATGCTATTAACGATATCGAAGCTGCTCTTCACGGTATGCTTGAGCCTATCTATGAGAAGCAGGAAATCGGTAAGGCTGAAATCAGACAGATTTTCAAGGCTTCAGGTGTTGGTAATATCGCGGGTTCTATCGTTACAGAAGGTAAGCTTAAGGCAAGAGCTCTTTGTACAATCCTTCGTGACGGAAATGTTATCTATGATGGTAAGATAGCTTCACTTAAGAGATTTAAGGACGAAGTTAAGGAAGTTAAGGGCGGATACGAGTGTGGTCTCGTATTTGAAGACTTCGGTAATATACAGGAAGGTGATATTGTAGTAGCATCTGAAATGGTTGAGATACCAAGATAATCAAATTTGTGATACAATAACACTTAAGTAATAAAAGGCTTTATCTAATTTAGATAAAGCCTTTTTTAGGTAATGAATTCATGCATATGTTTGTGCATATGCTCTGTTAACAGGTGAATATATGAGAAAAAACAGTATAAAGAATATTAGAATTAACAATGAAGTCCGCAAGGAACTCAGTAACATTATCAGCAATGAAGTTAAGGATCCAAGAATCAGCGGTCTTACAAGTGTAACAGATGTATATGTTGCACCAGACTTAAAGACATGTAAGGCATATATCAGTGTTCTTGGTGACAGAGCCGCATTAAATGAAACAATCGACGGTTTAAACAGTGCAAAGGCATTTATCAGAACAAGAATTGCCAAGACAATCAACTTAAGAAACACACCTGAAATTGAATTTATCGCTGATGACTCAATTGAGTACGGTGTAAGAATGTCTAAGCTTATTGATGACGTAAAGGGTGATTCAGCAACAGAAGCTGAGACTGAAGAGGATTAATTATAAAAATAATAATTCTTAATCCTTTTTTCATTAAAAGATGGTATTAATTAAGAATTATTATTTTTAAAATTGCAATTGCTACCGCAATTACGGTTTTTATAAGCTTTATAAGTAGAGCAATTAAAATTGGATTGTGTTTTTAATTGTTCTTTCAGTTCGGTAAGTCAGAAAGGTTACTATGATAAAAATTGACAATATTATTAAAGAACATAATGTTAAAAGTGTCGGAATAACCGGTCATATTAATCCTGACGGTGACTGCATTGGATCAGTTTTAGGATTATACAACTATATTACCTATAACTATCCTGAAATAAAGGTTGTTCCATATCTTACAGGTAAGCCGGGTGAATATTCATATTTAAACGGCTTTGATAAAATCATGACTGAGGACGACGGATTTGTTCCGGATATGTTTGCTGTACTGGACTGCTCTGCAAAGGAGAGAATTAAGCCATTTGCAAGAATATTCGACAGTGCAGGAGTAACTGTAAATGTTGATCACCATGTTTCAACAGGTGAAAAAATGGCAGATTATACTTACATAGATGATACAGCACCTGCCGTATGTGAGGTTTTATATACAACATTAGACAATACAAAGTTCAATAAGAACGTTGCAGAGTGTATTTACACAGGTATTGTTACTGATTCAGGTGTATTTAAATATGCTGCAACAAGACAGAAGACAATGGAAATTGCCGGAGAGCTTATCACTTATGGATTTGATTTCAGTGATATTATAGACGGTGTATTCTATGAGAGAACATTTACTCAAACTAAGGCACTTGCCAAGGCCATAGACAATGCAGAGCTTTTATTTGACGGTAAGGTATCATATTCATATGTAACTAAAGAGGATATGGAATCTGTAGGTGTTAAGCCTTCTGATCTTGGTGGAATAGTTGAGCAGCTCCGTTTAATCAATGGCGTTGAAGTTGCGGTATTTATTTATCCTACATCTGATGGAATGAATAAGGTCAGCATGAGATCAAAGAAATATATTGATGTGAGCAAATATGCCATAAACCACGGTGGTGGTGGACATATCCGTGCAGCAGGATTTTCAACATTTGATGGAATGAACAAGATTAAACAGGATATAGTAGCATTTTTAGAAAAAGAGTTATCGTAAAAGGGGATCGATGTGATAGACGGAATAATACCGATATATAAAGAAAAGGGATTTACTTCATTTGATGTATGTGCCAAGGTAAGAGGTATTATTCATCAGAAAAAAGTAGGTCATACGGGAACCCTGGATCCAATGGCTGAGGGCGTGCTTCCGGTATGTGTAGGTTCATGCACCAAGCTGAGCGATTATATTGCAGGAAGTAAAAAGGAATATGTTGCTGAGCTTGTAATTGGATTTAGCACTGATACATTAGATGTAACAGGAAATGTTGATGAAAAGGATGTAAATCTTCTCGGCGAGGGTGTTGATTCATCAGTTAAGGCAACAGAACTTGTTAACAGCGAAAGATTTGAAAATGCCTTACCTGAATTTACAGGTGACATTGAGCAGATTCCACCTATGTATTCAGCAATACGTCAGAACGGAAAGCATCTCTACGAGCTTGCAAGAGAGGGGAAGGTCGTAGAGAGAAAGCCAAGAGCCGTTAAGATATATGGTATTGAATTGCTTGATAAGGAAGTTGTTTCTTTGTCAGAAATTCAGAATATATCTGAAAATGTAAAAGAGACTATTGGTGATATAAAAGTTGCAAAATACAGCATTAAGGTTCAGTGTTCAAAGGGAACTTATATAAGAACTCTTATTGATGATATAGGACGCGCTTTAGGCTCATTTTCATGCATGAGCGAGCTTACAAGAACATATACAGGTAATATCGATGTTTCAGAAACAATAAAGCTTTCAGAACTTGAGAACATTTTCAAGGATGGAAATATTGATTCAGTATTGATAAAACCTGATGTTCCATTTTCAGACATTGGTAAAATTACGATAGAAGAAGAATTTTCAAAATTGTTGTACAATGGCAATAAAATTGCTGAGTACATGATAAAAGAAAGCGACTTTGATGCTTTCGACAATATAAATATGGCAAGAGTGTATGATTCCCATGGGGCATTTATAGGAATCTACGAAAGAGATGGAGACATCCTCAGAACAAAAGTGTTTTTGTATGACATGAACAGGGTTTGATATGTTAGTAGTAGATAATTTAGCAGAGTATAAGAATATTTGCGATGGTCCGATAGCAGTGACTCTCGGTAAATTTGACGGTTTTCACATAGAGCATTGTAAACTTGTGGACAGAACCGTAGAGCTTGCAAAGGAAGACGGATTAAAGAGTGTGGTTATCACATTTCTTGACATGCCAAGTTCCTTAGCCAAAACAACTAAATACCTCATGACAAAAGAAGAGAAGCGAATATTCTTAAAGGACAAGGGCGTGGATATCCTTATAGAATGTCATTTTACGGATGAAATTATGCATATTTCTCCGGAGGATTTTATAAGAAAGGCTCTGGTAGATGCTCTTAAGGTTAAATATGTCTGCGTAGGTGAAAACTTTACTTTCGGCTATAAGGGTGCGGGCGACGTGGAAATGCTTAAGGAATTTTCAAAGAGATTTGATTTCTGTGTTCAGATTGAGCCTACATACCGCTTACATGGTAATGTACTCAGCTCCACAGCCATAAGAGAGAACTTAAAATCAGGCAACATGAAGGCCGTAATGGAAATGCTTGGACATGACTATTCACTCTACGGTATTGTTACAAGAGGTAACAGACTTGGCCACACTATAGGAATTCCTACACTTAATCTCTATCCTGCAGAATCCAAGGCACTTCCTCCATTTGGAGTGTATGCCACAAGAGTTTCAGTGGGAGATGACACATACAATGCCGTAACCAATATCGGCATCCGACCAACAGTAGAAGATCTAGGTGATAAAAATATTGGTGCCATAAGTGTTGAGAGCAACATTTTAGATGAAGCATTTGACAGGGAACTCTACGATGAGGAGATCAAAGTAGATTTAATTGAAATGATTCGTCCGGAAGAGAAGTTTAATTCACTTGATGAATTAAAGGCTGCAATTGCTAAAGATAAAATAAAAGCGTTAGAGATATTAAATTAATTTCCGTGTTGAAATATATATTTATATATGTTAAACTTGTGAAGTTGTTTATAACCGATGTTCAGCAGTAGGAGTTATCCACCTTTGCTTAATATCAGGTGTTTTAATTTAATGGAGGATTATTATGATTTCAGCAGAAAAGAAGCAGGCTATTATCAAAGAGTACGCAAGAAAAGAAGGCGATACAGGTTCACCAGAGGTTCAGATCGCTATCCTTACAGCAAGAATTAAGGAACTTACAGAGCACCTTAAGGTTAACAAGAAGGATTACCATTCAACAAGAGGTCTTTTAAAGATGGTTGGTAAGAGAAGAGGTCTTCTTGACTACCTTAAGAAGAAAGATCTTGAAGGTTACCGTGCACTCATCGCTAAGCTTGGTATTCGTAAGTAATTATAAAAGATAGATATTGAAGGTTAAGCTTATTATACCTTTTGTAATATATCGTATATTTTTAAGCTTCCATATTGTAAGATATGGAAGCTTTTTATTTATCAGGAGAGAATCATGGCAGGACATTCAAAGTTTTCCAATATTAAAGCTAAAAAAGAGAAGAACGATTCAGCTAAGGGTAAAATATTTACAAGAATCGGAAAGGAAATCCTCATCGCTGTTAAAGAGGGTGGCCCTGATGTAAATAACAACTCAAAGCTTCGTCAGATCGTTGCTAAGGCTAAGGCTAACAACATGCCTAACGACAACATCGAAAGAAGTATCAAGAAGGCTGCTTCATCTTCAGAGGCAGATTTAGAGAGCATCGTATACGAAGGTTACGGTCCAAGCGGTACTGCAATCATCGTTGAAGCTCTTACAGATAACAGAAACAGAGCTGCATCAAACATCAGATTTGCATTTACAAAGGGACAGGGTAACATCGGTACTCCTGGATGCGTATCATTCATGTTTGATACAAATGGTCAGCTTATCATCGATAAGGAAGAGTGTGACATCGATACAGATACACTTATGATGGCTGCGTTAGATGCAGGCGCACTTGACTTCATCGAAGAAGAGGATTCATACGAAGTATTAACAGATCCTGCTGATTTCGATACAGTAAGAGAGGCACTTGAGGCAGAGGGAATTACATTTGCATCTGCTGAAATTACAAGAATTCCTCAGACATATGTAAAGCTTACAGATGAGACAGATATCAAGAACATGAACAAGCTTCTTGAAATGCTTGATGAAGATGATGATGTTCAGAACGTATATCACAACTGGGAAGAGTAATTTCTAAGAGAATAATTATAAAAAGTACAATTTCTAAAAGAATAATTTCTGATAGAAATTAATATACTTATAAAGCTTAGGTCTTTAAGGCCTAAGCTTTTTTTATATCAACATTTATATGTTTTATTTATACAGATTAACTTCGTGACATAACATCTGATTAAGTAAATTGCTCCAGGCAAAAAAAGTTATCAATTTTTATCCTGTACACCGTACTGTAGCCCACATTCGTCCTTTTTTATATGTCTAAATTATGTTAATATTAAACAGATACAATTTCTTAAAAATGTGGACCAATTATGAATAAAAATAAACTGATAATACAGATAAAGCTTGCTATGTATGAGAAAAAAACAGGAAGAACGGCAGAGCAGCTTGAAAAAAGCAGGAAAAGCTCATACGTTTTTCGTGGAGTTGTGTGGACATTTATTTCCATAACAATAGCTTATATATTATGCAGAATCATTTATACAATGATTTTTGGTGATATTGGACAGAGTTTTTCTAATTTTATGAACAATCCGTTGCTGTTATTCAGTAAATTCCATGACTTTTTAATATATGGAATCGCTGAAGGCGTTTTTATTCTTATCGCAATAGGAATTTATTCCAAGAGATACTATCTTAAGGTTTCAGAGCTTAGAACATATCTGAAAAGAAGAAACTATATTGAATCAACGAACAATGAGGAGACGACAGGTCAATGAATTTTTTATTACAGATGAGAGAGCGATTTCTCAAATATTATGAAACTCATGATACATTAGTCAGATTTTTGTTCAGATTTGCGATGTTACTGATTTCATTATCGGTTGTTACATACATGATAGGATTTGCATCTATATTGTGTATGCCGTTAGTGATAGTGGCAATATCAGTCGCGGGAGCATTTGGTAAAAATTATGTACAGATTCTTATAGTTTCGTCAGTTATTACCATTCATTTGTATGCTATTTCCTCGGAACTGGGAACGGTTGTGTTGTGTATATTTGCGATCAGCTATCTTGTAGTATTCAGGTTTGCTCCAAGAGCTGTGAATGCAGTGCTTCTGACATTTATGTGTTTCGCATTACAGATACCTTATGTTTTACCGATTGTAATTGCCTTATATGTGCCGGTTTCATGTTTATTCTCAGTAAACATGGGTATTCTTATGTATTACATTTTAAGAAATGTGAGCAAATTCGAGTTAAATCTTACACGAGATATAATGGAGAACAGTTCCAATGCACTCCTGTTCGTTGCAAATCACATTTTAAACAACAAGGAAATGCTCATAATGATGGTGTCATTTACCATAATAATCGTTGTGGTGGGCATCATAAGAAATTCAAGTCTTAACAATGCCTGGAGATTAGCTACCGTAGTAGGTACAATTGTCCAGTTGTTCTTAATAGTAATTTTGTATTTCATCTGGAGAGTGGATACTCCGATAATAATGTTCATTATAGAAACAGCCATTGCATTATTTATAGGCTTAATGAGCAGTATTTTCACATTTAACGCTTCATACGCTAAGACTGAGCGATTAGAGTTTGAAGATGATGACTATTATTATTACGTAAAAGCAGTGCCTAAGATTAAGGTATCAGTTGACAATATTAAAGTTACACATATTAATGCTAAGAATAGCAAAGAGAAGGATAAGAAAAAGGAGCAGTAATTGTCTCTATGATAACGTCATTTTTTGAAAGTTTTATGTCAAAAATATACATACCTTCTATTTCGGTTATAGATATTATTGAAATAGCAATTATTTCGTTTTTGACATTCAGAATTATACTGTGGCTTCGAAGCACGAAGGCATGGTCCATGCTTAAGGGTGTAGCTGTAATTATTATATTTATTTTTATAGCATATATCTTAAACATGAGAACCATCTTGTGGATTGTAAAGCGTCTGGTGGATGTAGGACTCATCGCCTTCGTTATCCTGCTTCAGCCGGAAATCCGAAGAGCCCTGGAGAAACTTGGTGTCAGGTTCTTTAAGACGGGCGGACTGTTTAAAAATAATGATTCGTACCAGCGATTTAGTCAGCAGTCTATATTTGAAATAGTAAATGCCACATATGATATGGCTTCCGTAAAGACAGGAGCACTGATAGTTCTCAGTCAGGAGATTTCGCTTGATGAGTACATAAAGACCGGTATCCAGATTGACGGTAAAATATCAAGTGGATTGCTTATTAATACATTTGAAAAAGATACACCTCTTCATGATGGTGCCGTGATAATTGAGGGAGACAGACTTGTGTGTGCAACAGCATACCTTCCATTATCACAGAATCAGAATGTCAGCAAGGAGCTTGGAACGAGACACAGAGCAGCCCTTGGTATGGCAGAAGAAACAGATGCATTTGTAATAGTTGTATCTGAAGAAACAGGTAAGGTTGCAGTTGCCTGCGGCGGTATGATTAAGAGAAATGTAGAAAGAGAAACTCTTTATCATATGCTTGAGTATTTAAGAAGTAATTCAGGAAGTGTTAATCCTATAACATACAACAACAAAAAAGAAAAAGATATGAAAAGCGAAGTGTGATAAATATGAAGAAAAATATATTTAAAAATATGTGGCTTAAGATCATTTCTGTTGTAGTCGCGGTGCTTATATGGATAACACTTGCTAATATTTATGACGGTGAAGTCAGCGTTACACTTAACAATGTGTCAGTCCAGCTGACTAACATTAACAGCGTGACGGATAAGGGATATTCATATGAAATACTTAACGGCGGAAAGATATCTGTAAATATAACAGGGCCAAAAAGTAAGGTATCCAACATTAAAGCAAATGATATAGTTGCCACAGCAGATTTAAGTGATCTGAATATGTTTACAAACAGTGTGGATATTGATGTAAGCATTGTGAAAGACGGTGAAAAGGTTAGTGACATTATAGTAGTGCCTAATACATCATCCGTTATAATGGGGATAGGCAATAAAAGTGTTAAAACATTTCCACTGGTACTTGATGCAGACAGCCTGAAGGAAACAAATCATGTTTTAACCAATTGGGAGCTTCCATTTGACACCGTTATAATTTCAGGTAATGCGGATGCAGTAGACAGAATTGCTACAGTTAAAGCTACATTACAGGGCGAGCTTAACGAAGAACATGCTACGAAACTATCCATAAATATTCCGATAGTGGCATATGATTCAGACGGTGATGTAATAAATGATTCGTCACTTACAATGTCAAGAAACAATATCAGCTTTGATGCAAATATTCAGAAGGTTAAAACAGTACCGTTAGTATATAATACAACAGGAAATGTTGCCCAGGGACATACTGTACAGAGTATCACACCTTCTCAGAAGGAAGTGACAATTCAGGGAAATGATGACGTTATAGATGCCATAACAAATATAGAAATCCCTGCTAACTTAATTGATATTACGGGAATTACAAGTGATAAGACATTTAAGGTATGGCTTACTGATTATTTACCTGAGGGCGTTACATTAAAGAGTGACAGCCTAATTACTATCGATGTGGAAGTAGAAGCTACAGCAAATAATTAAATTATTAAATAATTTAATAAAATAAAAACAAGCCTCATAAGGTGGACTCACTAAGGGATTTTTAACCCTTTAAAAATTCGGCATAACTTACAGCATTGTAGGTTATGCCGTTTTTGTTTATTCTGTGGGAATATCAACTGCACCAATGAAATTCCAATGGATGCAGATTGTCTGTTTCTTGGTTCTTGTTCCCGGCACCTTTTCAGGCTTGTAAACATCAATTCTCTCAACAAAGCTGCGAATAATCTCGCCAGTGATTTCAGTAATATCAGTGTACTTTCGTACCACCTTGAGAAATGAGTCAACATTCAGAGATTGCTCTTTTGTCTGACCTATGAAAGACTTTAGCTCATTTTTGCGCTTAAGTAATTCTTTTTGTTCTGCCTCATAGGTTTCGGTCATCTTCATAAATCGTTCATCAGAAATCTTGCCATCAATGTTATCCTCATAAAGCCTTTGAATAATGGTATCAAGCTTTGTTATTCTTGTAGTTGCCTGCTCAAGTTCCTTGTGGCTGTTACGAAGCTGTTGGTTCAGTTCCTTTTCGCTTTGCTTAGTTACAAGCTCTACGAACTCATCTTCATGTTCACGGGCATAAGCAGTAATCTTCCTTATTTCTCTAAGCAGAATTTCTTCAACCTGAACATTATGAATCTGATGAGAAGAACAACCACCTTTGATTTTTCTGTATGTAGCACATATGAAATGCTCCTGCTCGTGAGTCCAGCCTCTTGCTCTGACTTGGTATAACTTAGCACCACAGTCTGCACAGAATAGCATTCCACTTAATACAGGCATTTCACCCATAGGCGTAAGTCTGCGTCTGCCATCACGGATTCGCTGGACAATATCAAATGTTTCCTGGTCGACTATCGACTCGTGTGCATTTTTGAAGATTACCCATTCGGACGGATCATTGTTGATTTTCTTCTTGCACTTGAAGGACTTCTTGCGAGTTTTGAAATTCACAATGTGTTCTAAGTATTCCTGTTTGCTTAAAATATCGGCTATAGTTCTCTGTTGCCAGAAACCTGCCTGTTCCGATTTTCTAGCAGGAACCTTAATACCAAGTGCAGCATAATGCTCAGTAGGTGTTGGTATTCCTTTACCCATAAGTGCCTTTGCTATCTGCGATGGACCTTTACCTTCCACACACATTTTGAAGATATCCTTTACAACCGGAGATGCCTGCTCATCAATTACCCAGTGGTTTTTATCATTAGGGTCTTTAAGATATCCATAAGGTGGATTGGTACACAGTGGTTTTCCTGAATTGCCCTTTGCCTTGAACACTGCTTTTATTTTCTTTGATGTATCCTTGGCATAGAATTCATTGAACAAATTGATGAATGGAGTCATATCGTTATCCACCTGATTGGCAGAATCAACACCATTGTTTATTGCAATGAATCTGATATCGGCATTCGGAAATACCATCTCTGTGTACATTCCAACCTGCAAGTAGACACGTCCGAGTCGGCTCATATCCTTTACAATAATGGTTGAAACTTTTCTCTCATCAATAAGCCCTGTTAGTCTTATCCAACCCGGTCTGTTGAAGTTCGTTCCACTGTATCCATCATCTACAAAGAATACTAAATTCCTGAATCCGTTATACTCAGCATACTTTTTAAGCATTGCCTTCTGAGACGAGATTTGTCAAGGGTATTTTTCCCATATTGTAAAGATAAATAAATTTGCTGATGATTCTGTGAAAAACTAAACAAGCCGACTGTATTATACCAGTCGGCTTGCAGGTTACTCAATATTAAAATATTAGTTGATATTGATTTTTGCCCATCCAAATGCTATAATGTTTTCGAATATAGCAGACAGGCTCTCACATAGAGTGGCAAACTCTGCGAAAAATATTGACATATTTTTTGAAATCGGCGTATTGATGTGGACTCTCCACCCCG
>OLRJ01001037.1_pt1 | contig 25097 bp, 19 predicted proteins | sample 1672741 | NCBI WGS metagenome assembly OLRJ01 (sample SAMEA3136719, study PRJEB25190) | human gut metagenome | biome: human gut; feature: human-associated habitat; material: faeces | place: Austria | collected 2013
CGCTCTTCCGATCTCCGTTTTGCGGGCGGCGTGCCCGCAGAGCGCCGCGCTGGAGCTGGGCGTGTTTCGGCGGATGACGCGCGCCCAGCGGCAGGAAATCGCGCGGGAGGCGAAGGTCGTCTATCTCTATCAGGATGTGATCGACCGCGCGGGCGAAAGCGACGGCGACGTGTTCGCCGCGTGCGAAACCGCGATGAGCGAAATCGAGCAGGCGATGCGCATGCTGGTCAGCGAGTTGAGCGCCGCGTGCATCTATGTCACGGCGGATCACGGGTTCATCTACACCCGCTCGCCGCTGGAGGAGACGGATAAGGCGGAGCGGGAGCTTGCGGCGGGCGACGTGCTCTGCTATAAGCGGCGCTATGCGGTTGTGCGGGAGAACGTCAGCGACGAGCGGACGCTTTCCATGCCGCTGACGATGCTCGGCCGGCCAGAATGGGCCTGCGTCACGCCGCGCGGCGATCTGCGCTTTAAGCAGCAGGGAGGCGCGTCGCCGTATATGCACGGCGGGCTTTCCCTTCAGGAGCTGGTCGTCCCGCTCATCGCGTATCGCAACAGGAAGGCGGGGCAGAAGGGCTACCGCGCGATCACCAAGGCGGACATTGTGCTGCTCGGCGAGAATCGAACCATCAGCAACGGCATTTTCACGCTGGTGTTTTATCAGCAGGAGGCCTGCGGCGGCAAGGTGCAGCCGCGCACGGTCAACGCGCGCTTTGTGGATCGGCGCGGGCAGCCCGTCAGCGACAGCCACCGCATCATCGGCGACAGCGCCGCGGCGGAGAACAACGACCGCACAACGCGCGTCACCTTCCGCCTGCTGGGCAGCAATTACGATAAAAACGAACGTTACGACCTCGTGCTGACCGATGAAGACGATCGAACCGAACTCGCGCGGGTTCCGTTTACCATCGACATCGTGTTCGGCATGGACTTTGATTTTTAAGGAGGCGGGAACATGGATGCACTGGATCGAAAGATCAACGAGGTGTTTCCGGGAAAGGTCGTCCGAAAGGATTTGACGGCGCTGCTTCGCCGCGGCGCGAACGTGCCGACCTTCGTGCTGGAATATCTGCTCGGCATGTATTGCGCGACCGACGATGAAACGGCCATCGCCGAGGGCGTGGAAAAAATCCGCAAAATTCTCGCGGAAAACTATGTCCGCCCGGAAGAAAGCGAAAAGGTGAAATCGCTCATCCGCGAGCGCGGGGAATATACCGTCATCGACAAGGTCAGCGCCGTGCTGGATGAATACAAGGATATCTACGTCGCGCGGTTTTCCAATCTGGAAATCGAGCCGTTCGTCCTGCAAAGCGATTACGCCGTGAAATACACCAAAATCTTGATGGGCGGCATCTGGTGCATCGCGCGCATCGGCTATACCTATCAGCAGGATTCGATGGAGGACGAGAAGAAGCGCCGCAAAAAGCGCGGGCCGGAGGATTCGCCTTTCCGTATTCTCGGCCTCAAGCCGATTCAGCTCCCCAACCTCGACGCGGCGGAGATGATCGACAAGCGGAAGGAATTTACCACCGAGGAATGGATCGCGATGCTGCTCCGCTCGGAGGGCATGGAGCCGGACGCGCTGAGCGAAAAAGAAAAGCTGCATTTCATCGAGCGCATGGTGCCGCTGGCCGAGCACAATTACAACCTCTGCGAACTCGGCCCGCGCGGCACGGGCAAGAGCCATCTGTATAAAGAGATTTCGCCATATTCCATTCTGATGAGCGGCGGACAGACGACCACGGCGAACCTGTTCTACTCCATGGCGGCGCACAGGGTCGGGCTGGTCGGCCATTGGGACTGCGTGGCCTTTGACGAGGTGGCGGGCATGCGTTTCCGCGATCTGGACGCGATTCAGATTATGAAGGATTACATGGCCTCCGGCTCGTTTGCCCGCGGGCGGGACATGATTAACGCGGATGCGTCGATGGTCTTTGTCGGCAACATCAACGACAGCGTGCAGAATCTGCTCAAGGTTGCGCATCTGTTTGAGCCGTTCCCGCCCGAATTCAACAACGACAGCGCGTTTTTTGACCGGATTCATTATTACCTGCCCGGCTGGGAAATTCCGAAAATGCGTTCGGAGCTGCTGACGGAAAAATACGGCCTGATTACGGATTGTCTGGCCGAGCTGACGCGGGAGCTGCGCAAAAAGGACTGCACGCATCTGCTCGACGCCTATTTCCGCCTGAATGGCAAATTCAACAAGCGCGATGAAATCGCCGTGCGCAAGACCATGTCCGGCCTGATTAAGCTGATTTTCCCGGATGAAAACGTGACGGAAGACGAGATGCGTCGGCTGCTGGAATACGCGATTGAGGGACGGCGGCGCGTGAAGGAACAGCTCAAGCTCATGGCCGGGGTGGAATTTGCGGATGTCGCGCTGGGCTATGTGGATGAATACGGCAGCGAAACCGTCGTCTCCGTGCCGGAACAGGCTTCCAATACGCTGATTCCCGCCGAGAAGCTTCCGGCAGGCCACGTGTTTGCGCTCGGCGCAAATCAGATTGACGGCGAAGTGGCGGTCTATCGGCTGGAAAACAAGGTCATTCGCGGCAACGGCAAGATGGAGACGCAGGGCATCGGCGGCAATCGCGCCGTGAACGAATGTGTTGACGCGGCCTGGTATTATTTCATGGACAAGGCGAGAAGCATACTGCCCGGCACGACGCTTTCGGATCACGATTATCTGCTCTATTATGCCGATCCGCAGAGCAAGGGGCTGAGCACGGAGGTATCCGTGGCGGAATTGGTCGGCCTTTGCAGCGCGGTGGCGAACCGCCCCGTGATGGAGGCGACGGCGGTAATCGGCGAAATCAAGCTGTCCGGCACGATGGGCGAAATCAAAAATCTGGAGAACATCGTCCGCGTGGCGAAGAACGCGGGCGCGAAGCAGCTATTGCTCCCGATTCAAAGCATGCAGGAGCTGATGCACGTTCCGGGCGAGCTGCTGACGGCGGTTCAGCCGATTTTTTACAGCGATCCGATTGAAGCCGTGAAAAAGGCGATTGAGCTGGCATAAAACGGGGAGGGAGAAACGATGCGCTTTATCTGCGCCGCGTGTGGAAAAACGCTGGATTTGCAAGGGGAAGAAGCGAGGTTTTGCCCGTTTTGCGGCAGGGCATACGCCGCGGCTGTCATGGAGGGCGCGCGGGCGGACGCTGTGCAGGCCAAGTATTGGCAGATGACGCGGGCGGCTTATGGGGCGGCCCTGCGCGATATGGCGGACTTTCAGGGCAGACAAAGCCCAAAAAAGGGCTTTCGCCTTGAGCGTCTGACGGGCGCGTCGAGCAAGAATCAAGCCCGGCAGGAAATCGAGCGCTGTCTGGCGATGCTGGCCAAGCGGCTGGACGCGCCGAAGGAGACGGAACAGCGCGCGCCGGACGACGCAATCGATACGTTCGGCGGGCAGGTGGCGCGGATTTTGGGCGGGGAAATTCCCGAAAGTGCGCCGCCTAAAGAGGACGAAAAGCCGGAAGAAAAGAAAAAGCAATACGACGAGGCAAAAAAACTGCTCGATGCGCTGACGCGAACGCAGGCGACGCTCAACCGGCTGATGGATGAAAACGGCACATTTATTTTTGCCGATGCGGCGGAGGCGAAAAAGGCGAAGCAGCCGATGAACGAGCAGGCCGAGAAGCTGATTGCGCTTTCGCAGAAGGATTACGATCCGATTTTCGGCGAATCGTATGAGCCGTTTGTCGCCGCATATATGCAGGCCATGGCGGCTGTCGCCGAGCTGGTTCGGCCGAAAGAGAAGGACGCATCCGCCGACGCGAGGGCATGGGTGGAAAAACTCGACTTCTTGCTCGATCAGACGTATCAAAATCGGAAGGACATGATGGCCGTCTGGCGGGAGACGGACGCGGTATGCGCCGCATTTGAAAAACGGCTGGAGGAAGAACGGGAAAAGGACGAGTGAGACGGAGGAGGAAAAGAGATGGATATGCCGTTTGCGTTTGACGATAAACTGCTGTTTAATCTGCCGGAAGGATACGAAGGAATTTGGGAATCGGATGAATCGGAAGAAAACGATGACGACATTGAACCGGTCGAATGGAAAGAACCTGTCTGTAAGATTGTCCTTTCTGATTATGAACGCGGCAAGCGGGAGTATCAGTTTTCGTGCAGCGTCAATCATACTGAACGGGATATTTCCGATTATCCGGATGATGTGAATGAAAGCAATTTCCTTGAATATGAAGCGGAGCGAGAGCAAAACACATATATCGAAGTTTGCAGCCAGCCCAAGATTCTTGTAGAGTACAGCGGGAAGATTGCCGAAATATTTGGTATAAAAATGTGTTTTCAGTTTCTGCAGGCATATATTGCAGAAAAAGGATATGCGTTTTATTCGGTCAGGGCTAGTATCGACAACACCTCCCCGGAAACGGAAAAGAGAACATATGAGCAATTCTGCGATGTGCTGAAAAGTATGGAGTATAACTACGACAGCACGTTGTTATCCTGGCTGACGTCGGATGAACTGTATGAAAAACTGGGCGGAAAATGCGTTTACAAAGAACAAATTACTCGGGCAAACGATATGACCCGAAATGTTCAAACAAAAATCAACGCTCGCCCAAGGGAAGAACAGTATCCGCACCTGAAAGAGCTTCAGGGGATGCGGAGCGTTTTGCAGGGGATGACTGAGGGAACAGGGGCTTCTTTCACGATTAATGCAACCGGCATGGAGTATCAGTTTATCCCTTTGGAGGCCTTAAAGGATGAAAATGACGAGGACTGGGATGCTGATGAATCTGATGAGGAAGAAGAAAACGATGAGCAGCGGGAAGTGCTTGAACGCATCATTTGCGCGGATACGCCGGATGATGATCTGTATCAAAAGGCCGAAGAAATCAGACCCATGTTCCGCGTGAGTCCGGATGACTTTGATCCCAATTCGGATCAGGAATGCGAAATCAAAGAAGGCTATATCCATTCGGTGCGCATCTTTCATGCGCTTCGCTCGTTTGCGTGGACGTTGTGCTGCTATGCGGAGTTAAAGGGATGTCAGCCGGAAGAAATAACGGACATGGCCGATGTAGAGGCTGTGGTCAAGTTGATTTTGTCGAGAAATTTTTTGAATTATGGGGATAACTATTGCCGTGGCCTTTGCGCGGGCAGCGATTTGCACGTGTATTATGTGCCGGATAAAGCACTTCAGGCGGATAAAGACTGGCTCGATGAAACCCAAAAGGCATACAGCCCGAACTCGATTCGCAACAGCGTCTGCTCGCTGGATGAATTGAGAAGCGATTTGCGGAGAATTTATCCGGCGATACAGACGCTGGTGAACCATGAAAAGCCCCAAAGGCATGAGCACCCGCGCTGGGAAACCGTTGGCGGCTGGATTGTTTATGCGTGGTGCGTTTTGGCCAGAGCGGCAAGAGAGCCGTTTTATATAGAGGATGGGCCGGGCTTCTGCCAGTTTACGCAGATCACGGACGAACAGGATTTTACAATCCGAAACGGTGTGTTGGAGAAATACGTGGGCGATGATAGAATAGTTGCGATTCCGGAGGGCGTGACGTGTATAGGAGAAGGCGCATTTTGGGGATGCAGCAAATTGAGACGCGTAACCATTCCGGAGAGTGTGACGAGCATTGGAAAGAACGCATTTTGGGGATGCAGCAGCTTGAAGGATATCAATATACCGGAGGGCGTGACGAGCATACCGGCAAGTGCGTTCATGAATTGCCCAAACTTAACGGATATCGGCATCATAGAAGAAGTGGAGCTTGTCGGGACGCAGTATGAAGGGCGCATAGAGCGCATTGAGCATGTTCAAAAGGGAGACACGGTTACTTTAGTGCGAGAACGTGACAACCCCTATGACGCCAATGCAATCGATGTTCGCAGCGCAGAAGGCTCTTTGGGGCATATAGGCGGTGAATTCACAGCCAGATATGCGCAGCTCCTTGAAAGCGGCAAGATAAAGAGCGAGGGACAAATTGCCGAAGTAACGCCACTGTCGAAGCGCTCTGCAAGGTGCAAAAATGCCTTGGTGACAATCAGCGTGTATCCGCAGACGCTGACTATGCGCCCGAAGACCGTTCAGACGCTGAAAGCTGTTGTAAAACCGACGCCTGAAGCGGCCATAAAGTCGGCGCCCAAAGCGGCCGCAAGACCGAAATGGGCGAATGAGTACAAAACCCTGATTGAAAAAGACTCCCAAATCACGTTTCGGGGCAAGGTATTCACCATTCCGATTACGGTGAAAGCGATCAAACAGGAAAGCGACGAAATCAACCTCGAAGGGGCAGTCCACCAGTTGGGCGGAAAGGTTCAGGGCAGGGTAACGGACAAAACAGATTATCTGGTTTACGATTATGCGTGCAGCAGCGCGGCTCCGGTGAAATCGGCTGCAGCTCAGCGGGAAAGCGGACGGGATGTGCGGATGATTCTGCTGGAGGATTTTCTGAAGGCGATTCGGGCAAGCGGCTATCAGAAGCCGAAGCCGGTTATTCCGACGATTCCGTCTATTCCCAGACCGAGTGTCGAAGAACCCAAGCCGCCGGAGAGGTTTGTCATTGAAAATGGGGATACGCTTGTCAAATACAACGGCGACGAGAAAATCGTTGTGGTTCCGGCGGGAATCAGAAAAATCGGGTTTGAAGCGTTTGGAAAAAGCGAACCGGGGCAAAGCAAGCTGGAAAGGGTCGTTCTTCCTGAAGGATTGGAGGAAATTGAGCTGTTTGCGTTTTCCTGCTGCGATCAACTGCAATTTGTGAATCTGCCCGATTCACTGATAAAAATTGGAGAAAACGCGTTTTGGAACTGCAAAAAGCTGACCGAGATTCGGATTCCGGAAAGTGTGGAGTATATCGGGGAGAGTGTATTTGAAAGCTGCGAGGCACTGCTGGATATTTACACGCCCGACTATATAGAAAAAGTCGAACCATTCGCTTTTGATACGGGCAATATCGCGACGAAACTTCATGCGAGGCCGGGCAGCATCATGGATATGGTGTATCAGCCGAATCAGGAGCTGAAAAAGAAATTGGCAGAGCAGCAGACCGAGCCCGCAAAGCGAAGACGAGCGGCTCAAACGAATGAAGCGCAGGCTGCGCCCGAAGCGCCTAAGAAAAAGGAGGGCTGCTATATTGCCACGGCGGTCTACGGCTCGTATGACGCGCCGGAAGTGCGGACATTGCGGCGCTTCCGCGACGAAACGCTGAAAAAGTCAGCTGCGGGAAGAATGTTTATCCGCGTATACTATCGTTTCAGCCCGCCGATTGCCCAGCGGTTGAAGAACGCGACGAAAGTTAACCGTTTGGTTCGCAGGATGCTGGATGGGTTTGTCGAAAAATTGAATGAAAAGAAATCCTGACAAACAGGATAATGCCTCGAGCCGGGCAGACGGCGTTCTATGGGTTAAAACAAGGGCCATCCTCCGCAAATCGGAAGATGACCCTTGCCCTATTGGTTAGGAATGGCGCTTTGCGCTCTCCCGCGCATGGGGCGCTCGGCCTGCTCGATCGGGCACTTCAGCATATGAATTGCATGTTCATTGTGTTTCTCACTTTCTTGTGGTGTCGGTTATAAAGTACTTTCTGCAACTATCGGAATGATTCCGATCCGTCTCCTTTCGTTTGCTTTGCTTATCACACCACAATACTTGAGATAAAAAGAAGAAATCCGAACCCATCCCCCAACTGGGATGATGTTCGGATTTCTTGGGTTTGGTGGAGCAACTTGAGTTAAATCCGAACCAAACGCACCTTCGACGGCTTTCAGAGGAACGGTTTCTGTGCCGTCTTTGAAGTTGTAGGTGAAAACCAGCTTGTCGTCATAGACGTAGATGGCATTGATGAAGGTGTCGATGATCTGCCGCTGGTACTCGGTGTCATCCACGTTTCCGTACTTGAATCGGTTGATCCAACTGACGATCTGTTCCTTGGTGTACTTGGGCTTTTCGAGCTCGGCCTGCAGGATGCTGACCTTGAGGCTTTCGCGCTGGGATTCCAGCTCTTCCAGCCTCGTCTTGGTGGACGGAGTCAGAATACCCATTTGAATCGCGTTCAGCATATTTTCAATGCCCTGCTCACAATCTTTGAGCTGCTGGCGCAAGGCGGGAAGGGTCGTATCGTCTCGATTTTGCAGGTCGATGATCGCATCAGCAATGCGGTCAATTTCGTCATCTCGCAGCACCCGTTCGATGGTTGCAATCACGGCAGCACGTTCAATCCAGTTCTTTTTCAGTGCTTTTCGTTTACAGCCCAGCTTGCGCTTTGTGCCGCCGCACTTGTAGTAGTAATACTTGACGCCGTTTGTGCCGCTGGTGCCACATTCGCCTGCCATCAGCCTGCCGCAGTCTCCGCAGAAGAGCTTGGTGGTGAGTAGGTATTCCGTATCGGCCTTCGTTCTGGACGGTGCTCTTTTGTTGCCTGCCATTCGTTGCTGAACCCGCTCGAATAGATCGAGAGAGATGATGGCGGGAATCCCGTTTGGAATCACAGTGCTGGCGTATTTGTATTCACCGATGTATTTTCTGTTTTTAAGGGTGACGCTGAGCGATGCCACACGGAATGGCCGGTTTTTTCGTGTGCGAAGTCCGCGCTCATTGAGCGAATCGGCGATAGCCTTGATGGTTTCGCCGCTCTCATAACGGGTAAAGATTTCCTCAACCAGTGGGGCAGTGGCAGGGTCAATTTCCAGTACGCCGTCTGAGCCAATCTTATAGCCGAGAGGAACATTGCCGCCATTACTGCGGCATTTAAGCGCATTTTCCTTCTGCCCGCGCTGAATCTTTTCGGATAGCTCCGCGGAATAGTACTCGGCATAGCCCTCCAGCATAGATTCAAGGATAATGCCTTCCGGCCCTTCGGAAATATTTTCGCGGGCTGAAATAACGCGGACGCCGTTCTTTTTCAGAATATGCTTGTAATGTGCGCTGTCATAGCGATCACGAGAGAAACGATCGAGTTTCCAGACAAGCACTACATCGAACAGCCCCTTTTCGCTATCCGCAATCATCCTTTGAAATTCGGGACGATCAGCAGTTCTGGCGGATAAGGCACGGTCGATATAACTGGAAAGAATCGTGATGTCATTGCGCACAGCGTATTCGGTACATTCTCGTATCTGGCCCTCAATGCTCTCCTCGCGCTGATTATCCGAGGAGTAGCGGGCATAGATGACGGCTTTCGTAGGATTCACCACCTTCCGATTGAAGGAATCGTTATTGTATCAGGAGTTCTTCGGCTGAGTGTCGTCCATGACGATCTTCAGCAGCATTTCCTTCAGCTTCGCGTTGGCCGGGGAACCGGGCTCAAAGCACATCTCGATGAATCGGCGCATGTCCTCGCGTTCCGGGGAATATGCGGGCCTGTACTCGTAGAGCTTCCCCTGCGGCTGATCTGTACGGCCGAAGATGTAATCCAGCGACACGTCGAAGAAATCAGCGTATCGGCACAGAAGCGCAAGTGGAGGCTCCGATTGGTTGTGCTCGAATCGGTTGATGCTGGCCTGCTTGGAATCCAGAAGCTGGGCAATCTTTGCTTGGGATAGCCCGACGCTTTCACGCAGGGCGCGGATACGTTGGCTGACGATTTCCATAATCGCATGTCCTTTCGTTTCAGTAACTCTATATTAACTCAAATGATACAATGTGTCAATTCTAAATTAAATTTAGATTGATTATAGTTTGGAGTTTCTGCAGCATCAAAGCACTAATGCAGCTTTTATACTGCTGTGAACTGTCTAAAGGCACAATTCCACATCAATTTGTGAGGGATGTATTTACGCTTCTCTGCTTCGTAAAGAGCTTTTTCCCGGATGATTCTTAGCCAGTAAAGTAGCTGTTCTCAACGATCCCGTTCTGCAGGCACCATGCCCGCACGCCTTGACCACTCTGCTGTTGCTCATGACTCATCTGTTTCAATTCGTTTTTCTTGTGATTCTCTTTGCCTCTGGTGTTGTCATGTCCTTATTTTCATAGTTTTTAAAGTTTGCTTGTTTTCTGGATTCCAGTTTTTCAAGTGCTATGGATAAGTATCGCACGAATCGTGGGCTTCGTCAGGGAGGGGATTATTGAGCGGTTACGGTCTAAATGCGTAGAAATAGGCAAAAAGAATATGTCGGACGCAAGCACACATGGCTGTTGCGTCCGGCTCTTGGTCGAGATCTACCCATAAGACGACTCAGATCAGCTTTTTCTGCAATCGGCGTTTCAGATACTCGTCCACGACCAGTATGGATTCACACTTCAAGTAAACAACATTGCTATGTCCCTTTCAATCAACCTTCATCTCAAGTATGCCACTCAGATCACCCATGGAATATGTTGAATGAATTTGATAATTGAGTTTCACTTCACCATTGATCGGCCTGACAAGCATTCCATAGCATAGCCACCTGCATTCGCTGGGACGTAAGTTTGCTATATCAAATTCATAGTATCTACGTCCACCAGTCGATGCAATAAACTCTTCTAATTCTTGCTTATAATCAACTTCTGTCTTCTCAGGTTGTGAAAATCCATATCCATTATAGACAGGTGTCTTTGGTATATACTTTGAAGGATCATATGGAGCGTCCTCAGTATGTATGATACCATCTTCTGGAAGCATAAATAGTTCAGCTATTACGCCAATATCATTTTTATCATCACCATTACGGCAAAGATGTCCTTGCAACCCCTGGTATTCTTCACAGATCAGCTGTTCATCCGGTTCTATGATTTCTCCGATTTCAATTCTCACAACCACATGGATATTATCATCCTGCATTGCAGAAATGTTCTGAATCGCAAGAGGAATGAAATACATATCCTCATAAGTTTTTAGATAATTTGTTCTGATATCAAGCAGCATCAATTTATATGAGAGCATTTGTAGCCTCTCATACTTTGCTTTCTCGTCATCTGTTCCATTAAGCCGGGAATTGTTAAGCAACTGTGCCACTTGTTTCAATCCACCCATGTCAAAAAACTCGTCTGAAACATCAGTTCCAAGCCAATGTTTGATCCGAGCCTTATCCTCTTCCACATTCTTCCACACCACAGGTGTCTCAGACACCTTATATGGTTCAGCCATCGCGCGGACAACATCAAGCTGTTGATATTGAAGCTGAACAGTTGACACAGGCGGTTTCGTTAACGACACTTGCAACTTATCTTCCTCTGCTGCAATCACCTTTATTCGGTTTGTTAGTTCCTGTATCTCTGTGAGCAATGTATTTGCTTCATTTAGAAGATATTCGTTGTGGAGAACGAAACTCTCTTGCTTACTGATTTCAATTGGTACCAGCGCGCTGGTTACCTTATGACTTTCAAAGTCATATGCCCCAATAATGTGAGTAGCCACTCCCGCCTTAGCTCTCAGCGGTTGTTTTCTGATGTCTCGGATATTGATAAATATTATTTTGGCTATGTCACCCTTGACTTCTTTCTTGCTCTTGCCCTCTAATGAGAAATCAGTAATTCTGTTATGAGCGATATCAAAAGGGTACTTGTCTCCAAAATCTGTATTACAGAGACAAATAACGCGTTCCCACCCCAAGGCCTTTACGGCATAACCGAGTTCCAACAGCACATTAGGATTTGGACTTTTCTTTTCTTTTTTCTGATTCTCAGTAAAGCACAAGCTCAAATCAGCAATGAACAAATCGCAATCATCAATCTTAGAAAACAGGGTGGTTACGATATTCGGTGAACCAGTTATACCTGTGGTCGCCTCATCCCTCTCAGCTTCAATAGCTTCTGATTCCTGTGCAAGATCTATCGCTTCATCAATACACTCTCGAATAAAGTTTCTGGTTTTGTTTCCTGGCAAGTCTGACTGCCAGGAATAGAAAATTTTGAATTTCCCCATATCACACCTGCCGGTTTCATTATTGACCAACCAACTCTGGATGCATCAGATCCTTTGATTTTGGTTCAAACAACTTATCAAATAAGGCTCTGTTGCGCTGTTTTGCGTCTTTGAGTAACTTATCATAAGAAATAACTTCCACGTATGCACCATATGTTGGATTAAATCCAAAGTACCCTTCCTTGTCCTGCGTTTCTGTCAGTCCACGACTCTCAGCAGAATCCCTCATAGACTGTGTTAAATCGCCAATCACATAACAATAAAAAGAAACACGGCTTACATCACCAAAATCCCGGCCATTTGCTTTCTTTATCTTTCCTGCTTTGATATCCCGAACGTATTTTAAGACCTGCAACACCGGGTCATTATCTCCATCATCTCTCTGGGGTCGCTTTAACTCTACAATTGTTATGGAATTGATGTTGTCGGGATCAGCAGTATATGATAATGCCGCATCAAAGATGGCAAGATCCATACGTTTATCCACGTCACTTTCCAAGACCGGGATTGTGTTTATCTTCTTGTCTGATGCCAAGAAGTGATGATAAGCCAGTCTGTCATCAATCAACCACAGGTTCATGTCATCGAGTTTTATCTCATCTGATGTGGTCTGCATAGGACAAATAATTCGGTGTATACGAGATTCTTTGCTATATATGCCGTTTTCATCTGCCTCCAAAGCTTGTTCAAGAAGATCAATAACCGCTTTTCTCCGTGCCACATACTCTGCTAAGCTTGCTCGGCTCAATTCCGTAATGCTCTCACAGTATTCATCAAAGAGCTTTTGGAAGCCCGGATCAGAAGTTGCATCCTGCTTGACTTTTTCCTCAATATCATGCTTTTTCTTGGCAGTATCAAGTTCCCATTGCTGTTGATGCTTATAGAGTTCCAGATCCAATTTGTCTTCTGCCAACCCTGCTGGAATCTTGTCATAGACTTCCGGACAGCGATTTAGGAGAAGACGATATTGTGGCCGTTTTGTCTTAACCAGCATATCAATCTGAGATTTCTTCTCATCAGCGACTTTAGTCAGTTCATCTCTCAAGTAAGTGCGAATATACGCAACCGCAGTATCTACAATCTCCGATTCTTTAGCATCATCCAAAAGTGGCCCGTCTGAAAAATCGAAATCCGATCTCTCTGTATTAACTGTCTCATCCAAATACTCGCCAGCCAGATAACCCACATAGTAATATGCATCCTCACCGTTGGTAAGTTTTTTCTTCATATCTGGAATATGGGTCGAAAGAGCATATGACTTAACCTCGCGGCTATTTGCACATAGATGGAGCTCGTGCTTTTCCGCACCCTCTGCCAAAAGCATATGATACAACGTATAATTTTTTCCCTTCAGTTCCATAGGGTCCTGATGGAGAGAATCTTTATATGTCTTCTCATAGTAGCTGTTAAGGTTGAAGTTTTCCCCACGGTTATCTTTCAGGATAATCTGAGGGCATGTTCCAGTGATAAAATACGGAAGACAGTGCTCTATCAGTTTTTTTGCCAAACTCTCCAGAGAATAAGCCACAGAATCACGATATGGATTTCTGAACCCTTTTAGGCTGACAATTGTCTGCTGCACCGCATTTTCTATTTCAAGCACCTTGTCATTCTGTTCCGGATCCACACCTGTGAGGGTAAAATCAAACGATCTGATATGCCAATGGCCATCTTCGAAATAGGTGCTGTTGATGACAACATTATCAAATGCCTTTAGCCATAGGAAGCGTCCAATACCTTTACATCCTTTCTTTACTTTCAACTGAGAATAAGCTTCCAAAAAGGATGTATAGTTCTCAGTATTGAATCCATTTCCATTGTCGGTTACGACAAAAGCCTCAAAATGAGCAAGCTCTTCTGTCGTATTACCCTGTCCATCTGTCTTAAGTTGAACGTGCTCTGGACGTAAAGCGTCAATAACAATCTTCTTTTCAGCTACATTGCTATCTTCAAGTGACTGAATCGAATTAATGACAGTCTCAAAAAGCGGCCACAACGCTTTTGTGGGCGATAGTTTTATCTGTCCGACCTGGCCGGCAACATTTACTATAATAGGCATCGTAGACTTAAACCTTTCCTGCCAAAATCAAATACGGCATATTCCGATATATACCCTTTTTATTATATCTCTGAATGCGCCTTTTTTCAATTGATGCAAAAAAGGATAATAAGAAAATGCGTATGACTACAATACATCTTGGGCAATGCGAAATAAGTATAGAAGGATATCCTAAAGAAAGGTGATAATCCGAAAAGCGCAAAATGGTTTCACAACTGTGATTCCCGACGGGAATAGTGGGCAGTTTACTGTTAGCCTGTCCGCGCACGAGGTACGCATGAGCACTTCTGGATGTTATGTGTGATTTTCCACGGGATCCTCTGAAGGATTACTGCATCCGCGAATAGGTGCGAATTATGTGCGCTGCTTATCTGGCACTTTACAATACACGTCAATTCTGCTACAATGCATTACGAACATACGTTCCTGTATTTCGCTGAAGATAACACAAGAAAAAATGAGAACACATGGAACATTCCGCCCGCTTTCATGCCGTATACCCTTAGAGGGACTCTTCATTACACAAGACCAGAACCGAGGTGAAGCCCGTGAACAGAGAGAATCCCGTTTATGACAAGTCCTTTATCACAAAGGAACCCGGCAATAAGCTGCGCATCTCCAAGAGTGCTTACAAAGCCTGGCTGCCGATGTTCTACTGCATTCCCAGGGAGATTGTGCAGCAGCGCCCCATCTATCTTCAGCTGCCCCGCTGCCCGTATGAGATTCTTCGTACGGACAAGTATGACAAGATCGTCAATGACGATGCTTTCCTTGAAACCATCTGGGACGCATACGCGCTGTGCATCTGGCAGTATCTGCCCATCCCGGATAAGGACGAGGGGCACAAACTGATGACGGGAAGTATCTACAATTACTCCGGCAATTTCCCGCTGTGGCGCGTGTCGTACATGATTCAGGCACTCATCAAGGAAAAGCTGGAAAGCGAAGGCATCTTCACACTGCAAAGGCTGTTCTGTCTTATGCCGAGCATGGAGATTGCGTGGGCTTCTCTTTCTGACTTTGGCAGGCTGGTTGGAAACCTGACGATGCAGATCATCGAAGAAAACCACTGGCAGCCCATGATCGACGAGGCGTGGCGAAGCCGCAGCGATGAGGACTTTGACGAAACGCATATGAGCCGAGACAGAATCGACCAGTATCGCAAGTGGAGCCATTGCCGTTCCAGCATGGGCACACCTTTGTCTTTGGAACAGATCAGCGAAGGCGATGAAGGAGATGATACCGAACCCGCTGATCCGAAGGGTGAGTTTGAAGACGAGCTGCTCAGCAAGATCAGGATGGAAGCGTTCCTGCAGCACCTGCCAGAGCGCGACCGGCAGATCTTTGAGCTGAAGATGCAGGGGCTCACCGATCAGACCATCGCTGAAAAGGTGGGATTCCGCAATCACAGCGCCGTCGTCAAGCGCAGAAAGCAGATTGCCCGGCAGTTCCTGGAATACACAGATGAAGAGAACCTCAAAGAAACGAACTCATAACAACCCGGCAACATTGACCACCGCCTGAGGACGGTGGTTTTCTATTGCTCAAATTCGAGGAGGACTGAACAATGAGCGCGATTTTTTCTGATTTGCCCGATGTGCTGGATGCCAAGACGCTGGCACAGGCACTTTCCATTTCCAAATCCAGCGCATACGCCCTGATGAACCTTAAGGATTTCCCCACACTTCAGCTCGGCGCGCGGAAGCTGGTGACCAAGCCGGATCTCATTGCATGGATGAGTAGGCATATCCGCGACGGAGGCGCAGTGAATGACCCACCTGAAGAAATCACCTGACCAGACAAACAGCGGCATGGACATCCCGGATGCAGCCATTGAGCGCATCGCCCGTGCCATGCTGCCCATGATACAACGATACTACGAGAGCGACGACGGCAAACGTGAGCTTGCCGCGTGGAAACAGAAACATGAGGGGGAAACCTATGCGAATCAATAATGACTTTATCATCGTTGGCGTGGACGCCGGCTATGGCAACATGAAGACGGCGAACACCATCTTTCCGACCGGTCTGGCGGCGATGGACACCAAACCCTACTTTGATGGCGACATCATGCACTACAATGGCAGGTGGTACCGCATCGGCGAAGGACACAAGGCGTTCAACCCGGATAAGACGGCTGACGAGGACTTCTACATCCTCACGCTGGCTTCTATTGCCGCTGAACTTCGGACAAAGGATATCACGGAAGCGAACATCTATCTCGCCATCGGGCTTCCGACGACGTGGACCGTCCGCCAGCGCAATGCGTACCGCGAATACATGATGCGCAATAAGGATGTGGAGTTTGAGTTTAACGATGTCAGCTATCAACTGCACTTTGTCCAATGCAGCGTTTTTCCACAGGGCTATGCGGCGATGGTGCCCATGATGGATGTGGATAAGCAGTACAACGGCTTCCAGAGATTCATGGGCACCGTCATGATGGCGGACATCGGCAACGGCACCATGAACATCATGCGGCTGGATAACGGACGGCCACTTGACCAGTACTGTTGGACGGAGGTGCTGGGTGTTCATCAGTGCGCCCTGACCATCCGAAAGCAGATGATGGACAAGGACGGGCTGGATCTGCCGGAGGACGTGATCGAGCAGTTCCTTCGAATCGGGAAGACCCACCTTCGCGGCGAGATTCTGGAATCCATGAACGCGATTGCCCGTGGTTATGTGTCCGGGCTTTTCGATGCGCTGCGTGCGCACGGCTACGATCCGCGAATGATGAAGCTGTATGTACTGGGCGGCGGAGGCTGTCTCGTGAAGCGCTTCGGCAAGTACGACCCGGAATCTGTTATCTTCGTGGACAACCTGAACGCCGCCGCCAGGGGCTATGAGTACATGGCTCAGGGGCTGCTCTGGGCAAAGGAGGAGCGTGCGAAATGAGCGATCATTCCTTTACCGTCCGGCTCGATACGGGCTATGAGGATGAGAAACAGGCGTGGGACAAGCTGAAAAGGCTGCAGAGAAAAACGCATCTGTCATACAACCGAATCGTGACTGATGCTGTGAATGCCTACGAGACGGACTTCGTGCATCTTGCTCCGGAGGACGAAGCTAGAATCATCCAACAGATGACGGACGCTGTGGCCGAACGGCTTCAACAGATTCTGCCTGCCTATCTGGCCGGGTACTCGGCTGGGGCAGCTTCTACGGTTGCAGTGCCGCCTGTTCCTCAAGTGGCAACCGAAGATAAAACAATTCACCCCAAACCCACGGACGCCGATGAAGCTGAGCCTGACTTCAGTGGAAGTGTGATGGATTTCAACTTCATGGGCATGTGACGAATGGACGGGAGCACATCACTTTGATGTCCGCTTACGAGCTGGTGCATCAGAGTGATGCGCTTCTTCTTTTCTCTACAAATGGCAGCGCATCAGAATGATGGAAAACCATTGAAATGACGATCATTTTGATGCATCAAAGAAACCAAAGAACCAACCGAACGAATGACAGAGGAGGTACCGTATGGCTGAAAGAATGATGAGTCCCGAAGAAAAAGCGCGGCTTCAGGCGAAACACAGATTGGAGGAAGCGCAGGCTCGTGACCGCGTGAAGGAGCGAAAGCAGCGAACGCGGCGGCTGATCCAGGAGGGCGCGATTTTGGAAAGTGTGCTGCCAGCAGCATCTACGATGAAGTTGGATGCGCTGAGAGGCTATCTCGAGGAACGGTTTGGAGCTTAACGCAGTTGGAGGAGCTTTCGGACTCCTCCTTCTTTTTTCCCGGAAGGGCGCACTTACTCACCACCCGCTGCGCGGGCGGTGGTATCCCTCCTTCCAGTCGGGAACGTGCGCTCTCCGAGGGAGCTGCGCTTCCTGCGGGAAGCGGCAGGCTGCGGCCTGCGTGCGTGTGTTGCGGCACGCGCATTTCTTTTGCGAAAAGAAACAAAACAATGGAGGTGACGGAGCTTGGCAATTTACCACATGGAATCGAAGATCGTCAGCCGGGGAATGGGCCGCTCCGTTGTGGCGGCGTCTGCCTACATGAGCTGCAGCCGATTGTACAACGATTATGACGGCATACAGCACGATTACACGAGGAAGCAGGGGCTTATTTGGCAGGATGTCTTTCTCCCACCCCAAGCCCCACAGGAATGGCGTGACAGGGAGCAACTATGGAACGCTGTTGAGGCGGCCGAGAAGACGAAGGACAGCAGGCTTGCGCGGGAGATCATCGTTGCGCTGCCCGTTGAGCTGGAACCCGATGAACAGATTGCGCTCACGAGTGCATACATCTCGCAGCAGTTTGCTGCAGACGGTATGTGTGCAGACGCAGCTATCCACGATACAGACGGACACAATCCGCACGCGCACATCCTTCTGACGATGCGTCCGCTGAATGAGAATGGCACATGGCAATACAAAACCGAGAAGGAATACTTGTGCATGAAGGACGGCGAGGAGCGAGGGTTTACCGCCGCTGAGTTCAAGGATGCACAACTGGAAGGCTGGGAAAAGCAGTACCTCTGTCGCGTCGGGCGAAAGAGGGTATACATGACGCTGTCTGCTGCGGCTGAGCATGGCTATGACAGAGCAGATAAACATCCCAAAAGTTCGTGCTACGGCAGACAGAATCCGATTACTGCGCGGTGGAATAGCGAAGAGCAGCTTGTCGTATGGAGAGAAGCGTGGGCAGACATGGTGAACCGCGCGATTGAACAAGTCGGGATTAGAGAACGGATCGACCACCGAAGCCACGCAGCGCGCGGCTTCGACGAACAGCCAACAATTCACGAGGGCGTGGAAGCCATGCACCTCGAAGAAAAGGGCTTTGTCTCCGAGCGTCGTGCGCTGAACCGGCAGATTCGCGCCGACAATGCCCTACTGCGCGAATTGAAAGAGCAGATCAGGCAGCTCAGTAAAGCCGTGCAGATGGATATTTCCCTACTTGCCGATGCGCTTGAAAAGCTGTGCGCGGACATGGTGATCTTCTGCTATCAGCTTTCGCATATCCGGGAAGGTCGAGAAAAAGGATTGAGCGATCTCAGGCTGCTGCGGCAGATCAGCGATGAATACGGGAAGGTTGACCGTAATCTCCGGGAAACGCGCAAGGCTCGAAAGGCTTTGATTGCTAAAAAGCGGGAGCTGTCTCTGCTACATGTGTTCAAGCACAAGGAGCTTGCCGCCCAGATTGCGGAAAAGACGGAGGACATCGAGGAACTGAAAACCAGAAGAGCTTCGATTCTCAGGTGTGCCGGATGCAAGGAAGATGCGGGCAGCAGCGAATTGCAGCAGAGAATGGCAATGATTGAAGGAATGCTGCAAAAGCTCGGTGAGCAGGAGCGCAGGTTCTCTGCGATGTCTGAGCAGACATTGCAAAAATACGCCGACCTGCAAAGGCAGGCGGCGCAGATTGATGCGGATAAGATGAACGCAACGCGACAGGGTGTTCGGGCAAAGTATCAGGATGCAGCGAAAAAGAAACTTGAGGAGACCTTCGGTGAGAGGTATTCGCTGATGCGGATGATGGACAGCCGAAGGCGAGCTGAGCAGATGATGAAAGGTTGTTCCAGTTCTAGAAATAATCTCAGAAAACGGGAGCATACAAGAGAGGATAGATAATGATGGACTAATTATTTTTGCCGAGAAGGAGGGAACTGCGGTATCACGATTTGAACGTAGCACCATATTTGATTTATACTGAGTATGGAAATAGCGGTTGTTCATTTATGCGTGTGGCAGTTTTCCTAATCAAAGCAAGTGCTAATGATATCAGTTGCTCAATAATAATTCCATTTATTTGAGATACGGCACCACAACCTTCGCATGGAACACATCCCCTTCGACGCCGAACTCCACTCTCCCTTCTGCGCGCTGGGCGATGGCCTCAATGCTGTGCAGCCCGATGCCATGCAGTCCCGGCTCGTCCTTCTTCTTGGAGGAGATAAAGCGGCCCTTGCTGGCGATGATGGAGGCCGGATCGCAGGGATTCTCGCAGTAGATGTAAAACATGTTCCACGAGCGGGAGAAGGTCAGGTGGATGGTCGGATTGCACGGACGGTCTGGAATGCGCTGAACGCCCTCGATGGCGTTGTCGAGCAGGTTGCCGACGATGGAACAGAAGTCGGCTGTCGGGAGGGGCAGCTCCGCCAGCGGATACGGGGAATACTGAAACGCGATCCCCTTCTCTCTCATGAGCCGGCGCTTGGCGGCCAGCAGCGCGTCCACGCCCGGATTGCCGGTGACGATCATATCCTCGGCGTCGGTATCCTTCAGCACCGTTTCCAGGTAGGCTTTGGCGGTGGATTCGCCGCTGCCAGTGACCAGCTCCTGCAGGGTTTGGAGGTGGTGCTTGTAATCGTGCTGGCGCTGCGTCAAATCCTCATACATCTGCGAAAGCTCCTGCTGATGCTGCCGGGTCAGGCTGAGCATGGCGATCTCGGTCTGATAGCGGTTCTTCCTGTCGGCATCCATGGAGACCATGCGGAACAGGAGGACGGTCATCATCGTAAAGACAATCAGGCCGATGTAGGCCCAGAAGAACGGGACGATGGTTTCGTCGCTTACGTTCAAAAAGAGAGAATACAGGGATTCTTCCACGAGGAAGGCCGCCGACAGGGTGATCATGAACGCCGCATAGGAGGATGTTCCGGGCACGGAGCATCCTTTTTTGATTTGGATCAGCAGCTTCAGCACGGCAAACAGGGCGATATTGGTCACGATGATGCTGACAAACCGCTTTACTTGCACCGACGGAAACGGCATATGTGTGATCTGCGGCAGCAGCTCAAAGATGGGATAAGTCACCACCGAAATCATGTTGAAGAGCAGCGTCATGACGATCAGCCAGTATACAATGGATGTCTTGCGCTCGGAGGACAGCGTGAGCGCGTAGATGGCTGGGAAAACATAGAGGATCTGATCGACAAATAGCATGTGACGGGAAAGCAGGAAGGTGAGCAGACCCGCGCACGAGAGCACCAGCGCAGCGTCCGCGACGGGATGCTGCTTTTCATAGGCAAAGCATTGCTTCACAAACATGAGGATGAGCAGGCCCTGCACGCAGTTGATGGCAATTTCAAATGCTGTCCAGACCATTTTTCAGTCCCCCTCCCTGATGATAGCGGTCAAATGCCTGGTTGATGTCGCTGACATACGTTCTGGAAATCGGTACGGATTCACCGTTTGACAGCAGGCACTCAGTCCGTGTGAGCGTCCGCACATGGGCGATGTTCACGATGTAGCTGCGGTGGCAGAGAACGAACAGGCTCCTTGGCAGGCTGCTCTCGATATCCGCCAGCCTGGCGTTGATGCGAATCGGCTCGTCGCTGAGCGTTGTATAGAAAAGCAGATTGCGCAGGCGCGCCTCAATGCAGCGGATTTCGATGTAGCGAAGCACATACCGCTTTCCGCCGGAAAAGAGAGTCAGCGCGTGATCGTTCCGAATGGCAAGCCGGTTATAGACATAGCTGCAGCAGTAATTGATATCCTCCTGCGAGACGGGCTTCTTGAGGTATCGAAGGGCATTGACGGTGTATCCCTCAAAGACATATTCGTTGTAGTTTGTGCAGAACACAATCGTCATGTCCAGGCAGGCTTCGCGGATTCTGCGCGCCAGGTCAATGCCGCTCATCTCACCGGGAATCTGAATATCGACAAAGAGCAGATCGATTTCCGCCTCGTGCTCGATGGCCTCCAATACGTCCTCGGAGGATGAAAAGACGGAGAGCTCGACATCCGTATGCCCGCTGGCGCTCTGCCAGCGCTCAATCGCTTCCGCAATCGCCGTCTGATAGAACGGCTCATCCTCGCAAACCACGATTCGCAACGCGCTTCCCTCCTCTTCTGATTCTAGCTGACATGCTGCCGGCGGCATCAAAGGCCGCTGCTTTGCGGCAGAATGCATGCAACAACATACTATCAGGGGTCTATTCCCTTGTCAATGATGACGTTCAGAGGCTCTGTTTTTTATCCCCTTTTTGATCGAAAATGTGCTGGAACGGGGAAAAAGCTGCATTTCATGACAAAAAAGTTGCGTCTCATGCTTTTGACCGCTTTTGGGTGCCAATTAACGTTAGAATAGGGAGACACAACCGTCAGGATTTCGGCTTATTTGAATATATGGAAAAGAGATCAAAATTCTTTGAAAAAGTTTGCGTTTATTCGCAGGCTCGACGTCTAAATACATGAGGAGGTGAGAAGCAGATGAGTGTTGTCACGGGCCCGGACAACCAGCGCGAGGAAAAAATCAGTTCGCTTGTTCGCCTGTACGAGAAGGATCTGCTTCGGACGTGCTGCGTGTACCTGCGGGACAGGGACATGGCGCAGGACGCCGTTCAGGAGACGTTTTTGAAGGCATACAAGGCGCTTGATAGCTTCCGAAGCGAAAGCACGGAAAAGACCTGGCTGTACAGCATTGCGCTCAACGTCTGCCGCGACATGCGCCGCAGCGCATGGTTCCGCTATGTGGACAGGCGGGTGACGCTCGACCACCTGCCCGACCCGGTTGAGCCGGTGCCAGATGCGAGTATCGCGCTCATGCAGGAGATCATGCGGCTGCCGCGCAAGCTGATGGAAGCTGTCTGGCTGTACTACTATGAGGATATGAACATGAAGGATATTGGCGACATGCTGGGCGTGGCGGCGACGACGGTCGGCTACCGGCTTGACAAGGCCAGAACGCTGCTGCGCTGCAGACTGGGAGGAGGCCATCCAGATGAGAAATGACGAGGAGCTTCGCAGGCTTATTCATGAAGCAGCCGATGCGTGTCTGTCCGGCGCGGATGCGATGCCATCGCGCCACGACGCCATCATGCACTGCATCAAAAAAGAAAAAAAGGTTGAAAAAAAGAAGGTTTCATTTGCGCTGGTGTGCGCGATTGTGCTGACACTGGTGCTGGCAGGCGCAGCGGTGGCTGCTGGTCTGGTGCGCATGAGCCACTTCAGCGATGTGCTGAAAGAGGATCAGCCGTGGGATGCCGAGCGGCTGTCCCGCGTCGATCAACTGACGGTCGATCTTGGTCAGACCATCCATCTGACGACGCCCGAGGTCGAGGGCGATGACACCGTGCGCGGCCGGATGCTTGCCGCGATGGGCGGACGCGCGTTCGAGCTGACGATCGACGAGGTGTACTGCAACGGCAACAAGCTCTACTACACCTATTCGTTCACCCACGACGACAACCTCGTCTTTACCGGCGAGGGCAAGCCCAGCGGGTTTGACGCATGGGACGTCGATTGGCCCGGAAAGAAGTGGGGAGGAGACATCGCCTCTCTGGGCAACTCTCAGTATTGGGCTGACGAGGATGCCTGGTTTGCGGCACACCCGCAGGACAGCTGGTTTGGCTCGCTGACGGCGGGCGTCGGCGACGGCGCAGACCTTGCTGACGGTACGAGGCTGCGTATCTGGGACAGCTGGCTGGAGCGTGTTGACGCGCATACGACGCGCGCATTCTATGAGGTCGAGCTGCCCGAGGGCTACGAGGCGGGCGAGAGCGTCGATATCGTGATGACGGTGATGTACGGCGGCGTGCTGAACTACGTGGACGCAGCTGGCGTGCATTGGGCGCACATGGTTCCGGCGGACAACCGCGGCATCCTTCGTGTGCCGGTGACGGTGCCCGTGACCGGCAGCGTGACGCAGCTGATGGGCGACATGGAGCCGAAGGAGTACGGCGCGCACGCGCGGCTGCTGGTTTCCGATTTCGACGTGACCGGCACGGTGACCGTCGAGGCCGCAGAGGGCTGGAACAGCGATCTGGACGAGGAAAGCGGCGACTACGTATGCAGCTACAAGCTCATCGCGGACGGCGAGGAAAAGGAGAACATCAACGGCAGCGTGAGCCCGATTGCTGAAAATGGCACCTATGAAATCGGGATGCGCTTCAACCTGCCCGCTTCGACGGAGCACATCACCCTGCGTCCGGTGCGCAGAATCAGCGGTGTGGTTGTGGACGGAAGCGAGGATATCGTGCTGAGATAAACCGACGGGCGGCGTGAGCCGGGCGGGGCGCGCCGCCCCATTTCAAAGGAGGAAACGACATGAAAAATTTGATTTGTATGGGCATCTGCCTGCTGGCGCTGCTGCTCGCACTCGTCTGCACCGCAGCATCCGCGCAGGAATACTACACGCTGCCGGAGATTCGGGAGCAGGCGGCGCAGGGCTGGCATGAGACGTACACGGATAAATATGGCAGGACACGGCAGGTGGATATCGACATCGAAGTGTTCGGCGAGGAGAAGGCGCCAGTCATCAAGGCATGCTGGGATGATCCGTATGATCTCCTCTTTCAAGGCGAAAAGGATCCCTATGGTGAGATCACTGAGGAAGTAGATAAAGGAAGAGGCGAATATGTTTTCTTGTATAGCAGTGTAAGAGGGATGACAGTTGACCTCGATCAAAAATATGGGGAGGCGTATGGAAACGATCTGACGCCACGAGAGGTTTACGCGTTTATTGAACAATGCTTGCAGGAACGAGGTATCGATCAGGACTATATTTGGGAGCGACCATATACATTCAGTCTCGTGTACGGTCAACACAAAAAATCTGGAGAGGTACTTGTCCCGCCGGTTTACTATATATGGCTTTGGCCGCAGGAGCAGGGTTTGCCCATCATGGAACATGTGGGTTCTGCGTTTCAACGGGATATTGATGTGCCGTATACGGCTCCGTATCTCCAGATCTGGATGCGGGATCGGGAGAATTATAGCTGTGCTGTAATCGATTTCGACGTACAGGAGGTTCTCGCAGAGGATATTCCGCTGTGTGCCGTAGACAAGGTGATTGAAGGCGCACGGAAGATGATTGAGGATGGGCATATCTGTCAAGTGCTGTCTCTGCGGTTTGGCTATGTTGTGTATACTGATCCTGATTATCAATGGAAAAGAGGAGAGACAGCATACGATATGCCTGCGGGCTATCTCGTGCCGTCGTGGATCCTTGAGTGTTACATATTGAATAATCCAAAGGTGGACAAACTGAGCGAATATGCAGGCGTCGCAACGTTGGTCATCAATGCACAGACGGGCGAGATGCTGGACTGGTTTGACACGAGCTATCATGGCCGCGGCGATGGACGCTACAAGGGTTTCATCCCGTGGGATAAGGTGAAATAAGGAGGCACACGCATGAAAACGAAAATCACGATGCTGCTTGCGCTGCTGCTCGCACTTGTCTGCACCGCAGCATACGCGCAGGAATACTACACGCTGCCGGAGATTCGAGAGCAGGCGGAGCAGGGCTGGCATGAGACGTACACCGATAAATA
>OLRJ01001042.1_pt1 | contig 25041 bp, 23 predicted proteins | sample 1672741 | NCBI WGS metagenome assembly OLRJ01 (sample SAMEA3136719, study PRJEB25190) | human gut metagenome | biome: human gut; feature: human-associated habitat; material: faeces | place: Austria | collected 2013
CATGGGACATGGTATGAGTAGTAATAATGCCAAGTTTAATGAGAAACTTGAAAAAATCATATTCAGTCTGTGGAAATAAAGAGGAATCAAAATGGATAATAAAATTAGTGTCGTAATAAGAACATACAATGAACAAAAACATATTCGAGATGTATTAGAAAGCCTGAAAAGTCAAACTTATACTAATTATGAGGTTATTATACTTGATTCTGAGTCGTCTGATCAAACGCTAAAAATCGCTTCTGAATATGACGTTAGAATTGAGCACATTAAAAAGAAAGATTTTAACTATAGCTACGCAAGCAATAAGTGTGTTGAGTATGCTACTGGTGATATTGTGTGCTTCTTGAGCGGACATTCTGTGCCCGTGAAAAACACATACTTGCAAGATACAAATGATATATTTAAGAACGAGAAAATAGGTGCGTGTTATGGTGATGTGATAGCATTGCCAGACGGGTCACTTACAGAAAAAGGATTTAACAGACTAGGCTATATAAAAAACAAAATTAAAGGATATAAAAATGAAATAAAATTAGAAACAGAAATTCATCCAGGCATTTTTAGTTGTAGTAATGCGAGTGCAAGAAGAGAACTTTTGTTAAGACACCCTTTTGCTGAAGAACTCGGTCGTGGAGGGGAAGATATCGAAGTAGCGTATAGAATTATTCAAGAGGGATACTATATTGCTTGCGTACCGGATCTTCTTGTGATGCACTCCCATGGGAGTGGTTTCTTCAAATTTCTTAAGGAATTTAAAGCATGGAGAATGATGTGGGTGGACGTGCAAAGATATATTAATGAGGAAAAAAATGAAAGTAAAAATCTCAACAATTAATTTATGGATATTCATAGTGGCAATAATTGTTCAAGTGTTTACGGTTAATTATGAAAATGCAGGTATTGTTAGCTATTTAAAGTATATAGTGTGCTTGATGGGAATAGTCTCATCTATCTATATTATGAGGAGAAATCATAGAAATCGGGTAATGGGAAAAGATATAAAAACATTGATGATTGTGCCAATTTTCTTTGTCGCAGTGACAATCATCAAGAGTATGACGACTCACACCTTTTCACAGCGTACAGTAATAGAGTTTCTATTGATGACTATCCCTATGGTATACAGTTACTGCCTAATCAATACATTGTCAGCGGAACAAATAGAAAAAGCTATGATGGCAACCTTAATAATTTCATTTATAGGGTATTTGTACAATCTTGGAATGTCACCGAGTAGCATTATCAGTAGTTTGATAGCATCAAGTTTCTCGGATTCAGAGTCTGCACTAGAATCCTCACAATTTGCTGGAATTTCCATAGCACTTTGCTTGTACTATTTGTACTACAGAAAAAATAAAATAGGAGTAATTGTCAGTTTTGCTTTTGTTGTTTTTACTTTTAAGCGACTTGCGATTTTGATGGCAATTACAATGGTGTTTCTTCCGAAGATTTTTGACGTTTCAAAACCTGTAGGGAAAAAGGCATTTAAAGGGATTGTTATTGGTGTTTTCGTTGCTGCAGTTATCTATTATTTTGCAATGATTCCACAGAACGGCAAACTTATACAAAAAGCGATAAATATCAATTTGAATCAATTTACAATGGGGAGATTTTGGCGATTTTCACTTTTATATAACAATCCCAATTATGTGAATTATGGGCTAGGGTCAACCTATACATATTTGATGTCGGAGTGGGGATTTGCACTGGAAATGGATATTTGTAGACTCTTTTTTGAGGTTTCTTGGATTGGAGTGGCCGTGTTTATCTATTGCTTCTTTTCAGTTGTGCGAAAAAATTGGTATTGCACAATACTAATGTTGTATTTGTTTTTCAATATGATAACATCTCATTGCTTGGCAAGTATGTTCTCTTGGCTTGTAATATATATGACGATTGGCTCCATCGAGTATCTAAGCAAAGAGACAGCATGTAATAGAATAAAATTTAAAATATAATAGAATAGGGGGATTTAGATGAGCACAAGCATGAATGTAATTGTTGCAATCAATAGTGACTACTTGGTTCAGTGCGAAACAATGATATTTTCATTACTGCGTCATAATGTTCAGTATGACATTAAAATACACATTCTTAATAGGAATCTTTCAGAGAGTCAATTGGAATCGCTAGGTGGATTTATCGAATCTCATGGAGGACGATATAAGGTATATGAAATAAATGATAGAGTCTTTGATGAACTCACATTAGGATTAGATCGTTTTAGCGTGGAAATGTATTTTAGAATCTTGGCATATAGAATTCTCCCAGATGATGTTGAGAGAGCAATGTGGCTTGATTCTGATTTGGTTGTACTTGGTGATATTGGAGAGTTTTATTTTCAAGATTTTAATGAAAAAGAACTGATTGTATGTAAGGATGCGTATTGCGACAGTCAATTCATTCAGGAAATAAAGACTAAAATGAATCTCAGTCAGGATCATTCATACTTCAACTCTGGCGTTATTATTTTTAATTTTTCGCTTATGCGAAAAGAAATAACGAGTGAGATAATCTCAAATGTTGTAAATAGGTATAAAAGTTGTCTTACCTATCCAGATCAAGATCTGCTCAACAAAATTTATACAAATAAAGTAAAATATTGTGATTGGAGAGAATTCAACTTCCAGGTTAATGAAGTGTATAAATGTAATCTTGATAAAGTAAAAATATTACACTATGCAGGAGTAAGAAAACCATGGCTACCAGCCAAAGCTTATCCAATATGCAAAAACTATTGGACTGAGCGTTTCCTCCTTAAAGACTATATTGGCGTAATTAAATTTTATTTAGTATACATAATACTCTTTCTGCCCAAGAAAATGAAAAGATATTTGAGGAGAAAAAATGAAAATAGGAATACTTAGTCTTTATTACCATAATTATAATTTTGGAGGAGCTCTGCAAGCATATGCTCTGTGCAAGTATCTAAACAAAAAATATGATGCAGAACAAATATCGGTTAAATTTGAATTTCCAGACTATCTCCGGCAGCAGATATGTAGGACTCGTGGCATTAGAAAAATCAAGGCGGTACTTTCTTTAGTGAAATACAATACACTACAATGGTGTAGTAAAATGACGCACCCAGTTGTAACAAATAAATTACATATCAGAAAACGCCAATTTGACGCTTTTTGCAATCAAATTCCACACAGCATAAGGGTTTATACAATTGATTCAGTGAAAGAAACGGACAAAATATATGATATGTTTGTTTGTGGCAGTGACGTAATCTGGAACTGCGGAATGCCTGCTTTTGTAGCCGCACTTGGATTTACAGAAAAAGAAAAAATAGCATATGCACCAAGTGTTGGAAGTTCCATGCTGCCCGACTGGTGGAAGAAAGAATATATCCCCTATGTAACCAAGATTCAATCGATTTCCATGAGAGAAAATAGTACAGCAAATCAATTAGAACGACTATTAGAAAAGCCCGTAGAATGTGTTCTTGATCCAACATTTCTTTTAAAAAAAGAAGATTGGGATAGATGTGTTGGAAAAGAAGAAAAAAGAACAAACGAATGCTTTTGTTATCTTTTGGGAAATAGCGTAATTCAACGAAAACAAATTGCTGAATTTGCTAAAAAGAATGAACTGAGATTGGTTACAGAACCTTATGCAACTAATCAATCATTCAGAAAGTGTGATAAATACTTTGGCGACCTCAAGGATTACCATTCTGGACCAAAAGAGTTTATCAATCACATAAAAAATTCAGAAGTTATTATAACGGATTCATTTCATGCTTGTGTGTTTTCAATAATATATAATAAGGAATTTTATGCAGTCCCAAGAATTAATGACACGGATGAAGCATTGAGCGGAAGAGTAAAATCATTGTTGGAAACACTTAATTTGAAAGAAAGATATGTGCAGAATATTCAAACGCAAGAACGTGTAAATATAGATTATTCTGATGCTAATATTCTTGTAGAAAAATTAAGAGAAAAGTCAGTTCTGTTTTTGGAGGAAAGTGTAAAAGATGGTGAGCATAATTGTTCCAGTATATAATGCACAAGAGTCTTTGGAAACTTGTGTTAAGTCAATATTGATGCAAAGCTATAAAAACTACGAAATCATTCTAATTGATGATGGTTCAACAGATAATAGTTTGTCTATCTGCGAATCGCTAAAAAAGAAAAGCGATAAAATAACAGTTCTTAGTCAGAATAATTCAGGGGTCAGTGCTGCACGAAATAATGGAATAAAAAAATCCAAAGGTGAGTATCTCCTGTTTATAGATGCAGATGATGTGGTTGAAAAAAACATGCTGGAAACCTTAATGAAAAAGTCAGAGAATGACATAGTAATATCAGGCTTTAAAGTGATAGGATCTGACCTTATAAAAAATGATACGAGTGCATTGAAGTCATTAGAAAAAATTAATGTTGATAAGGAACTTCTCCTAAAAAAAATTATATCTACGTCTAAAGACAGAGTGTATGGATATGTATGGCGGACATTGTTCAAAGCAGAAATTATAAAAGATAACAAGTTGAGCTTTGATGAAGACATAAAAATATCAGAAGATTTTTTCTTTTTGATTAGAGCGGTGTCGTATTCAAATAAATTTGCAGTGATTTCAGATGAACTGTATAATTATTGTATTAACTCGAAGTCGGCGACTGCTAAATATATGCCAACGATTCATAAAGACATGAATTATGTCAATAATTGGATGAGATGCAATATTTGTGAAAAATATCCAAGCATTACGAACGGGTTTTGTGGGTGTGAAGCGAATACATATTTGAGAAGCGTTCAGAATCTGTGCCGTTGTGGAACACCTTATCACAATTTAAACGAGCAAGTTAAGGAAGCAAAAAAATTAAAAAGCGAGTTTGGATATAATGATGTTCTGAAAAAAGCGTTAATGGATAGTGTTGATATTAATGTTAAAACGCGTGTCTCTTATTTGATGTTAGTATTGGGTATGGAACGATTGTATTTATTCTTGTTTGGTCTGAAACAACGGAAGAAAAAATGAAAATTGAACGAACAAAAAATGCAACTAGAAATATTTTATTTGGAATTATACTAAAGGTGTATCAGATTCTTGTGCCATTTTTAATGCGTACAGCTATGATTTACCTTATGGGAGTTCAGTACCTAGGTTTAAATTCTCTGTTTACATCTGTTTTACAGGTTCTAAATCTTGCAGAGCTGGGTGTTGGATCAGCGATGATTTATAGTATGTATAAGCCGATTGCGGAGGATAACAATACAACTATATGTGCATTGATGAATCTGTATCGAACTTACTATAGAATAATTGGAGCTATTATTGCTGCAGTGGGACTGTTTCTTACTCCGTTTATTCCTAAACTGATTTCAGGAGATGTTCCGCAGGGAATAAACATATATGTGCTCTATCTCTTGAATTTGGGCGCAACGGTACTTTCCTATTGGCTATTTGCTTATAAAAATAGTATTTTGCAGGCACATCAGAGAGTAGATATTGTAAGCAAAGTGACACTTGTTACAAGTACAGTCCAATATGCACTGCAGCTGTTTGTGTTATGGGTGTTTAAAAACTACTATTTGTATGTAGTGGCTTTATTGACAACTCAAGCTCTAACGAATATTATAACCGCAATTTGTGCGGATAAGTTATATCCACAATTCAAACCAGCCGGCAAAGTTGCAACAGAAGAAAAGAAAGCTATTAATGGAAGAATCAAAGATCTCTTTACTTCAAAGATTGGTAGTATTATATATGATTCTGCGGATACGATAGTGATTTCTTCCTTTTTGGGACTTACTGCATTAGCGGTATATCAGAATTATTTTTATATTCTCAACGCTATTACTAGTCTGATTACAGTTGTTTTCTCTGCTTGTACAGCGGGAATAGGAAACAGCATTGTTGTGGAAACAAAGGAGAAAAACTACAGGGATCTTAATAAGTTTACCTTTATTATCTGTTGGGGTGCTGGATTCTGCTCTGTGTGTCTACTTTGCTTGTATCAGCCTTTCATGGAACTGTGGGTTGGCAAAGATTTGATGCTCTCTTTCTTGGCAGTTATTTGTTTTGTTGCGTATTTCTTTGTAAGACAGATGAATTCTCTTTTTAATATGTACAAAGACGCATCAGGAATGTGGCATGAGGATCGATTCCGACCGTTGGTCGCTGCGTTGACTAATTTGGTATTAAACTTGATCCTTGTTCAAATTATAGGAATTTATGGTATTTTGATTTCAACAGTTGTTGCTATCATTTGTGTTGGAATGCCATGGCTTTTGCACAATCTATTTACGGTGATTTTTGAAAGGAAACATCTGTTGGATTATCTAAAAAAACTTTTGTGCTATTGCGTTATTATTTTTATCAGCTGCATTGCAACTTATGCTGTTTGTGCAAAAATCAACTTCGGTTTGCTCGCAACACTTATAGTTCGAGGGGTGGTGTGTGTAGTTATTCCGAATACTATTTATTTGGTTGCTTATAAAAATAAGATGGAATTCAAGGATTCTCTTGCATTGGTGAACAAAATGACCAAAGGAAAACTAAAAGGAATTTTTGGAAAGCTTGGAATGCTGGACTGAATTTAATCATGTTAAAGGCTAAGAGGAGAATAATATGATGGAAAGAAAAAGAGAGTATTGGCAAAGTATCCGTGGTATTTGCATCTTGGCTGTTGTTTTAATTCATTCATTGGGTGAATTTGATTACTCAGTGATCTGTGATACTGAATTTATTGTTCTTCGCCAAATTATAAACTTTGCAGTAGCAACATTTGTCTTTATGTCTGGGTACTTTGTTCCTGCTGAAAAAATTTGCAACAGAGATTTTGACGATAAAGAGTGGATTTTAAATCGGGGGGGGGCGACTGTGCATACCCTTTGTAGTATGGTCGTTACTTTATAGCGGAATATCTTTGGCGAAAGATATATGCCACGGGGTGAGTGTACATTGGCTCGGATATATTTACAGATTTATAGTGGGAAAATCGGCTACACCTTTTTACTACATTGTAGTATTGATTCAACTCACGATCATTACGCCTTGGCTTGTTCATGTTGTGAAAGAAAGTAAATCGACTAAAAATCTTTTGTGGTTGATTACGCCCTGCTATCTTCTGTATGTATATGTGTGGAATTTTACAACTGGATCTTCGCCGCGTCTTTATGAAACGCTGTTTCCAGCATGGTTTGGCTTTTATTATCTAGGAATCAATGTAAGATGTGGACTAAAATTAAAATGTAGGGGATGGAACGTCTTAATTGCATGGGCAGTCAGTTGCGTAGAGGCACTCGTGTTGAGAAAGCTTGGTATGAGTACGGGATTCTATACGAGCCAGATTACTTTTGGTTCTTTCCTATATTCAGTTACAGTAATCGGATGGATATTCAAACAATCTGACACACAGCATGGAAGTGCAAAGCTGCTATGTAAAATCGGTGATTGCTCATATGGGATTTTTTATGTTCACATGGCAGTTCTAACGCTGGTTGGAAAATTCATACAGAGCGGAAATTGGTATTTATATTGGAGCCTGCGATTTGCGATGACCTCGATTATTAGTTTTGCCATTGTATTGGCTGGACAAAAGATTCTTAAAAGCCAAAAGAAGTTATTGCGATTTATAGGATTCATTTGATATTTTGGCTAGAGGGGGAGGATATTAAAGATGGAACCATTAAAAGTTTATGCCTGTTACAATACGGATAAAGATGTCAGATTGAGTAGTTCTTCTGGCGCAGTGTTTTCCTCTCTGGCAGAGTATGTATTGGAACAACGAGGAGTTGTATATGGCGTTGCTATGGCGGAGGATTGCTACTCCGCTGAGTTCATTTCCGTCACAAGTAAGGAACAGCTGACAAAACTGCGTGGATCAAAGTATTTGCAGGCGAAGGTTGGAAATACATACAGGTCAGTTAAAGAAGATTTGGTGGCCGGAAAGCTTGTGCTTTTTAGTGGAACAGGTTGTCAGGTAAACGGCCTTAAAAAATTCCTCGGCAATGAGTACGATAATCTGATTTGTGTTGATGTTATTTGTCACGGAGCACCGTCCCCAGCTTTATGGAAGAAGTATGCAATATATCAAGAGCAGAAGAACGCCGGAGAATTGAAAGGCATTAATTTCCGTTGCAAGGATAAAAGCTGGACAGACTTCGGAATGAAAGAAATTTGTAAGAGCATTCCAGATAACGAAACGAAGAAACTATATATTTCCAAAGACAAAGATTCTTATATGCAAATGTTCTTGAGAGATTATTGTTTAAGACCATCTTGTTATGAATGCGCAGCAAAAAATGTGAAAATGTCTGATCTGACAATTGCAGACTTCTGGGGCATTAATGATGTGGCTCCTGAAATGAATGATGGCATGGGTACTTCTTTGGTGCTTGTTCGTACCGAAAAAGGGAAAGATGTCTTTAAGAAGGTCAGCAGTAGCATGAAGTTGAAAGAAGTATCTTATGAAGACGGTGTGAGAGGTAATCCGGCCGAATACAAATCATGCGCTAGACCAATGCAGAGAAATACATTTTTTGATGATATGCAAAGCATGAGCTTTGAAGAACTCAAACAAAAATATGCTGCTCCGATTAAGTTATCTTTTATAACGAGAGTCAAACGAAAAGCTAAGAAAGCAATTAAAAAAGTACTCCGAGTAATCGGGGGAGGGCAGAGCATAAACACTGCCAAGAATATGGATTACTCTTTGTGTTTCGTGTTTGATTGTCAGGAGAAAAAACAATGAGAGATCTACTAATACTTTATAAAAGAAAAGAAGATTGTTGCGGATGCACAGCCTGTTATGCTATCTGTCCGAAAGAAGCTATATCTATGGTGGAAGACGAAGAAGGCTTTGAATATCCGCAGATAGATGAAAGTAAATGTGTTCGTTGCTATCAGTGCCTTAAGGTATGTCCGATAAAAGCAGCACGAGCACAGTAAGGAGAAAAGAAAAAATATGAAAACAACATTACTTATCATGGCGGCCGGAATCGGCAGCCGATTTGGAACAGGAATAAAGCAATTGGAACCGGTCGATGATACTGACCATATCATCATGGACTACTCAATCCATGATGCGATTGAGGCTGGATTCAACCATGTAGTATTTATTATCCGTAAGGATATTGAGAAGGAGTTTAAAGAGGTCATTGGTGATCGTATTGCTTCTGTCTGCTCCGCTCATGATGTAACTGTAGACTATGTTTTCCAGGATATTAAGGATATTCCGGGAACTTTACCGGAAGGTCGTACAAAGCCGTGGGGAACCGGACAGGCTGTACTTGCTGCAAAGAAGGTTATCAAGACTCCCTTTATTGTGATCAATGCGGACGATTACTATGGCAAGGAAGGCTTCAAGGCTGTTCATGAGTATCTGATGAATGGTGGCAAGTCCTGCATGGCAGGCTTTGTGCTGAGTAACACTCTGTCTGATAACGGCGGTGTGACTCGTGGTATCTGCAAGATGGATGAGAATGGAAACTTGACTGAGATTGTAGAAACTAAGAATATCGTGAAGACTGCAGATGGCGCAGAAGCAGACGGAGTGTCTGTTGATGTGAATTCTCTGGTTTCTATGAACATGTGGGGGCTGACACCGGGATTCCTGGATGTGCTGGAGAAAGGATTTAAGGAGTTCTTCGATAAAGAAGTACCGAGCAATCCACTAAAGGCTGAGTATCTGATTCCTGTCTTCATCGGTGAGTTGTTGGAGCAGGGAAAGATGTCAGTGAAGGTTCTGAAAACCAACGATACCTGGTACGGTATGACCTATCACGAAGATGTCGCATCTGTGAAAGACTGCTTTAGGAAGATGCAGGAGAATGGTGTGTACAAAGCTGACCTGTTCAGTGATCTGTAAAAAATGATGAAAGAAACTATTGATTTACTCGGAAAGATTCTCACTAACATTCTGACCGCTCTCTACGAGCCGTTTGGTTTTTCGTTTCTGCTTTCATTCCTTGCTATGTTTTTCTATCTATATGCTTATAAACCTATCGAAGCAGGAAAAGGCTGGAAGAATGCTATGGTGACATGGTACAGGGAGTTCAAAGAGAGTATATTCTTCAGAAAATTGTTTTTCTTAGCCTTTGTAACTTCCCTTATTCTGTTCCGGACATTATTGAATCGAAACCTGTGGATGAACCCGTTGTCTAATATTATGGGTGGCTGGAGCATCTGGGAGATCGTAAATGGAGAGCAGCAACTTACCACGGAGTGCATTGAGAATGTGATTATGATGGTCCCGTTTTCTGCAGTAGTGATGTGGACATTTCATGGCAAAGCAGGCAATGGTTGGAATAATATATTGTGGCTAAGTGGGAAGATAGCGTTTGGTTTTTCGTTGATGATAGAGATGTTGCAACTGCTATTACGGCTTGGTACATTCCAATTATCAGACATCTTCTATAACACAGTTGGTGGAGTGCTTGGAGGTATGTGCTACTGGGGAATAATAAAAATCAAGAAAGGTCTGTAAAAGAAAAAACTTCATGGTGTACTGGGAGAGGTTAAACGTTATGTTTGGTTATACATGGGGCAGACACTATGAAATATCTTGATTTACGCTCTCTTTTGATTCACTTTTACACTGAATATTGCCTCATTATCATTTCCATAAGCAGCTGGCAAGGCATCATTTCGTTTGATAGAAAACAGCCTTGACTTGTGAAAAATCTATACCCAAGGAGGACTCCCAAATGACAAATCTAAATTCCCTTTTCCTGTCCCAGGCCTACAAGGACTGCTGGGACGATTATAACAGATCTTTAAAACTCCGCAGCTTCCCACGTTGGGACTACGTGATTCTGACTGCTTCCAATGAACAGCAGGCAGAAGGCTTCCGTAAACAGATTGCGGACAGGCAGAATTTCCTGCCGAGAGGCACGAAGTTTATTGCCATCCCGGACCGTGATGGTAGGCGTGTCGGATCCGGCGGGGCTACGCTGGAGGTTCTGAGATATCTTCATGAACAGGAAGGATCTTTTGACAGCCTTCGTGTGCTGGTGATTCATTCCGGCGGGGACAGTAAGCGTGTTCCTCAGTATTCTGCGCTGGGTAAGCTTTTTTCGCCGGTGCCTCATGAATTACCCAATGGACGTAGTTCCACTTTATTTGATGAATTCATGATATGCATGAGTTCTGTTCCTTCGCGGATTCGTGAAGGGATGGTGTTGCTGTCGGGAGATGTACTGCTTTTATTTAATCCTCTTCAGATTGACTACAACAATGTGGGTGCAGCTGCCATATCCTTTAAGGAAAACGTAGAGACCGGCAAGAACCATGGTGTTTATCTGAATGGACCGGACGGAAATGTGAAGTGCTGTCTGCAGAAGAAATCTGTGGAGGTCCTGCGGGAAGCAGGAGCAGTCAATGAATCCGGTTGTGTGGATATTGATACCGGGGCACTGATCTTTAGTACTGACATTATGAAATCTTTATATTCACTGATTGAAACAGACGCGGACTATGACAGAAATGTCAATGAGAGAACGCGTCTTTCTCTTTACGCTGATTTTCTTTATCCTCTGGCTTCGGATTCTACGCTGGAGGATTTTTACAGGGAGAAGCCGGAGGGGGAATTCTGTCCGGAACTGACGGCTGCCAGAACCCGTGTGTGGGAGGTGCTGCGTCCCTACAGGATGAAGCTTTTGCGTCTGGCACCTGCGAAGTTTATTCATTTTGGAACGACCAGGGAGATACTGGAGCTGATGAACGGAGGTGTGGATGAGTACCATTATCTGAGATGGAGTCGGAAAGTGGGCAGCAGTATCCGCAGTGATGTGTCTGGCTATAACAGTGTACTGAGCAGCAGGGCATCTGTTGGAAAGGACTGTTATCTGGAGGTTTCCTATGTGCATGGAAATTCCAGGATTGGCAGCCACAGTGTGCTCTCTTACATAGATGTGCAGGAGCAGGTTATTCCTGATAATGTTGTTCTCCATGGGCTGAAGCAGAGAAACGGCAAATTTATTGTTCGTATTTTTGGTGTAAATGATAATCCTAAGGAGAACCGACTGTTTGGCAGGGATCTGGATGAACTGGAAGATACACTTGGAGTGAGATTCTGGGAGGAGAACGGACAGGCACATACCTTGTGGTCTGCCGGGCTGTATCAGGAGGCAGATACGATCCGGGAGGCAACAGATGCGGCACTGGAACTTTATGAGATTGTCACAGGAGGGAAAGATTTTGACAGATCTTTATGGACTGCAGCTTCCCACAAGTCTCTCTGCGCCGGATTTAATGAGGCGGATCCGGATGCTATCATAGCGTGGAATAAACGGATGGCAGATCTGGTAACTATGGACGGGATTGCAAAGGCAATCAGAGATCAGGTTCCTGCAGGGAGTATAAGAAAGCTGCAGTCTCTGACAAAGATTCAGAAGGAATGGCTGAGAAAGCGTCTGAGAAAAGCAGATTTCGGTGAAAAAATGCGTCTGCATTATTATTTGGGAGTGATCCTTGAGGATGAGAATGAGGTGCAGGAATGTTTCCGCATTATTCAGTCAGAGGTTCTGGAAGCGACGATCAAAAATCTTGCTTATAATGAGCAGGCAAGGATTGTTACAGATCATCATACAGTCAGGCTGCCTCTTCGTGTGAACTGGGGAGGTGGCTGGAGTGATACACCGCCCTATTGTAATGAAAAGGGCGGGACTGTATTAAATGCCGCTATTCTTTTGAACGGGGAGAAGCCGGTAGAGGTGACATTGGAGAGGATTCCTGAGCAGAAGGTGGTTTTTGACAGCCGGGATATGGATGTTCATGGAGAGTTTGACACGATTGAGCCTTTGCAGGCCACAGGTGACCCTTATGATCCTTTTGCCCTGCAGAAGGCTTGTCTTCTTGCCTGTGGGATCATTCCCAGGGAAGGACATACTCTGGGTGAAATACTGGAACGTCTTGGCAGTGGTTTTGTTATGCATTCTGAGGTAACAAATGTTCCCAAAGGTTCCGGTCTTGGCACCTCATCTATTCTTTCGGCAGCCTGTGTGAAGGCAGTGTTTGAATTTATGGGAATCGCATATACAGAAGAAGATTTATATGCCCATGTACTGGCAATGGAGCAGATCATGTCCACAGGAGGTGGATGGCAGGATTAGGTCGGAGGTATTACATCTGGTCTTAAATATATTACCTCCATGCCTGGGCTTCAACAGCAGCTTCAGGTAGCACACATAGAGCTTTCACCGCAGACAAAGAAGGAACTGGATGAGAGATTTGTCCTGATCTATACAGGGCAGAGGCGTCTGGCGAGAAATCTTCTCCGTGATGTGGTGGGACGCTATGTGGGCAATGAACCGGACAGTCTGTTTGCGTTGGAGGAGATCCAGAAAACAGCAGCACTGATGCGCTTTGAACTGGAGCGTGGAAACGTAGACGGTTTTGCAAAGCTTCTGGATTATCACTGGGAACTGAGTAAGAAAATAGATGCCGGAAGCAGTAACACTTTGATTGAGCAGATTTTCAGCAGTATTGAGGAGCTGGTGGACGGAAAGCTGGTATGTGGTGCCGGTGGCGGTGGTTTCCTTCAGGTGATACTGAAAAAGGGTGTGACAAGGCAGATGGTGGAAGAACGTCTGAAAGAAGTATTTATGGACAGCCTTGTTGGCGTAGCTGACTGTAATCTTGTATGGGAATAGAAATTCCGAAGGAAAAGATCAGATGAAAGATTTATTTGTTAATACACAATTACCGGTTGTCACCTCTGACAGGATTTTATATACACCGTCAAATTTTGCCAGGACTTCTTTACTGTATCTGCAGGAGATTGGCTCTCTGCAAGTACATAAGCCTCACAGCACAGGGCGCAGTAACCTGTCCTCTTATTTGTTTTTTACAGTGACAGATGGCGAGGGTGAGCTCATCTGTGAAGGCAGAACTTATTCTCTTCGTACAGGAGACTGTGTGTTTATTGACTGCAGGAAACAGTATGCACACAGTAGTTCGGAGAAGCTGTGGAGTTTATCCTGGATACATTTCTATGGTCCGAATATGACAGCAATTTATGACAAGTATTTAGAGCGGGGTGGAAGAGCAGTCTTCCACCCCGTTTCTGTTTCCGGGTTTCTGGAAATCTGTCACAGGATTTATGAGCTGGCAGATTCCGATGATTACATTCGGGATATGAAGATCAACAGTGAGCTGAATTATCTGTTGACGCTTCTGATGAATGAGTCCTGGCACCCGGGAGAAAAACACAGGGATGCAGATCTGAAAAAACAGAATGTACTTCCTGTAAAGCAGTACCTGGATGAGCATTATCAGGAGAAAATAAGCCTGGATTTTCTGGCAGAGCATTTTTTTATCAGTAAATACTATCTGACCCGCGTGTTCAGGGAGCAGTTTGGTGTCAGTATCAGCAGCTATCTGATGAACAGGAGAGTCACGAAGGCAAAATATATGCTCCGTTTTTCCAACGAAAAGATAAAGACCATCGGCTATAAATGTGGTCTGGGAGAGCCTCATTATTTCAGCCGGGTTTTCAGACAGATGGAAGGCATGAGTCCTTTAGAGTACAGAGAGAAGTGGGAGAAGTGAGAAAAGAGAGCAAGATAATGTAAGAAAACAGGGAGAAAGGGCAATATCGTGAATTCAGGCTTTCCGGATTTTTTACTAAAATAAATGCAGTAACTGTGGAGGTATTGAACAGTTGCTATTGATCAAAACAGAAAGTAAATCAAAAGGAAAGTTGAGGTTAATATATGTCTAAGGTTGCATTGATTACCGGTATTACCGGTCAGGATGGTTCCTATCTGGCTGAATTTTTACTGGAGAAGGGTTACGAGGTTCACGGTATTGTACGTCGTGCTTCCATTTCAAATACTGCCCGTATCGATCATCTGATCGAAAAAAATGTGATTAAACTTCATGACGGAGATCTGTCTGATTCTTCAGGGCTGATCCGTCTGGTGGGAGAGATCAGACCGGATGAAATTTATAATCTGGCTGCCCAGAGCCATGTGCAGGTATCCTTTGATGCGCCGGAATATTCCGGTGATGTGGATGCACTGGGTGTCCTGCGTGTGCTGGAAGCTGTCCGTGTCTGCGGTCTGACAAAGACCTGTAAAGTATATCAGGCATCTACTTCTGAACTGTATGGCAAGGTAGAAGAGGTTCCACAGAAAGAAACCACACCGTTTCATCCATATTCCCCTTACGCTGTGGCAAAGCAGTATGGCTTCTGGATGGTGAAGGAATATCGTGATGCTTATGGAATGTTCGCTGTTAACGGCATTCTGTTCAATCATGAGTCTGAGCGTCGTGGTGAAAATTTCGTTACCCGTAAGATCACACTGGCTGCAGGACGCATTGCAGAAGGTCTGCAGGATCATCTGGAACTGGGCAATATGGATTCCCTGCGTGACTGGGGTTATGCCAAAGATTATGTTGAGTGTATGTGGCTGATCATGCAGCAGGAGAAGCCGGAGGATTTTGTCATTGCGACAGGTGTACAGCACACTGTCCGCGACTTCACTGAGAAGGCGTTTGCAGCTAACGGTATGACCATCCGCTGGGAAGGTACCGGCATTGATGAGAAGGGTTACGATGCAGCTACCGGCAAGATGTTGGTATGCGTAAATTCCCAGTGGTTCCGGCCGACTGATGTGGACAATCTGTGGGGCGATCCGACTAAGGCGAAGACGGTTTTGGGATGGAATCCACAGAAGACGAGCTATGAAGAACTGGTGAAGATTATGGCAAAGCATGACCGTGAGCTTGCAAAGCGCGAGAAGGCCATGAAGGCTGTTATGTAAGAAAGAAGGCATACGATTATGATGGAAAAAAATGCAAAAATTTATGTTGCAGGTCATCGCGGAATGGTAGGCTCTGCCATTGTCCGTGAGCTGCAGCGTCAGGGATATACGAATATTGTGACACGTACCCATAAGGAGCTGGATCTGACCCGTCAGGATGCAGTGGAGAAGTTTTTCGCTGCAGAAAAGCCGGAGTATGTGTTTCTCGCAGCTGCCAAAGTAGGCGGCATTGTGGCAAACCAGAATGCACTGGCTGATTTCATGTATGATAATATGATTTTGGAAATGAATGTGATTCACTCTGCATGGAAGAACGGCTGCAGGAAGCTGGAATTCTTAGGTTCTTCCTGTATTTATCCGCGTATGGCACCCCAGCCGATGAAGGAAAGCTGCCTGCTGACTTCTGAACTGGAGAAAACCAATGAGGCATATGCACTGGCAAAGATTTCCGGGTTAAAGTACTGTGAGTTTCTGAACCGCCAGTATGGCACAGACTATATTTCCGTAATGCCGACAAATCTGTACGGTCCAAATGACAACTATCATCCTACACACAGTCATGTGCTTCCGGCGCTGATCCGCCGTTTCCATGAGGCGAAGGAGAGCGGTGCTGCAAGTGTAACCTGCTGGGGGGATGGTTCTCCGCTGCGTGAGTTTCTTTATGTGGATGACCTGGCAAATCTGTGTGTGTTCCTGATGAACAACTACTCAGGTAACGAGACTGTCAATGCCGGTACCGGTAAGGAACTGACTATTAAGGAGCTGACTGAGCTGGTTGCGAAGGTTGTAGGCTATAACGGTGAGATCAAATGGGATCCTGATAAGCCAAATGGTACACCGCGTAAGCTTCTGGATGTTTCCAAGGCAACGAACCTTGGCTGGACGTATAAAACCGAGCTTGAGGATGGCATACGCCTTGCGTATGAGGACTTCCTGAATAATCCCATGCGCGCTGAACGCTGATCTTATTTTTACGAGGAGAAGATTATGAATATCATTTTGTTGTCCGGCGGTTCCGGCAAACGTCTGTGGCCCCTTTCCAATGACATCCGTTCCAAACAGTTTATCAAGATTTTCAAAAAGGAGGACGGTACCTATGAATCCATGGTGCAGCGTGTCTACCGACAGATCAGGAAGGTGGACACAGATGCGACTGTGACCATTGCTACCGGTAAGACACAGGTTTCTGCGATTCACAACCAGCTGGGTGAGGACGTGGGCATCAGCGTAGAGCCGTGCCGTCGTGATACATTCCCGGCCATTGCGTTGGCAACAGCTTATCTGGTGGATGTGATGCACGTTGCCCCGTCTGAGTCTGTGGTAGTCTGCCCGGTTGACCCCTATGTGGAAGATGGTTATTTTGAAGCACTGAAGGAACTGTCAGAGCAGGCAGACAAGTGCGAGGCAAATCTGGTGCTGATGGGCATTGAACCGACTTATCCCAGTGAGAAATACGGTTATATCATCCCAGAGAGTACAGACCATGTAGCTGAGGTAAGGACCTTCAGGGAGAAACCGACAGCGGACGTGGCAGAACAGTATATTGCACAGGGAGCACTCTGGAATGGTGGTGTGTTTGCTTATAAAATGGGTTATGTGATGGATAAAGCCCATGAGATGATGGATTTTACAGACTATCAGGATTTGTTCGACAAGTACGATACCATGAAGAAGATCTCTTTCGACTATGCTGTGGCAGAGCATGAGTCGAAGATTCAGGTTGTCCGTTTTGCCGGTATGTGGAAAGACCTTGGCACATGGAATACGCTGACTGAGGCAATGGACGAAAGTATTATTGGTAAGGGAGAGTTGAACGACAAGTGCTCCGGAGTCCATATCATCAATGAAATGGATGTGCCGGTACTGGCAATGGGTTTGCATGATGTGGTGATCTCCGCATCACCGGAAGGCATTCTGGTCTCGGATAAAGAGCAGAGTTCTTACATTAAGCCGTTTGTAGATAAGTTTGAACAGCAGATTATGTTTGCCGAGAAGTCCTGGGGAAGCTTTAAGGTGGTCGATGTGGAAACCACATCCCTGACGATTAAGGTAACCTTAAATCCCGGCCACAGTATGAACTACCACAGCCACAAGAACCGGGATGAGGTGTGGGTAGTCATATCCGGTGAAGGAAAGACCATCGTGGATGGTATGGAGCAGATGGTAAAGTCAGGTGACGTTATAACTATGTCCGCAGGCTGCCGTCATACTGTGATAGCTGATACGGAACTGAAGCTGATTGAGGTACAGCTGGGCGCAGATATCAACGTCCACGATAAGCAGAAGTTTGAGCTGGAGCAGTAAATAAGATAGAAAATACGACTGGTAAGAAAGACAGAAATGGTGATCAATGGACGTATGCATGGAAAGAAGAAATGAACCCCTTTTGCTCCGCCCGGCAGGTAAGGATTACCTGTGGGGTGGAAAAAGGCTGAATGATGAATATGGGAAGAATATTGAGTTGTCTCCGTTGGCAGAAACATGGGAATGTTCCACGCATCCGGATGGGGTAAGTACTGTGTGTTGTGGAACGTTTGACAAAATGGAGCTGACTGCGGTCATAAAAGCCCACCCGGAGTATCTGGGAGAACGGCATAAGGGCGAAACAACGCTGCCAATCCTGGTGAAGCTGATCGATGCAAGAAAGGATCTGTCTGTGCAGGTGCATCCGGATGATGACTATGCAAAGATGAAGGAACATGGTCAGCTTGGAAAAACGGAGATGTGGTATGTGCTGGATGCAGCCAGGGATGCAAAACTGATCTACGGTTTGCGGCAGGACTGCACAAAGAAAGAAATGCAAAAGGCACTGGCAGAAGGTACGGTGATGAAGTATCTGCAGAAGGTACCTATTCACAAGGATGACCTGTTTTATATCCCTGCAGGTACGATCCATGCCATTGGGGCAGGTGCACTCGTGGCAGAAATCCAGGAAAGCTCAAACCTGACCTATCGGCTGTATGATTACGACCGCATAGGAAAGGACGGGAAGAAAAGGGAACTGCATATCGACAAGGCGTTGGATGTGGCAGATCTTCACGGCAGTGCAGAGCCGAGACAGCCGCTGCGGGTTCTGAAGTACCGTCCGGGGATGGCATCGGAGCTGTTGATACGCTGTAAATATTTTGAAGTATACCGGATGCTTATCAATACAGAACGCCGACAGACGGTGCATTACCGTGCGGACAGGATGGCATTTCGGGTATTACTGTGCATGGATGGCTGTGGCACGATATCCTATGATGAGGGAACTGTTAATTTTTATAAGGGAGACTGTGTGTTTGTGCCGGCGGATTCAGAAGTCCTTACGATTCACGGACAGGCGCAGTTCCTTGATATCAGAGGATAAAATACAGAACTCCAGGGTATGGGGAAAGACAGGTAGGTAAGATGAAGATTAAGAAGGAATATGAAAGATGGCTGGCAAATGCAGTGGCAGATACTGATGTTGCTGCGGAACTGAAGGCAATGGACTATGTGGAAGTCGAGGATGCGTTTTATCGTGATCTGGCATTTGGAACAGGCGGTCTGCGCGGTGTGATCGGTGCAGGAACAAACCGTATGAACATTTACACAGTTGCAAAGGCTTCTCAGGGATTAGCAGACTATTTGAAGAAACACTTTAAAGAACCTTCTGTTGCAATCGGCTACGATAGCCGTGTCAAGAGCGATGTGTTTGCAAAAGTCGCAGCAGGGGTGTTTGCAGCAAATGGTGTCAGTGTCAATATCTGGCCTGTCCTGATGCCGGTACCGACCGTATCTTTTGCGACTCGCTATCTGCATACTTCTGCAGGTGTCATGGTGACAGCTTCCCACAATCCCGGCAAATACAATGGTTACAAGGTCTATGGTGCTGACGGCTGTCAGATCACGACCGAAGCAGCGGCGGAGATTCTTGCTGAGATTGAAAAACTTGACATCTTTGCGGACGTTAAGACCAGCAACTTTGAAGCAGGCGTGGCAAACGGCAGCATCCGGTATATTCCGGACGAGGTTTACACCGCATTTGTAGAGCAGGTCAAGAGTCAGTCAGTCTTGTTTGGCGAGAACGTCAACAAGAATGTAGCCATCGTGTACAGCCCGCTGAATGGTACGGGGTTGAAGCCAGTGACCCGCACCCTGCAGGAGATGGGTTACACGAACATTACGGTGGTCAAGGAGCAGGAGCAGCCAGACGGACATTTTCCGACCTGTCCTTACCCGAATCCTGAGATCAAGGAAGCAATGGCACTGGGCATGGAGTATGCCAGGAAGTGCAACGCTGACCTGCTGTTGGCAACTGACCCGGATTGTGATCGTGTGGGTATTGCTGTCAAGAATAAGGCTGGGGAGTATGAGCTGCTGACCGGCAACCAGACAGGTATGCTGTTGCTGGATTACATTTGCAGTCAACGCATCAAGCACGGTAAGATGCCTGCCGACCCGGTCATGATCAAGACCATCGTGACGATGGATATGGGCGAGCAAATTGCCGCCCATTACGGACTGCGTACCGTCAACGTATTGACCGGCTTTAAGTTTATCGGCGAGCAGATTGGCAAGCTGGAACAGCTGGGGAAAGCAGACAGTTATGTGTTCGGCTTCGAAGAAAGCTATGGTTATCTGACCGGCTCTTACGTCCGTGACAAGGACGGCGTAGATGGTGCGTATATGATCTGTGAGATGTTCAGTTACTATGCCACCCAGGGCATCAGCCTGTTGGACAGGCTGGATGAACTGTATAAGACATATGGTTACTGCCTGAACACCCTGCACAGCTATGAGTTCGATGGCAGCGCCGGTTTTGCCAGGATGCAGAGCATCATGCAGGCATTCCGCGGTGGCATCAAGGAGTTTGGCGGCAAGAAGGTTGTCAGGCTGTTGGATTATGTACAGGGACTGGATGGATTGCCTAAGTCTGATGTGCTCAAGTTCCTGTTGGAGAATAACTGCTCCATTGTGGTACGTCCTTCCGGTACAGAACCGAAGTTGAAAACTTATATTTCGGTCAGTGCAGAGAATAAGGAAATTGCAGAGAAGATTGAAGTCGAGATTGTAGAAGCTGCGGAAACATGGATTAGTTGATATTGTATAGAAATTTTATATAGAATTCCACACCCTGCCGGTTTTAAACCAACAGGGTATTTTTTTGCCCATTTTCAGAACAAAAAACATTGCAGAATAACAAAAAATCTGCTACAATAAGAACAATAAGTTCTCAAAACAAAAATACGAATAAATCAACACAAACGGGGAATAGTAATCATATATTTATTCCTTTATTTTTTATATAATAAAAGCCCGGAGCGTTCTCTTTGAAACCGTAGAGTATCACACTCTGCGAACTAATTATTTCGGATTCAATAATTTTCGACTACGGATAATTTTACATAATGTGACACATCTTGTCAATATTAATAAAGAAATTTGCTAAATTCTATGCTGTTTTACCAAAGCATATTTATATTATCATTCGTTTTTATGAAAGTTTTAATGAGGTTCATCTTTTAATTTGCCATATGGAGCTAAATGGCTTAGCTTATTCACCGTAAACAAAACCGTCACACGGAAATTGAAAGGAGAACCAGAAATTATGCCACGAAAAGGTGAAAACATTTACAAACGAAAAGATGGACGCTGGGAAGGAAGATATATTAAAGCACGATCACAGACCGGGAAAGCTGTTTATGGATATGTATATGCTCCCACCTATAAGGAAGCAAAAAGAAAGCGCAGCCAGGCTATTCTTAATATAGAAGCGAACCCGACTATTCCCCGCAAAGTCCTCGAAAATACAATACCACCATGCTTTATCAGAAAACTGGCAGATGACTGGATGAATTCCATACAGTCTCAGATCAAGAAGTCCTCTTACGTCAAATACTACAACATACTTCATTCTTATATTCTTCCGGAATTTGATAATGTTCCATTAAGTGAACTCACTTCATCCCGGATCCAAAAATTCTGTGATGACCTTCTTACACATGGCAGCTCATCCGGAGAGGGACTCTCACCAAAGACGGTTCTAGACATTCTGTCTCTGATGAGAAGTCTGCTCAGATATGCCCAGATTCATGGACATCAGCCACCAAGTACCGGAAAGGAGATCATCATCCGCCAGACTGCACCGGATACAGTCGTAATCCCACGTTCCTCACAGGAAGTTCTCTGTCGATATCTCTATGCTAATATGTCAGAACGCAATCTTGGGATTTTGTTGTGTCTTTTTACAGGAATGCGTGTAGGCGAGATCTGCGCACTGAAATGGGAGGATTTTTCATTTCAGGAAAAATCTGTTCATGTCCACAACACAATGCAGCGGCTGCAGATTCCGGATTCTACTGCACAGAAAACCCGTATCATGGTCACATCACCCAAAAGCAAATGTTCTATCCGTACAATTCCAATTCCAGACAGTCTGATCCAGCTCATTCAGAAGGAATTTCCCAACAGACAGGGATATGTCCTTGCCGCTGTAAATGAAAAATACATCGAACCCCGCACCATGCAGAAATATTTCCATTATGTACAGAAACAGTGTGGTCTGGTTCCTGTGAATTTCCATGCACTGAGACACACATTTGCCACACGCTGTATTGAACTCGGCTTTGATGTCAAGAGCCTGAGCGAGATTCTTGGACACGCCACTGTAAACATCACCCTGAACCGATACGTACATCCCTCCATGGAACTCAAACAACAAAATATGCAAAAGCTTTCCAGCCTTTTAGCAGTCATATAATCTGGTCAAAAACCCCGAAGCTCCTGTAATAACATGAGTTTCGGGGTTTTTGACTCCTAGAGTGTGATACTCTGCGGCTTCAGTTGGAAAATGAGGTGACCTCCGCCATGTTATTCGTGTACGAATGTACGGGAAATATTATCACAGACTTTAAGAAATTTTACGACACCCAATTGTCAGAACAGGATAAGAAAAAAATTTTCATCCCCACCTATGACTGCATGAAGAGATACCAGGGTTCCTGGCATGTAGAGCAGAAACCACTGTTTACAGACTGCTTCTTCATAGAATGCAGGGACAAAGAGGAACTGAAAACCACACTGAGCAGACAGCACTGCTCAGACTCTCTGGCAGAAGCTGTCATGTCCGGCATAACACCCTTACGTCCGGAACAGGAAGAATTCCTGAAAGCACTGATGCAGCCGGATACAAAGACAATCTCAATGTCAACAGGCTACATCAAAGACGGCACAACCCATGTGACACAGGGACCCCTTCAGGGAAGAGAGAAATTTATCCGCAGAATTGACAGACATAAACGCCTTGCGTGGCTGGTACTCCCGGCGGGAGATGGACAGCAGGAACTGCGCACAGGTCTGGAAATTATTTCAAAAGGGTGATGCACAAATATGAAGATGAGAAAGAGAAATATGACAAATATAAATAAAGAATAAAAAAGCCGGAACATAAAAGACTGCGGCTTATTTGGTTTGTCCGAAGATATCAGACCAGATTGAAGATGCTTTAAAAAAAGAAAAAAGAAGGAGAAGATGAGGAAGAGCGTATGTATAGGAAAAAGTCAAGAGGATGGTATAAACACAAGGATTTCATACTTATAGATTTAATATGCTTATTCTTGTCCTTACTAATTGCACATCTGATTCGAAATGGTTCTGTTCAGAGTCTGTTCAGAGCGGGAATTTACCGCAATATGATAAGCTTCGTAATATTGGCGGATTTATTTCTGATCATTATTTTTGAATCTTACAAAGGAGTTCTGAGAAGGGGGCATTATCAGGAATTACATTCTGTTATCCGGCAGATGATTCTGCTGGAACTGGCAAGTGGTCTGTATCTGTTCACTGTCAGTGATGGACATAGTTTCTCAAGAACTGTTCTGTATCTAATGGGAGTATTTTATGTATTCCTTTCCTATGGCACAATAATAGCATGGAAGAAACATCTGATCCATAAAATGGCAGAAGGTGGAGAGCATTCGTTATACATTGTAACGAACTATGATCAGGCAGCAAAAGTAATCCAGAATGTAAAAGAACACAATTACAATCGATATAACATCAATGGTCTGATAATCGTTGATAAAAATGCAGTCGGCAGGAAGATTTCAGGAATTCCTGTAGTAGCAGAACTGGAGAATGCAGCATCCTATATCTGCCAGCAATGGGTAGACGAAGTCTTTGTAAATATAGATGAATCTTACTCATATCCGGATGAACTGATACAGGAATTGCTGGAGATGGGAATGGTAGTTCATGTAAATCTGGCAAAAGTGAAAAGTACTTCGGGACAGAAACAGTTTGTAGAAACAGTAGGCGGATATACGGTTCTGACAACCACTATGAACTATGCTACAGACAGACAGGCATTTGCCAAAAGAGCACTGGATATTCTGGGAGGACTTGTAGGATGTTTCCTTACAGGAATTATTTTTATTTTTGTAGCACCGGCTATTTACATCAGTTCACCAGGTCCGATCTTCTTTTCACAGACACGAATTGGTCAGAATGGAAAACCATTTAAGATGTATAAATTTCGAAGCATGTACATGGATGCCGAAGAACGCAAAGCAGAGCTTATGGCACAGAATAAAATGAGCGATGGGCGTATGTTCAAGCTTGACTTTGATCCACGTGTGATTGGAAACAAAATCCTTCCGGACGGAAGCAGAAAAACAGGAATAGGAGAATTTATCAGAAAAACATCCCTCGATGAATTCCCACAGTTCTGGAATGTATTAAATGGAACCATGAGCCTGGTAGGTACCAGACCGATATTACAGGACGAATTACTGAAATATGAACTGCATCATAGAGCCAGAATCGCCATCAAACCAGGAATTACCGGTATGTGGCAGGTAAGCGGTCGAAGTGATATCACAGATTTTGAAGAAGTCGTGCGGCTGGATACAGAATATATCAGCAATTGGAATTTTGGATTGGATATAAAGATTTTGTTTAAGACAGTGATGACGGTTCTGAAGAGGGAAGGGTCGGTATAGGAGGATTCAACGGATGTTTTATGAAGTAGAAAACATGACTGCTGGGTTAGTTGGATATGACAGCATAAGAAAACACTTGGCCGTGTAAGCGGTAAGAGGAATTAGAAAGAAAAACTATCTGTGAAGAGCAGATGTGTACATAGATATAAAGGAGCAGAGGGGACAATATTGGTTGGAAAATATTATGAAAGATAGATTTGCAGTGTCCATGTTCGGACAAAAACGACTGTCCCGAGAGGGTGGGATAGAGATTGTTGTAAAAGAACTGTGCACCAGAATAGCACGAGATGGATGTCAGGTTACCTGTTACAACAGATCTGGTCATCACGTGAGTGGTGCAGAGTATGACAAT
>OLRJ01001046.1_pt1 | contig 24944 bp, 18 predicted proteins | sample 1672741 | NCBI WGS metagenome assembly OLRJ01 (sample SAMEA3136719, study PRJEB25190) | human gut metagenome | biome: human gut; feature: human-associated habitat; material: faeces | place: Austria | collected 2013
TAAATCCATTTTCTTCGGCGGCAGCATCTAATAATTTCTCGTACTGCTGAACTTCTTCAGACAGAATTGCTTCACAAGAATTGCTAATCTGTACAGTTTCTTGCATACCTTCAAATTTCGTCCAATCTGTTGTTGAGTAAAAATTTTTCATTTCATTTGTGATTTCCTCATCATTCCATAAAACAGTTTTCTTATGATTTTTACTGTTTCTCATAGTATATAAGCTTTCAGCAATTGAGAATGCAAGGCCTCCAACTGTTAATGACTCTGGCCATTCATATCCCTCAAATTTAAATTTTGATAATCCAGGCATGATTGATTCCAAAGCTGCCTTTTCCTGTTTTGATAATTTAGGTGTTGGAGTTGGAGTAATGCTTGCAGAGGGCTCTTTCGAGCCCCCCTTAGCATATGCCTGTTGTATTGAATCAGTTGAGGCAAGTGTCACAAAAGACAATACAAATGCCATTACCAATGCCGTTATTTTAGTTAATTGTTTTTTCATGATTTTTTGCCTCCTTAATTCAAGTATCCTTTTACCATAGCAATATCGCTATCCATCGAACTTACCCTATTTGCAATATCAGAATCACCAGGTCTTTCAAAATATCGCAGGAAATATTCACCAGCTTCAGCAGCTGTAGTACACTTTTTAAATCCGTCTACACCTGCGTTCGTCCAGCATCCCGTATACACGGTAAATTCGGCTTGCAGATATGATAACTGACCATCAAGAGTGTTGTATTTCAAATTATGGGAATTACACCATTCTTGAAGTTGAACTCTTCTCTCTCCAAGCCACTGACAAATTCCATATGCTCCAATGCTATTTAATGCAGTATAATCAAAACTGCTTTCTCTATAAATATTCACCAATACTCCAATAGATTGCTCTTGAGTCAATCCGATTGTATCGATAAGATATGTATTAATTTTTTTCGCTACCTCAGCTTGGCTTTCAGTCATTGTTCCAGGTGATAAGCTTGACGTTGATGATGACGAGCTTGATGTCCCCTGTTCACAAGTTCCACTTATTCCTTTATAAAAATCTGGTTTCTTTATATACTGAAAACTTCGCTTTAATACATTTGATTTTGCTTTATAATTTGCATCTTTTGAATTTTTACTCTCATAATTTGGGTTCTCTTTATCGAAATTGTCTACGTCATATATATTCTTCTTCCACCAGTTCTTAATATTGAGCAAACTGTTAAAATGCAATGTAATGACTGCTGCGCTATACTTTGTATGTCCAGGACATGCAGTATATAAAGTCCTAAAGCAGAGCTCACCATTTATGCGTTTTTGCCTTGTATGAGTCTCATGACCAACAACAACGCCGGCAGTATTGCATATATCAACAGTATAAGTTTCCATGACAGGAACCTGATACGACATTCCATCAGTATTTGTTTCATCTATAGGTTTTCCAAGATTATCATACGTAGGCAATCCATCTGCTCCTTGATGATATTGGATTACTTTTGTTCCAGTTACAATATGTGATGCATTAAATAATCCAACAAGTGTGGAATATTTCAGGTCATCATATCCTCCAATCGTATAATTTGTTAAATCAAGACCATTTTCATCAAAATATGTAATCAATTTCCATGTGTCCGCATTTATTTTATTTGACAATCCATCCTGAAATGCCTGTTTGACACTTTCGTCATCAACTCCTGACGTATCTTTTGTTGTTATAACTGTCTGTTTCACGGACGTGTTTGAGTTGATATCAAAATCAAACATTGCTAAAACCATGGAAATCAGCTCCTGATTATTATTATAGAAACCATATACTTCACCTTTTGCAGTAGATTCATCATATCCAATTGGCGTCGGTGTTGGAGTAATGCCGTCTGGCATCTCCTGGTCTTGTGGAAATGTATAATAAATGTTTTTATCTCTATTTAGAATATTTCTATAAACATCCTGGTCTATTTCCTGCCTATATATAATATCAGCATTTACACTTGCTGAAGCAGACATTCCAGTTGCCCCAATCGTAGACATGTCGCAAGTCCCATCGAGGATACTTCCCATATTTGTTACTGTCATTGGAAGGGTATTACTAGTTCCTGGTTTTGAAGGTTGTGCTCCATAACCAATAAACTCGGCAAAATCCCTGTGGCCGCCTAGCCTGTGGCCATACAAACCTTCTTTCTGCTCTGGATATCCAGTATCTTTCCACGCTTTTTCATCTGCAATAATAATATAAAGAATGTTTGTTGCTGGCTGGTCTCCAATTGTAATGTCTTCGTTAAATTCAACCTTTAATACATCTCCAACCTTTCCCCAATAAGAGCCAAATGCTGCCATATACATTTTATTGTTTACAAATGCGTAATTTCCATTTCCTTTAATTGTAAGCTTTCCAGAATCAAACATTTCATCAAGTGCCTTTTGATTTGTGCCTGCAGCCCATCTTCCATGTATATATTGATATGTAAACTCATAGTTCCACCATGAACTTGACTGGACATCATATAGCCCAGAAACATTTGATTTATCACCTTTTTGTAATTGTGGAGCATTCATTTCATCGGTTCCTGATGCGCTTCCACCGCCGGAGCCACCGCCGAACTGATTGGAAAGAGCACTTCTGAATGTTGCATGGCATAATGTAAGGACATCAACCATTTCTTGTACTACTTCTGTCGTATCTTCATCTCCTGCATCATAATATACTTCATCACCACTGTTTTTAATAAACGCCAGGAATGAGAATATCATTACAAGAATAAGGATAACTGCCACAACAATTGGCAGTAAAATTGACAACAATGAAGTTACAAGTACTTGTAAAACTCTTGCGATTGTCTTTAAAAATGACATTCCTTTATTTTTTACAAAACCTTTATAGCTAAAAGTCTTCAACATTTTAAATGTTTTTTTAACTTTATTTCTTACACCATATTTTGCATTTTTTACGCCAATTTTTGCTGTTCCTTTTACTCCATGTGTTTTTATAAATTTCGCACTTTTAATCGCATTCTTTCCTGCAAGCTTTCCAATACGATATCCGGTTTTTGTGACTGCAGCTCCTGTCTTTACTGTATTTTTTGCAAATAAAACAGTATTTTTACCAAACCAAAATGATTTTCTGGCAGCACGCACTGCTTTGACAGGGCTTGCTAAAACAGCTCCAAGCATCATCAAGCCACGCATAGTATAGTCTCCACCCATATACTTATTTGCTGCTGACTTTATTTTCTTAACTCCGCTGATACTTGTCTTTGCTATTTTTTGTGCATGATTCCACATTCTTGCAGCTGAGCGTACCAGTATATAACTTCTAATAAGTTTCAGCTGGTTAGTATTAAATTGTCCTCGTTTTAAAAATTTTGCAAGTGCAATTTTGCCTGTTGGAATTCCATGTTCTTGCATGAGAATTGGAATAGATGCCGAAAGAAACGCATCTTCTACTCTCGACATTTTTCCGTTGAATTCTCCATTAAGAATTCCTTTTTTAATAATATCTTCTCTAGTCTGCAGGTTTAACTTCACATATATTTGTGCAAGCCTTAAATCTTCACCAGATAATTTGCCATTTTTTATAAGCTCCTCAAGCCTTGTTCTATCTGTTGTTATTCCTTTTTTTTGTAATCTTTCACGAGCATCAATATATGTGGCAACGTCTTTATGTTCCATACAGATTGCATAATAAAATTTTATTGCATGTTTTAACTCCTCTGGCATATCATCTTCTATTACTAATTTATTCAATTTTTCTATGTCAGTACAAATTCCATATTGTTTTAATATGTTTCTGTATTCATAAATTCTTCCAGTTTCAAGATATTTAAATTCTAGCTCTTTGTTCATTTTTGCCAGTAAAGTTGCATCTCTACAATTCATAGCTAAAATGCGGTCATAATTTTCTGCTAAAATTTTTATATCATCGTCTGTAAACCTTACGCTGCGCATAAAGTTAAACGCTCTTTTTCTAAGAACGATGTGAAGCATTTTGCCCTGTTTATTGAGAGCTTCATTTAGCTCTGTTTTTCTCAATAAGTCATTAATGCTCTTACCGCGTTTTTTTTCAACAAAATTTTCTACCACATACGTGTTTCCAATTAGTTTTAAATCTGATTCTTCTATCCCAGTCGTTAGAACACAGGGTGCAAAAGATATTGGCATCAGGTCATATTTATCAATAACCATCAGCTCATTTTTTCCAGGAGGTCCAGGGTGAAAGGATTTTTTATTTAGTGCTGATTTTACATTTGAGAACATATCTCTTGTTGCTGCTTTGGAATTTACAATATCTCGTTTTACGCCATGCACTATTGTATTCGCAGTGCTTTTTATTTCATTTATTGTATCTTTTGTTTCATGTATAGCATCCTTTATGTCACCACGGATTGACCTTGATTTCAAAAACGCAATCTTTTCTGAAAATTCTCTTACTTCGCCTTTTATTTCAAGTGCAAGCCCGTATGAATTTTTTATTTGTTTTGTACCATTTACTATTTCAAATACAGCTTTTGATGGTGTTACAATAATTCCATCCCAAGCCGCAACATTCTTCCATCCAACAAATACCTTGCTATCATCTATTTTATAGACGTTCATCAATAATCCATTGACATTTATTGTTCCACCTGAACGAATTGTAAACTGTTTTGGCCTGTTGTTTATAAACAAGGTTACCTGATTTCCTTGTCTGCTTGCTATCGTCCCGACATCTGCAATTTTTGGAGGATTAGAATTAATATTTTTTAATATACCTGCATTAGGTACAGATGTTGTATCAAAACCGAAGCTTGGTGAAGCCAGCATGTAATTTTGTGCAACAGCGCTTCCACCCATTGCAATTGAATTGTTTATTTTTGCAGTCTCAGAATCAATCTGGTTCGCAATAAAATAAGAATCCGCAACATCTTTATTTGATAAAGATAAATCACTGTTTCCTCTATTGATAGCATTTGCCATGGCAGATGCCTCATGAGATGATATTGAATTAAACTCTTTTTGCAAATCATTAGCTGTAATCATTTCAATTTGGGCTGATTCGTTTTTCTGTATATTTTGTGGTTCAGTTTTTATACTGGAAACATTTTTTGCAGACACAGCAGCTGCCGCTGTCGCAGCTGCTCCCGCTGCGATATTTGCTATTGCTGATTTCCTTTCTGTGCTATTTTTTATTATTTCTTTTTGATGTCTAAAGTCATTCTCTTTTCCAATCACTTGATTATTATGAGAAGGATTACCATGTATTACGGCATGCTCTTTACTTGCTACATCTTTTAAATTATTGTTTTGATTTTCTTTCTGAGTGTGAAAGAAATCCGTATAGGTTTTATTTTGTCCAACGGTTTCATATGAATCCTGTTTATACCCAGTTTCTCTTTGTCTTATCTCAGGTGTTGCATGAACATTATTTACATCCTTTCTTATCATTTCTCTTTTTACTGTTTCTGGATGTGTCTGTTCATTTTCTGTTTTTTCATACCTGTTATTTGGTACACTCTGTGATTTATGATAAGTGTCTCGTTCATACTCTGCTTTTACCTGCTCAGCATCCTTCTGGCCGGATTCCTCATAGGAATCCCTTATAAACGCATTACTGCCAGAATCTCGTGTTTCACCTTGCTGAGTTTGGATTGTATTTTGAGCCTGATTTTCTGATTCGATTTGCTTATTTAGCTCTGTCGTCCGGCGTTCAGCCTCAATTTTTTTACTTTGTGCAATTTCATCTGCTGCTTTATCTGCTGCAATAGACTCCTCTATAGCACGTCGTCTCTCTTCGTCAAGTTTTTGTCTTAATTCATCAGCTTTTTGATTTTTTTCATTAAAGCTTTCTTTTCCAGTATGATGTCCTTCCACAAGATTTTTAGTCACTGTGTCTTTTAAAGACTCTGTCTCTTCAGGCTCGATATCTGTTTCTTCAATTTCAGTACCTTCTTCTTCTGCAGAATCCTCTGAAGGAATTCTTTCATCATGGTCGTCATGTTCAAGCTGAAGTTCTTTTAAATACTGAAAGAAATCAGGATATTTTTCATCAATGCCAAGCGTTTCCGCATTTTCATACAGCTCGTCCAAATCAATGATATCAAGTGCTTTTTCTGCTGAATCATAAATGTATCTTTCCGCATCTGTAATGTTTTGAGTATTGCGTATTCCGTCAATATCAACCAAATCCAGTGCAGTCCCGTGTTTAAACAGCTCACTTAACAGTTTTATAAAGTTTTGTTCATCTAATATCTTCATTGCTTCTTTTATGTCCACTCGTGTCACCTCCTTTTCTCATTTGTCACTGCTGCAGCAACTGCAATATCGCCAGGTCTTACGACATGGATTCTCTTGGAAGAAAAAATCTTAACCTTTCTCGGGTCATCAATCAGCGCATCCATCCGTTTTGACATACAGCTTAAAAGGGCAAATGCCTCATCTTTTGTAAGGATTTTTTCTGAGTCCATCAGGCTGTTTACAGCAATATTGCTTGCTGTAAAATCAAGCTTTTCAAACGACTTCTTAAAGGCCTTGATTCCTTCCACATCAAGGCTTTTGATAATACTGTTATAGATTTCAGGAGTTACAAACACTTTTTTATAAATATTTGTGATTAAGTGCTCGTGTCCCAGATTAAAAATAACACGCAGGCTTCTTTCATCTGCAATTAATAACGTATCGTTTTTTGCAAGTTCATAATAATTTTTTATTTCCATAAATACCTCCTCGCTGGGCAGCTTTGGCTGCCCGGCAATCTGTATACATTCAATATGCTGAAAAAATCCAGAAATCATCTTCTTATCACGCATATTTCACATTTTTTTGCAGTCATACCGCTGCAAAAATACTTCAATATCCAATATGCAAAATAATCTCCAAAATGTAACAATTTCTACAAAAACAAGCCTGCGGATATTTAATCCGCAGGCTTTGCAGTCATTTTTTCTTTTTGCTTTTTCAACTTCTTTTCCATATTTTTCAGAGACGCATCCAACCATTTATCTACAGCCAGTCCAAGTAACAACGCTGCCAGTACATAAATACCGGCACCAAGATTACCCAAAATACACATCAGGCTTAATGCCAAAATCAAAACACCAGGCAGTATCTTTTTCTTTATTAAAAATGTCAACCCTATGGCTGCAATCAGTATAACCGGTACAAATGCCGCTGCCCCCTGATATATAACACCAAGAGACATATGGCAGTCCCCAATTCGTAAAATTTCGGTGATTGCCTTTTGTACTTTTGCAAAATACCACCCGCCATCACCAACTGCGTTTTTTATGACATTCCACTGTTCATCATTAAAGTACATTGCCATGCTGAATACACTATTTCTGTTTACGACATTGTCCGGAAGTGACAATGCTTTAAAAACAGCCCTCCTGTTTGAATCAAAAGCCATTATATACTGATAATTCTGCATAACCCTCTGCAGTTTACTATCCCAGGTATATGCCTGCGATATAAGCACATTCATAATAAATCCGGTAATTCCTGTAATGAGTATATACAGTGAAAAAAAGCTGCAGTCTTTGTGTTTATTTTTTTTATAGATGCTCTCCACAGTTTTTGATATTGCAATGCCAATCACAGCGCATGCACCTGCGATAAACAAAACAGACCACACGATTGACGTGATACCGAAGTATTTTTCAAGGAAATATGAGAATTCAGCAAGCTGTGATTTTATTATACGGAACATATTTTCGCCTCCTGTATATCTCTGCCAATCTTCCTGATAGCCTCAAGGCATTTTCCAGACGGCTTGATTTTATCCAGCCTGTCAAAATAAAACTGCGTCATTTCAATCAGCATCAATTCAACATACCTTGTCTCCTCTTTTGTCATCTCCCCTCTTTCGCTGATTTCATTGAACCACACAGCAGCAGTCATATACTTATCAATATCTGACCCCGCACGTACAACAGGATTTGAGGGTTCCTCTGTTGCTTTTACTTTTTGGGCTTCTTTTTCTTTTTTATCAATATCATTCCACAGGTCTTCATCTGTCACTTCTTCACTATAAAAGCCTTCGTCTTTTTCACTGTCTGGAGTTTTATACATCCACATACGGTCTGTTTCATCTTCTTCTTCGCTGTCCCTCTTATTGCTTTCATGTTTTGCGATTAATTCAGCGCCATCATCATCGTCATATTCGATATCTGAAAAGTCAGCGATATTTTCAACTAATGGATTTATATTTTTTTTAATTCTTTTTCTTCCTCTTGGCATTTTTCTTCTCCCATGTTTATGATTTTTTCTTTTAACCTTGTTATCCTGTATCTTTTAAAACGGTTACTTGCAGCAAGTTTCAGGGCATCCCCAATCACTATCAGTGTAACATCCTGCCGAGCACGTGAAATAGCAGTGTTTACCATATTGCGCGTGAGCAGCGACTGCGGTTTATCAGGCAGTATGATATAGATTTTGTTGTATTCGCTGCCCTGGCTTTTATGGATTGTGATTGCATCAGCATGTTCCATGTCCATAGCGTCATCTTTATTGATTTCAATAACCTTATCTTCACCCTGTTTCTTTACTCGTATTGGCTGTGTGATTGTTTCGATAAATCCGATATCACCGTTGCAGTATCCGGTATCATAATTATTCTTTGTAAATACAACCTTATCCCCTTCTTTAAAGTGGTCTCCATGCAGCCATACGCCCTGTTTGTCAATCTCTTCGAATTCACGGTTCAGTGCCATTGTCCCGACGATTCCTTTCTTAGTAGTAGAAAGAATCTGTGTATGATGAGGGTCTCCTTCATAGCATGATTTGAGATATAACCTTGCCTCTTCTTCACTTGTGCAGTTTCTTATCCTGAACGAATCATTTTCAATAAAATCACATCTGCCTGCAAGAATCTTTCCGCAGTTATCGATTACGGCTGAACCCTCACTCTGCCGCATGATTTTTTTCAGTTTTACTTTTGGTATCATATCAGAATCAATAAGGTCACGCAGAACAGCACCGCATCCAACACTTTCCAGCTGGTCCGGGTCACCGCTTAAGATAAGCTTTGCCCCTGATTTTACAGCTTTTGCAAGATGATACATAAGCTCCGTGTCCACCATTGACATTTCATCAACAACTATCAATTTTTCATCAAGCGGGTTATCTTCATTTCTTCCAGCATCATCAAGATTATACGGGTTGAGTTCCAGCATGATATGTATTGTTGATGACTCATGACCGGAATGCTCTTTCAAAACGCCGGCAGCCCTTGCTGTCGGAGCACACAGCCTTACACCTTCATCAGGATGGCTTTTCGTAAATAAATTAATGGCCCCGCATATAGTATGTGTCTTACCTGTTCCACCACGGCCAAGGAGTATCATTACGCTGTTCTGGTCAAAAGCTTTTAAGAAATCGAGCTGTTCTTTATTGTATTTGCTTTCTATCTCTTCAAACACAGATGCCGGTGTACCAAGTTTGGTATCGGCTTTCATCAGGCGCCCGAGCTGGAATGCGATATCTGCTTCTTTATTTAATGTGCTGATATACCCAACCAAACCATTTTCACAATACACCGTATTCATTCCCGACATCACAACAAGAATGTAATATGGCGATACTACATAGTCTTTCCATGCTGACACACGGTGTAGCCTTGCACATGCCATGTAAAAATCACGCTTTTTCATGGCGGTATTACCATGTGATTCATTATCATTCAGTACCTGATAAATCATCGCCCTGACGCGCTCATTGCTTAAATAGCTGAATCCAAGGTCTTTTGCAAGGAAATCTGCCACCTGGAAATCCAGGTCAAGTTTATACAGGACTACATATGGATTTTTGCATAACCTCTCTTCTGCTTCAAGGTCATACATCGCAACCAACATATCTATCTGTGGATACCCGATTCCATATTTGCCATACTGTTTAACAAGCTTATCTTTTGACATCATAGAGCCTACTGTATTTTTCAGCTCTGTCAGCCACCTTTTAGACCCTTTTAGCTCCTTCCAGAAGGCGGTGTCATTCCATAAGTCTGACAACTGGCTGATATCACCATCAACAGCCTCCAATATACGGTTTGCCGTTTTATTTGAGATTCCTTTCACCTTCACAAGCAATGTTTTTGCATATTCCTCATCGTTGTAGTTGATACAGGAATAAAGAAGCCTGTTCATGTACTTTTGTTTTATGTCACGTGTGATTCGTTCTATGCCCTGTTCGCGGAAGTTTACTTTTTTGATTTCACTAACATCATTTACAGGAAACTCTACTTTCATCGGTACACCTGGCACCACATCGGGGATTTTACCGCTGCATATTGCTTCAAATCTGGGGCAGTCTTTATCATAATCGCTTTTGAATATGAATTCAGCATAACCGTTTTTGCATCTGTCAATCAAAAAATCTACAATGCGGCCCTTCACAACAAGTGCGCCAGTGACCGCATTTTCTTTTGTTTCCAGCCCTTTTTCAAATTCAAGCATACATAACATCTCCTTTCCGGCTGCATATGCAGCCGTGATTTCCTGTTCCTATATGTTAATATGCCGGAATTTTTCTTTTTGGATTATTTTTTCGGATTTTTTTTGCTGTTGTCAAATTCATATCCGGTTGTAAAATCAGGCTTCAAAATAATATATGCGTCAAACGTTTTTCCGCTTTTTCCTTTAAGTCCCTTTTTAAGTGTTGTTTTTTTCTTTTCAAGAAGGTCTTTCAAATCCTTCATGGAGAATGGCTTTCCACCTGGCTCCTTCCATACGGAGAAAGTGCATGTATTATCTTTTTTGCCCTGGCATTCAAATGCCTTTCCATTGTCCATGATTGGCTTTCCACACTTCGGGCATTTCAATCCTGTATCTTTCGCCTCAGGTCTGTACCATACCAGCTTTCCATCTTTGATAATCAATGCGGCATCAAACTTTGAGCCGTCTTTTCGTTTGAATCCTTTTATAACACCTGTCGGCTCCCCCTCAATTAGCTTTGCGACCTGTGCTTCTGTAAGTGTTTTTTCGCAGATTTTACTCCACAGGATAAAATCACATTCAGAACATTTGTATGTAGCAGGGGTTTTGATAATCGGTTTTCCGCATTTCGGGCAGACTAAATCTGTTTTATTTTCAAACGGTGCCCATGAAACTTTATGCTCTTCATTTAAGACCAAAGCGGCAGAAAAGGTTCCGCCGTCCTTCTTTTTAAACCCGGATATCACATCCGTTGTTCTGCCTGCCAGCAGGTCTGCAACGTTTTTGTCTGTCAGCGAAACGCCGGCAATGGTTTTAAAGATTGAGAAGTCACAGTCAGGATAACCACTGCAGCCATACCCTTTTGACAGTGCAACAACCGGTTTTCCGCATTTTGGACATTTGCCAACTTCTTTCCTGTTTCCGGATGCCACCTTCTGGATATGCATACCTTCAAGCTCTTTCAGGGACTGATATACATATTCAATGACTTTTTCGTATACTTCGTCATACGTCATATTGCCCTCTCGTATATCATTCATATAAACTTCCCACTGTGCGGATAATTCAGGGCTTACGATTGAACTGGTCCCGAGATTTTCAATATAACGTTTACCGGATTCCGTAATGTGAAGGCCTTTTCCACGCCCTGATTTAACATCTTCCATGTAACCGGTTGAGACAAGCTCTGCTATGATTGCAGCCCTTGAAGACGGCTGGCCGATGCCTCCGGCTTTTTTCATTGCATTTTTAAGCTCAGTCTCGTCTGCAGCCATATATTTCTGTACATTTTCCATTGCTTTAAGCAGTGTTGCCTGTGTGAACCTTGCTGGCGGTTTGCTTACTATTTCATGTAATGATTTTTCTTTCTCTTTCAGTTTCTGTCCTGCTGCCATATTTGGCAAAGGCGCTTCTTTTGGGTTTGAGAATAATACAGTAAAACCAGGCTTTAATACTTTTGAACCTGTACATGAGAATTTGATACCATTATCAGACAATACGGCTTTTGTTTTTTCTTCTTCCAGTGGAGGCATAAAAATTGCAAGGAATCTCTTAAATATCATTTCACAGATATTCATCTCATCACCTGTCAGATTATTAATTGCAGAGGTTTCGCCTGTTGGAATCAGTGCATCATGTGAAGATTTCTGTACTTCAGCATCATTAACGAATCTTTTGTTGGCCTGTGCTGATTTAATGGCGTCCGGTGTAATGGCTTTTGCTATATCCGTAAGGCCAGGCATTGCTTCCACTGCCTTCAGCAGCCGTGCAAAGTCTTTTGATTTTTCAGTTGATACATACCGTCCATCTGTTCTTGGGTAAGAAATAAGTTTATGTTTTTCATATAATGACTGAATAAGTTCCAGAGTTTTTTCCGGTGTATACCCATATTTAGAACCGGCCTCAACCTGAATATCAGTCAATTTGTACAGCTGGTCAGGCTGTGTTTTTTTGGTCGTCTTATCAAAACTCAACACCTCTGTTTCACCGGTAAGTGAATCAAGAATCTTCTGTGCATCATTTTTGTCCGGATAAGATACAGCCTTGCCCTCATCATCAATCATGTATGCTGTGACCTCAGGATTGTCCGTTGTAATTGCCGGTTGATAAGCAGTCTTGGAACTGAAGCCGTCAATCGCCTTGCAATTATCGTACACAAGCTTTAACGTTGGTGCTTTTACACGTCCTACTTTCATTAAGAATCCGGATTTAACGGTATATGCCACAGTCATATTAAACCCGATAAGCCAATCAAACCGGCTTCGGATTCTAAACGACTGTGTCATGCCTACGTCACGCGGGTTTGAGTGATAGTCAGTCAGGTTATTCATTGATTTCATAATACCTGCCGGTGTGAGGTCAGACTCAAAGAAACGGTAAGTCTTATAATTCTGCAGACCAAGATAAGTTTCGATTAAATCGTAAATACCATTTCCCTCAACATCACTGTCAGTGCCTACGATAATCGCATCATACTTTTCTTTTTTTAACTGTTCTTTTAATTCCTTTACTTTATTATCTGTAAGCACGCCAACTTTAAATGGTTCTGGAATCATCGGCAGTTTCCGGTCTGCCCATTTTACATCCCAGTCATCATATTCTTTTGGTTCGCACAAGCGGCAGATATGCCCGGCCAGGGCAAAAAAATCAATATCTCCAAGCGGTTTGCTGCTCGCGTTATATGCTGCCTTTACAGCCTTCATTGCAGACGGTTTCTCTGCTAAATATAAGTATTTCATCTTTTATTCCCCCTTTCAGACAATTTTTACCGTTTGGTTTGTTATTTTTGTTACACGTTTTAAAATCTTTTTTTCTTCTTCCGTCTGCGGCTTCGGCTTATGCTCGCTGTACCACAGCAGATACAGATAATATCGTTCCGGATGTCTTTCTATGTAATCAAACGTGTCCTCTTCTGATGGTATATAATTATCTTTTTCCATCTTAACATTATTAAGCTTGTCCATCAGCTCATCAAATTCATCTTCTTTTATCTCTACACATTGCATATATTTTTTCGTCTCCTTTTTTAGACATTTTTTCTATATATGCATTCAATATGCCGGATTTTTTATTTTTGGAACGGATTTTAACACACAAAAAAGTGTTTTTTATTTTTATTTTTTTCTGCATATTATAAATGTATGAAAATACGAATGGTTCAGTGCGGCTTAAAAGCCAGTTGGATGGTAAATATAGACCATATCCTAACGGCCACAGATTTGGTTACTTCAAATACATATATGGATGAAAAGATACCGAATCAATCACTCGCACACACGGTTTCGGCCTTTTTGTAATGGTTACTTCTTATTTTAATTCAAATAATTACAAGCATACCGTTACCTTTACTCGAAACCTCTTAGAGGCTGCCTTTTGCGGCCTCTTTTTTTTGCAAAAAAGCATACCGCAAAAGTGCGGTATGCTTAATAAAATTAATCATAATATTCAGGGAAATCATCATCTTCTTCATTATTATTACTGTTTCCATAATTACCTTTTGAAACAATGGCTTGATATCCGTCTTTACACCCACTGGTAAATTTTCCATATTTTTCCGGTGACAATGATTCTTTTATCTTATATACAGTATAATCAGTCTTACTTTTTGATTTTGCCTCGTTTAGCTCGAGGTTTAACTTTTCCGATACTTTAATGACATTGCACTCTTTATCTTTTGCTGCAGCAGCACACATCTTGTACCCTCCAATCAGGCCATCGCAAGAGACTACGATATCGTCAACCTGTTCCGCGTATTCGTGCATGGCTTTCGCAGCCATATTCCTTATGATTGTCGGCTCCATTTGCTTTCCGTCATAAAATGGTGTTTTGTATCCCTTGCTTATACATTTTTCAATCTCATTAAACATTTCATCGCGTTCAGCCCTGCACAATGCACTTCTATTATCCTTTTCAGCTTCTGCATCAGCATCTTTAATCAGAAAATATCCGTCATCATCAGGTATATTGACAAGCAAATCACCAAGCACTTCTTCAAGGGTTTTTGGCATATATTTTTCTTCGTTTTCTGTATTTCCAAATTTATCCTTTATTGTATCTTCCATATGTTCTTCTGTTTTATTGACACATAAAAATTCAGGGTCTTTTTCAAGGAAATAGAAATTATTTTCATCTCCGTCTCCTGTATTTTTAAACTGTGGATGAGTTTCCAATGGATATTTTTTATCGTAAAACGGTGAGATATGGTTCATCATGACAATACATTCATCAAATGGCATTGTCATAATCTCGTCAGGCTGCATCAATTCTCTTTTTGACTTTCCGATATTTATATTTACACCGCTTTTTCCAACTGATTTACTACTACTCTTCACCCTGATGGTTCCATTTCCGAGTTTTTTACTAAAATAATCTGCTGTTGTCTGCTCATTTGTACCAAGACATATTGCGGTATCACAGTTACCAATGATTGTCTCAAAATCATCTTTATATAACATTTTAATCTGTGCAATCGACTGAAGTACAATCGTTGTTGAAATATTATACTTACGGCATGTGGATATTTTCTGCGGAAATTCCGGAATTTTTCCAATGTTCGCAAACTCGTCTAACAGGAATCTTACGTGGTAAGGTAACCGGCTGTTTGGGATTGTTGAGCCTTTATAATATAAAGATTCAAACATCTGTGAAAACAACATTGAAATCAAAAAGTTAAATGTGCTGTTTGTCTGTGGTATGATTGCAAAGAAACATGTTAATACGTCTCCAACCTTTTCAAGCTCCACATTATCGTCATCTGTCAAGTTTTGAATTGCTGGAATACTAAACGGGTTTAATCTGACTGCCGCTGAAATAAGGATTGATTTCAGTGTTTTTGCACCACCCAGCTTAAAGGTTTTATAGTTTGTAAGGCAAAGTGAAGTCTTTATTTTCTCCTGCAGCCTTTCAACTTCTTTCGGGTCTTTCACTTCTGCTGCTTCCAGAACCTTTTGTTCCTTTCCATGCTTATCTGTAACTTTTCTTTCTTCTATCTTCCTTGTTCCGTTAAACAATTCATCAAGCGGCATATCAAGAGAGAAACCGAAATTAGAAGCAGGCTTCTGGCCTGGTCTTCCATTTTCATCCATCTGTGCCAGTTGTACCATCCATAAGATTGTAGAAAACTTCCTAAATTTTTCATCAGCAATGTCAACAAGATAAAAAATCAAAGATGAAAGCAGGGCTTTCTCAGACTTATCCCAGAACGGGTCTCCGCTTTTCTGGTCTGGCGCTGTTGTGTTTGATATAAAACAATCAACAAGAATACTGACATCAGTTTCACTCCTTACATATTTAAACGGATTATATTTACAAGAATGGTTCATGTCAACAAGATTAAATACTTTAATTTTATATCCATTATCAGCAAGAACATTATGCATTGATTTTAAAAGCTCTCCGGACGGGTCTGTTACTACATATGAGCAGTTCATTTGCAGTACATTCGGTTTAATAAAGAATCGTGATTTACCAGTACCGGCACCACCAACAATAAACACATTGTTATTCAGATGTGTTTTCATGTCTGCCGTTGACAGTCTTACTGTTGCTGACTCTATCATATTTGGATTACCTGGTACCGGTGCTGATTTTGGATTGTTAAGATTTTTCCCAGCTTTAACTGCCAACCCTGGTTCATCACTAAATGTCTTCTCTCCAAATGGTTCGGAATGTGTTTCATTATATTCCTCTACTTTATCGTTCCAATGAGCAGAACCGTTTTCTTTCCCGTCCATATCATGTGCCCATTTTTCTTCATAAATAAGAAACATTGCTATGCCTAACCAATATATTAGTGACCATTTTATACACTTGCCCCATGTAACAGGATTAAGCCAGTAAAAAAATCCAAAATGGCTTACCTTATCGACTGCTGAAAAAATTGTTGCACTTCCTGTTGCATGCTCTTGATAGGCAAACGCACTTACAATTATCATTAATAAAAACCAAAGCATCCCATATAAAATAAACTGCGTTTTTCTTTGTTGTAGTTTCTTTTCTTTATCATCGTTCATTATTAGCACCCTCCATTATTTTATTTTCCTTAGATGAGAGGGCATCTTTATATCTAACCAGTTCTGCGTTTGTGAATTTATCTACGTATTTTTGATGCAGTGCTGAATATGTGCTTTTTTCTGCTTTTGATAACTTATATTCATCAAAGCCGTCAAGCTTTTGATTTCTGCACATCACCATCCTTGCAATTGCATAAAATGCTCTTTTCTCATCTGCTTCATGCTCATCAATATTGTCAAACATTTCGTCAAGCTCATCTACGCTTGGCAGGCTGTCAAGCTGTAATATCTCAAGCGCATTCTTCAATGTTAAAGCTGGTTTATCAATGTCATGCTTTTTCATGTCATTTGATATAATATCTGCAAAGTCTCCAAAAAAAGCTTTAACTGGCGTATTTTCTCCATTTAAATCTTGCAGTACTGCATTAATAACCTTTTCTTTAAAATCCTTATCACTTCTTGGAATAAATTCTCCAGGCTTGTTTGGCGTCATCAGTACAGCACCATCTTCTCTTATTACAATTCCACCTGAGCCTCCTTCTTTGCCGATGTATGTAGTAAAACTTCCGCTGATTGCAATTGATGCCTGGTTAATTGCATTTGCCCAGCATATGTTTTTTGATACAAAATATTTATATCCTTCTTCTGTACTCTGTTCTTCTGATATCGCCTTTATCATTTCTTTTGTCATTTCTTCGTCATCTTTTGCCACAATAAAGCCAACTTTTCCATCTGAATCTATTTTTGATTTATATTTCACTCCTGCCACATCCATAAATTCTTTCATTTCTGACGCTTCGCTGTATGTCATTCCTGGATACTCTATCAATTTATCGCCATATGCAAGAAACGGCTGGATTTGCATATATTTTTCGTGCTCTATTGCTGGATATAATAAAATAAAGCGGTCATCAATATTCAGGAAACATGAATTTAAACTAGTGTAGTCAAGAAGGGATTGTGTTCTTTTTACATCTGGCTTGTCAATTTCAACCGCATCAATTCCACTTATCCCGTTTTCGTCTTTATTTGCCTCGATTATCGCTGCCAACGCCCCATAAGTATCATTTATTTTTTCTCTTGCCTTTAAATATCTGTAAATTAAATCTATTGAAGACATTATTTTTTCCTCCTTTATTTCTTTTATTTTTATTTCTTTTATTTTTGGTAACTCAGGTTTAACGCTTTCGTTACCAGAATAAATTTGATATCTCGCCAGCAAAGCTGGACTCAGTACACGAACTTGGATTCAAACACGCGCACGAAGTTAAAATCTGAACATCTGACCCGCGGACGACTTTTTGCCGGCCATGGGCTTCCCGCTCTCATTTAATATGCAAAATTAAAAAAAATTCTAACATTTTCCGGACCAAACGGACTTTATTTTGCATATTGAAAATGAAGAAGAAAAATATTTTCAAAAAAAATTAAAAAGGAGATAATCAAATTGGGTATTTTAAATGAATATGAAGAAGTTCTGATTGGAAATAAGAAGAAGATTTCTACATGGTATTTTGTATTTGATAAAAAGGGGAACGAAAGGGTCGCCGTCTCTGTAATCAGGTATGCGATTGAGAACCTGCTTGGCTGGGATATACAGACTGCGCTTCGGTTATTCAACAAAAACTACATTTCATTCATGAAGCTGGACCAGATGATTAAATATATCGCATTCCCAAGCGATGTCACACCTGACGATACGGAATACATATTGTACCTCTTGTATCCAAAGCATGTAGATTATGATGTGAAACGGTATACATTAAGAGTTTATAAGAAAGTAATGAATGATGAAGGTCGGTATCCAAAAGACTATATGTATGGATATCTCGGTATGCTGCGTGCAAAGATATGTCTGCAATATTCAATTAACCAAAACTGTGTATTTAAATCTGCCGACGACCTGTATGCTTTCTTCGCATCAAAAGAATGTATAAAATATTTAAAAGCAAATAAGTTATATCAATTATATGTAAGTTTCTATACATCGCCGCTTGAATATATGCACGACAGTATGCCGTCAAATATAAAAAATGATTTTTTATACCACAACTACATGTTTCTGTTAAGATTACGACAGTTTGAAGAATCTAAAAAACAAGGGGCCTGACATTATCAGGTCCCTTGTTTTATTATTATTTTGTCGGATTGATAGGCAGTACGCAGAATACATATTCTTCGTGGTCTCCTGCACACATCCATAACGGGCAGTTTGCCTCGCTTGTACTTGCAATCATAACGGTATGGCCCGGATAAGATGAAGCCAGTTCTTTTAAAAATACAGAATCGACTTTCTTCTTGCCAAGCTCTGCGCCGTTTGTTTTTGCACTCATTACTTCGGCATAGTCTGTCAGTCCAGGGCAGCCAATTGAAACGCTGTCTGTCTTAAAATCCAAAGTAGCAACAGGCTGCGTTTTCTCCTTCTGTAAATAGATAGTACAGTTTAATGCCTCAAGCAGTTCTGATTTATCTACTTCAGCAGAATAAGTCGCCGTCCTTCCGGCAATAAACTTTTCAAGGTTTGGCATGTCCTTATCAAGGGTTGCAAATACACATCTTACAACTCCTGATTTAATATATGCCTTGCCTCCGTCCACTGAAATCTCCACATCCTCGCCATCAAGGATTTCTGAAACAGTTTTCAGGTTTTCCGGAGCAAGAACGACGCTTCCTGTGTATTCACCGTTCTTTACGGCAAATACTGTTCTTTTTGCAATACGGTAACAATCTGATGCCGTTAAAGAAAACTTCAACAATCCGTCTTCGTCCTCATCAATCTTCAGCATCATGCCATAAGCATTCTGTGTTGCAGACTGATTAAGTCCTACAAGAAGCGTATCCTTTAACATACTGCCAAAAACATCAAGCGGAATGCTTGCGCTTGCAGCATCAGCCGGTTTTGATGCAACATCATTGAACGGCATTTCATTTTCCACAAGAACTGTCTTTGCAAGTCCATTCTTGTACTTAAGGACAAGCATATTGCCAACCAGCTCCCCTTCCAGCGCACCGGTGCAGTTTCTGATACTCAGAACATTGGCGTTGTAAAAACTGGTTACAAAAGAACCAGTTTTTTCTACTGCTGCAGGAATCGTGACTTCAATTCCAATACCATTTCCTGAGATATTATTTTCAGAAACAATCAGGCTGTGCTCTTTTGCCTCAATCTTAATAAGAGGAGTGAGAAGCGCTCCTTTTTTAAGACCCTTTCCACAAGTAGTAATTGCCTTCTTAAACTCCTCAAAATTAGCTTTAAACTTCATATAATATATTCTCCCTTCTTTGTTTGGCGGTCATACCGCATTGTTTTTTCAAATTTAATATGCCAAACTATTAAATCAATAAAAACAGGGATATGTATATATTCAGGCCAGTGCACGAAGAAATTAAAACCGAAACATTTAACAAGCAGACGCCTTTCTGTCTGTTTTGGTTTTCCAGCTTTGCGCCAATTTTTTCTGCAGCTCTTCCAAGTTATTTACGTGGTACCTTCTGAACAGTTGTGATTCTATATCGTCTGTGTCTATAGCTTCAATCCTCATATTGTTTGCTTTTTTTTGTTCTTTTTTTGTAATGCCCCATTTTTTTCTAAGCGTATCATAATAGATGTTTGCAAGTGACGTATTACAGATAATCCACTTTACAGCCCTGTTATGCTCATTTTCCCAGTAATATGCATAGTTTAGCGAGCATCCACGTTTATTCAGCTCTAACCGTTCCATTTTTTCATATGCATGGACACATACCTTAAAAGCCTCTTTTGTATTTTTTGTGTCGCCGGTATCAGGATAATCTGCTTCCTGGCATACTTTCAACATATACATTAAGTCATAATACTGGTTTTCTATACATTTCATTTGGCTGGACTGGATAAGCTTATTCAATTGAGTTATTGATGTTTTTGCTCCATATCCAACGATAAGGCCATCATATTCAATAAAATAATCAGACACTTTTCGGCAGAATTCTTCATCACATATGCCGTTTTCCATAATTTCTTTTGTCAATCCGATTTTTTCATATGTTCTTTTCTGCCTCTTTTTTGTATCTTTCAAAACCAGCTCGAGACTGTCTACTGGCAGTACGCGAAATTTATTTTGTAATGCCGTGTCATCATAAGTTTCTGCATGTATTGCGGCAATGCGTCCATCACTAAATGCAGAAACGCATAAAAAAGTAATATTTTTCGCTGTTTTTACTGTATGTGTCACATTTTTCTTATCGTATTTTTCCGCTTTTTTTTCTAAGAACTCTTTATATTTTTCATCCATGTCATAGTTCCTCCTGAAACCTTTTGTATATCCAATATGCCAAAAAAACAGCCAGGGAAAAATTCCCTGGCCATAATTTTTCAGAAAAAATCAGTAAGTTTTTGTCAGCACGGAACCAATCGCTGTGTAATATTTCCGTTTTCCCCTGTCGTAATCCTGCGTCTTGAAGTCTTTTTCAGATGCAAATAATTCATCTGCCGCATCATACGCAGTCTCAATCATCTCTATATCCTGATGGTTTTTGATGACTTCCATAAATCGCTTCTGTGCTTTTTTCGGAAGGGTTGGCTTACATACTTTTTCAATCACATCTGCCGAGACAGTCTCGCCCAAACAAACATTTTCGTATTTTGTAAGCAATTTATCCACCTCATCAACAATATTTTTTGCGATTTCCTTTTCATTATCTTTAACGTCAGGTATACGGTGCACAATGTCGATATTATCAATAACATACATTCTGTCATTAATGCATGCACAAATATCAATCTGGATACACTTACGCCCAATTGATGTATCCGTAACTGATACATACAACGGAACACCGTTTTTACTCAGCTTCTTAACATTACAATAAACAGTCATTGTAACATCATTCTGGCTTAACATACGGTAATCAGAGAAATACTGTAAATCTCTGTCTCTGTATTTTTCATCCAGTTTATTTATGATAACATCTGCATTAAGTACTTTTCCGTCCTTAGACCTGATTCCGAGCAGGTCTACGCATGCCGTTCCTGGAATGCATTTTCCGATAAACGTTGCTGACCCGACATTCCGGAATCTTTGTGCAAAATTTTTTAAAGCCGTATTATCAGCAAACGGTTTAAGGTTCAAGTCCTCATATTCATAGCCACACCGTTTTCTTTCTTTTTCTTTTGCTGTTCTGAAGTAATCATAAATACCTCGTCTTTTTACGTCTCCTGATGGAATGTAATATTTTCCATCAATCTTATAAAAACATCCTGCATGAATGATTTTTTTTGCAAGTTCTTTATCAGTAACCGGCAAATCCTTTTCAATGATGCTCATCGTTTTTACATTGATTCTGTTGAACGGGATTACAGTAACATCCTCGTGTTCAATCTCCGGGCTCGACATCAGGCCAATCGTAGCAGTCATAAGGTCCACTTTTTTATTATGTACTACATGCTGGAAGTCTTCCCAGAGATTACGGATTCCATTTATTTCATATTCCTGCATTTCACTTACTTTTTTCATTTTATATTTCCCCTTTCTTTGTTTTTATTTCTCTTTTAATATGCATTTTACCAAATCTTGTAAAATTCCGCACCAGGTTTCGTTTATTTTGTTTTATTTTTGCTTTTGTTTTATTTTTTTATTGTTTATATTGCACAACAAAAAAGCCTGCGGCAGAATACCGCAGGGCTTCAGCAGAATGCTATTCTTTAGAATCATTGTCTTCTTCATCTTCACCTTTATTAATTGGATTCGGCAGCCTTAAATATTCCGTATCATATGATAAGACTTCCAGTGTCCGTCCTCTCACATCATACTCCTGACCGCATGTTCCACAAACATATTGTTCTTTAAATTTTCTGGCCTGAAGTGCACCATCAATAAAAACAAGTGCCCCTTTTTCCAGATTTTGAAAATCTTCGATTGATTTATCCCCGTAAGAATACACCCACGGATAGTCTGTCCTTTCATAAACCTCATTCCCGCCTTTTGGGCAATACTTCCTGTTGATTGCCAGCTGGAATCTGGTGTACGGTTTTCTTCCATTCTGGAGTACACCACTGATTGGCGGTCCAGTCAGGTTTCCGAGAAGAAATACCCTGTTTGCGTCTTCTTTATTTGCATGAAGGTATTCAAATGCTTCCTGCTCAGTCTCACATTTCTTTTTTACTCTGAGTGTAATAGGGTAGATAAAAATTTCATTACCTCCAGATTTTACTTTTCCATGAGCAACGCATGCCTCAACCCTTCTGTTGACAACTCCGCAATTCGGGCATTCTGCTTTTTTATCTTTTTCTCTTGTTGCCAGGAATCCGGTAATTTCTACAATGTCAAGCAGTTCAAGATTTTCCATGACATCAAGAATTGCATCTTCCTGTGACCTTGCACAGAAAGAAACACTGTTTAACTGATAACCGGTTGTTGCTTTATTATAGTCTCGTCCGCTCATTATGGTCGTAAGGCCAACAATTCCTGAGCGTCCGTCAACTGTTTCTTTTACTTTCGGTTCTTTCCTGACAAAAGCAATCACACTTACATAATTATGCCTTGCCATATTCTTTCCTCCTGTCTTGATATGTCATTCATACCGCAGCAGCCAAACCCGGTAAAACGACTTTTAGAAGTTTATCTTCTGAATTTAATATGCAAAATAAAAATAAAAAGTTATCATTTTTTTAAACATTTCTTTACGAAAAAAAAGACGCCGTAATCAACGGCGTCTTGTATCTTACTTGACATGGCTGTGCATATCGTGCTCAATAGCTGCATTTTTTGATGCAGCTTTGTATTTTGCGGTATATGGTTTTCCTTTTAGGCAGGCATCGTTTTCAATCTGTCTGGAAATACAATCTTTTTTAACCTCTGCCTCCATTTCTTCTCTTGACTGAAGGTTGTTGTCTGTATAGTTCCGAAATGCCTCACCGAGTACGCCTGCAGGGCCAATGCCATCTGCAATCGTATTTGGAATAAAAATCTTTGTTGCACGTCCATCTGCAACATCTTTCATTGCCTCAATGGATTTAAGACGAAGTACATTATCGTCAATACCTGCCTCTGACAGTTTTCTAAGGCCATCCGCCTCAGCTTCATATACGAGTTGTATCGCTTTTGCCTGGCCTTCTGCAAGTGCAATCTGTGCATCCCTTTCAGCCTGTGCAGCAAGCAGTTTTGCCTGTTTGTCACCTTCTGCCCTTGATACTACGGATTCTTTATGCGCCTGCGCTTCCAGCACCGTCTGGCGTCTTTCACGCTCTGCACGCATCTGTTTTGTCATTACCTCTTCAATTTCTGCAGGAGGCTTAATATTCTTAACCTCAACTCGTGTTACTTTGATGCCCCATTCATCTGTGGCCTCATCAAGAACAGCCTGCATTCTTCCATTGATTTCAGACCTTGAAGACAGTGTTGCATCCAATTCCATCTCTCCGATAATGCTTCTGAGAGTTGTTGCTGTAAGATTCTGAAGACCAACGATTGGATTTTCAATTCCGTAAGTGTATTTATATGGGTCAAAAATGCTTGCATAAACAACAGAATCAATCTTGATTGATACATTATCTTTTGTAATGACATCCTGAGGAGGGAAGTCATATACTTTTTCTTTCAACGAAATCTTCTTTACCATTTTGTCAATAACAGGCGTTTTGATATGCAGTCCTGCTTCCCATTCAGTGTAATACTTTCCGAGACGCTCAATCACAAAGCATGTCTGTTGTGGAACAATGCGAATCTGATTTGCAAGGAATACAGCAATGAGGATTAAAATAATAATAAAAAACATATATTACCCTCCTGTTTATTTCAGAACAGTCACTTTGCATTTATAAACCTGTCCTGTGCCTTTATCTTTAATCTTGATGGTAGTCTTTCCTGCTTTTTTAGCGGTTACCCTTACGAATTTAGAGCCATTTGCATATCCACAGGATTTTATTCCAATAATACCCTTCTTGGATGCAGATGCTGTTGTAGATGGATTTACAGGGTTATACAGCTGTAAAAAGAAGCTTTCGCCTTTCTTTACTGTCTTGCTTGAGTAATTGATTCTTGTTTTAAGAGTGTCAATTACGGTCAGGCGGCAGTTATATTTCTTTTTTCCACATTTTGCCTTAATATCAATGATACCGGCTTTCTTTGCTGTTACCTTCACTTTTGCTACATATGTTCTCGTGTACTTATCATATGTAGTTTTGAGACATTTGATTGATGCGACACTATCATCAGATGCTGTCCATTTTACATTCTTTTTCGGATTGTGAAGACCGATTATGATACTGTGTTCTGGAGCAATAGCTGCTGCAGGAGTATCAATATACATTTTTCCAGCTGCAAAGACCTGCACCGGAAGCATTGTAAGCGCCATGCATAATACTGCAAACAATGCAAAAAACTTTTTAGGAACATTCTTCATACTTTTCATCACAGGAAACCCCATCCGACGGAGAAATAATGTTTATTGTTTCGTGATACAGCTAGCTACGCTCGCGTGTACCAAGCCTCGTAGAGGCTGACAAGCGAAGCCGCAAGGCTGAGTGTAGAGCGCGGGCGGGGTTTTCCCGCCCGTCGATAGTCGGGGGGGG
>OLRJ01001047.1_pt1 | contig 24912 bp, 18 predicted proteins | sample 1672741 | NCBI WGS metagenome assembly OLRJ01 (sample SAMEA3136719, study PRJEB25190) | human gut metagenome | biome: human gut; feature: human-associated habitat; material: faeces | place: Austria | collected 2013
TCCGCAGAAAATGCAAATCGTGCGAAAACAGAATTCCTTTCCAATATGTCCCATGATATCCGGACACCAATGAATGCCATTGTCGGTCTGACGGCAATCGCAGGAGCAAATATTGAGAGTCAGGACAGAGTCATTGAATGTCTCAGCAAGATTACAGAATCAAGCCGACACCTGTTGGGGCTGATCAATGAAGTGCTGGATATGGCACGTATTGAAAGTGGAAAAATGACACTGGCACAGGAAGATTTCAATCTGTCAGAGCTGGTAGATAATCTTATTACACTTACGAAACCGGTGCTTGATGAACATAAACATAATTTTGATATACACATCAATCATATTGAACATGAGGCTGTCTGTGGTGACAGCTTGAGGATTCAGCAGGTATTTGTGAATCTGATGAGTAATGCGATCAAGTATACACCGGATGGTGGGAATATTATTTTTTCCATAGAGGAAAAGCCAAATGGATTTTCAGAACTTGGATGCTATGAATTTACGATTGAGGATAATGGAATCGGTATGTCACCGGAATTCCAGAAAATCATGTTTGATCCTTTCAGTCGCGCAGATGATCACCGGACAACCAGAGTTCAGGGAACTGGTCTGGGAATGGCAATCAGCAGAAATATTGTTAATCTGATGAATGGTAATATTAAAGTGGAAAGCACCTTACATAAGGGAACCAGAATTACGGTAACGATTTACCTGGAGCTTCAGGAAAAAGAAAAAGCACAGGACAAAAATCTGATGAATCTTCCTGTTCTGGTTGTGGATGATGATAAGACGTGCTGTGAAAGTACAGTTGCCACACTGAAAGAAATCGGTATTACAGGTGAATGGGTTCTCTCTGGCAGGGAAGCTGTTGAACGTTGTTATGCACGTCATGAGCTAAAAAATGATTATTTTGCTGTTATCCTGGACTGGAAGATGCCGGAGATGGATGGTATAGAAACTGCCAGACAGATCCGGAAACGGATCGGGAAAGAGATCACCATCATTGTACTGACATCCTATGAATTCAGCGAAATTGAAGAAGAAGCAAAGGCTGCAGGTGTAGATGCTTTTATTGCAAAACCGCTGTTCCGTTCCCGGCTGACGGCTACACTGCGGCAGTTTACTTCAGGAAGAAAAGAAAAAACAGCAAGAAATTATCTGGAGGAGCTGTCAGAATCAGACTACACGGGAAAAAGGATTCTGCTAGTTGAGGATAATGAGTTGAACAGAGAAATTGCTGGTGAAATTTTGCAGATGACAGGTACAAAAGTGGAAACGGCAGAAAATGGGAAAATTGCAGTTGAGAAAGTGGAAGCTTCTCCGAAAGGTTCGTATGATCTTATTTTTATGGATATCCAAATGCCTGTTATGAATGGTTATGAGGCAACAGCGGCAATCAGGAGTCTTCCGGGTGCAAAGGGAAAACTGCCTATTGTTGCCATGACTGCCAATGCTTTTGCAGAAGACGTACAGCTTGCCAAAAATACAGGTATGAATGGACATATCGCAAAACCTCTGGATATGAATAAGCTGAATGATGTCCTGAAAAACTGGCTGTAATTGATTCCTAAGTGTGTGGAAAAATCCTGGAAAAGTAGAGAGAGAGAGATAATAGCATCAATATTTTTGCATAATTTGAAAAGCTGTAATAGGATAATCGGCAAATCAGATGAAAATCTGAGATGGAATTATTGAATTAATGATTTTATCAGGAAAGAATGAGGAAAATACGAGTATGGAAAAGGCAAAACAATGTCTGATAGCAGTACTGTTAGGTGTATTTTTAACAACTACTGTTTTATCCGGCTGTGGACAGTCTAAAAAAGAAGTATCCCAAAAAGATAATCATCTTACCGTGTATCTATGGGAAAATCGTTTAATGAAAAATATTGCTCCATATATCCAGAAGCAGTTTCCAGATCAGGATATCGAGTTTATTACCGGTAACAATGATACCGATTTATACAGCTATTTTGAAGAACATGGGGAACTGCCGGATATCATAACGGTACGTCGATTTTCGGGGGCAGATGCACAGGATCTACAGCCGTATCTTATGGATTTTTGTTCATATGATGTTGTCTCTAAGTATTATTCCTATGCATTGCAGTATTATAAAAATTCAGAAGATGAGATTCAGTGGCTACCTATCTGCGGAATCCCGCAGACGCTCATTGCCAACAAGACATTGTTTGATCAGTATGGAATCAAGATTCCGAAAAATTATAAGGAATATGCACAGGCTTGCCAGCAATTTTATGATAATGGTATAAAACCTTATATACTTGATCTTGCAGAAGACTGGTCTACTCAAGAAGTGATTCAGGCAGGAGCAATTGGTGAGTTCACAAGTCTTGATGGAATCAAATGGAGAAGCTCAGCAGAAAGTTCGGCAGATAATATAAAGTTTGATGCTGCATTGTGGAAACGTATCCTTTCACAAACCAGTACGTTTTTAAAAGACTCACATTTTACGAAAGATGACATCAGCGTTGATATTACTACTGCAACAGAAACATTTCTTGAGGGAAAAGCAGCAATGTTTCATGGATATCCGGCACTTATACAGGAATTCCAGAAACAGATGGATGCAGAATTGATCCGTATTCCTTTTTTCTCACAGACTTCAGATGAGGCTTTTATAAATATGACTCCGTCCTTAAACATTGCATTTAACAAAGATTTAGAAAAAAATCCTGAGAAATTAGATATAGCACTAGATGTACTGGACTGTATGATTTCAGAAGAAGGGCAAAAGCGTATTGCGGATGGAAGTGGTGTGATCTCATTGAATACTGATGTTCCGACAATGATGAAAGATGTGTCTGGACTGGAAAAGGAAATTCAAGATAATTCTGTTTATATCAGATATTCCGCTCAAAAGTCTTTTGCAGCCAGCCTGAAAGTTGTTCATGGATTGCTGTCAGGAGAAATGGATGAAGAAAAGGCTTATGATACTTTGTGTAGTGTAATGAATAGTAAAGCTACAGGAGAAAAAACGACTGTGAATTTTGAGCATGAGTATTCTATTTCACTGAATGATAAAAATGGTCGTGATGCGGCATCATCTATACTAACTACGGTTAGAAATGAGAATAATATACAGTTAGCTCTGGCACCATACTATTATTTCACTTCTTCTATTTATGAAGGCGAATGTAGCAGTAATCGTGTTGCTCTAATGACAGCAAAGAATTCGGATACGCCATTATACCTTGCAAAGATAAATGGTAAACAGGTATATGAACTTGTGGGAAATTATCTTGCGGATTTTGATTCGGATTTTTATGTAACTAATAAATATGAATTACCGATAGCATCTGGTATGAAAATTATTGTTAAAGATAAAGAAAATGGATTCTCATTAAAAAGCATAGCAGTTAATGAGAAAAAAATAGATAAAGAGAAGAAGTATTCCATTCTGCTTACGGATATTACTATGTCCATTTTGAAAAAATTATATCCAGAATGTGAGATTACCCAACTTAAGGATACAACGTTATCAAGTGCATGGGCTGCAGCTATGTCAAAAGGGCAGCAGCCGTCAGCACCGGAAGACTATATAGAGGTTGAAAAATAAAAGTGCAGATAAGACAAAAGGTAATAAAAAGAAAGAGAATTATAATACCAATGCTTATAATCCTGCTCATTTTTTCAAGCATATTATTTATGAAGCTTCTTTTGAACAGGATGAACAGGTATATTGATGAAAATGGAAAAAGCAGCATGGGAGCTGTTGTTGAACAGATACAGCAAACCTATGAGCTTCAGGTAAATGGATATTATAGCCAGTTACATCTAGTTGAAGATTATATTCTTAAGGAGAAAGAAGTATCGCCTGAAACAGATGCAAATCAAAACTTTTTTGAGGCATGGGAAAAAGAAGCTGGAAGCAGGCTAGTATTTCTTCAGGAAAATGGAAAAGCAATGACAGCAGATGGAACGAAGATGCGGATTGACATACCAGGTAAGCTTTTGCTGGCTTTAAGGAATGGCCATAATATTGCAAAGCTGGTTGCCTGGAATTATGAAGAAACACAAAGTGGAGGTTATCTGGTTGCAATTCCATGTCAGGAATATCATATGAATGGGGAAGTTTATACAGCAGTTGGAACCGTGTATGATCATTCAAAATTAGATTCCATGTTAAAACTGAAGAGCTATAATGAGAATGCGTATCTCTTTCTGTTAGATGAGGAAGAAAATATTACCTATACGAACCAAAGTGAAGATAAATTTTTTCGAAATTATTCATTGTTGAAGCATTTAAAGGCAGATAAGGCTATAACAGAAAAAGAGGCTGCTTTGCTCCAAAAAAAGATGGATAAAAAAGAACAGGGACTAGAGCTTCTTGGAAAAGATAAGCCTTTCTATCTGGGGTACTGTCCTATAGAAAGTAATAACTCCATGTTGATCTGTATTGTGAAAAAAAGTGTTGTTGATAATGTGATGAGAAATTACCAGAAAACAGTGCTTTTTACAACAATACTGATGGGAAGTTTTATCATTTTGCTCTTTGCCGGATTGTTTTACAGTATTTCAAAACTTAATATTGCAGACCAAAAAGCAGAATGTGAAAAAAGAAATAGTGAGCTTCAATTACAGACAATGAAGGAAATGGAAGCGGCAAATAAAAAACTGAAAAAGGCAAAGAATATTGCAACAGAAGCTCTGCAGACAGCTGAAAATGCAAATAAGGCGAAAACAGATTTTCTGTCGAATATGTCACATGATATTCGTACACCTATGAATGCAATCATTGGTATTACGTCACTGATCAGACATGATGCAGGTGATAAGGCGAAAGTAACAGAGTATGCAGATAAAATAGATACATCATCACAGCTTTTGTTAGGAATTATTAATGATGTTTTGGATATGAGCAAAATTGAAGCCGGGAAAACTGTTTTTAAATACACGGATTTTTCTATTCTGGATTTTATACAGGAAATTGATCATATGTTTAAGATACAGGCAGAAGAAAAAAATCAGACCCTTCAGTTTACAAAAGAAAACATCCTGCACGAGTGGGTGAATGGGGATCGGGTGCATCTGATGCAGATTTTCAGTAACTTGCTTTCTAATGCAGTGAAGTACACACAGAAGGGTGGAACAATTCAGTTTTTAGTAGAAGAATGTGAGTCAAATTCCTCCACCTATGCAAAGTATCGCTTCTTAGTCTGTGATAATGGTATGGGAATGTCGGCAGATTTCAAAGATACGATTTTTGATGCGTTTACCCGTGCAGAAGGTTCTCTTACAAACAAGATACAGGGAACCGGTCTTGGAATGGCTATCACCAAAAATCTGGTTGAGTCGATGGGCGGAACAATTGAAGTAGAAAGTGAACTGGGGCAGGGAAGTTGTTTTGAAGTTATTATGAATCTGAAAGTTGTAGAAAACCGATCAGTTTCTCTGGAGCCACAGGCAGAAAAAGAGGAGTTGGATGAAAATATCCTAAAAGGAATGCGATTCCTGTGTGCAGAAGATAATGAGCTGAATGCAGAAATTTTGATAGAACTATTAAAGATTGAGGGGGCAGAGTGTACTATCTGTGAAAATGGAGAAAGACTTCTTAATACATTTGAACAGTCTGCTCCAGGGGATTATGACATGATCTTAATGGATGTGCAGATGCCTGTCATGAACGGCTATGAGGCAACGAAAGCAATCCGCAGAAGTACACATAAACTGGCAAAGACGATTCCAATCGTTGCCATGACCGCCAATGCATTCTCAGAGGATATACAACATTCTTTGGCTGCCGGTATGGATGCACATATTTCAAAACCAGTGGAGATGAAGGTTTTAAAAAAGACAATAAGAAACATAAAATTTGGTGAAGGGGGGTATCGAAACGCAGGTCACTGAATAGTAATAAATAGGTTTGATGCGACAGATGCTGTTGAACGGATGAATGAAGTGGATGCTGACAGGTATGATCTGATTTTCATGGATATTCAGATGCCTAAAATGGATGGTTATATGACAACCAGAGAAATTCGTACTCTAAAGAACAACAAGAAGGCCAATATTCCAATCGTTGCCATGACTGCAAATGTGTTGAAGAATTAAATAATTTGCATAAAGAAGAACATTTTCTCTTTTTATCTATAAGAAATAATGTTATAATGTGCTTGGAAAACAAAAAGATAAAATGGAAAGAGGCAAATTATGAACATTGAAGAAAAGTTAGAGATTCATGACTGTCCATTATGTGACGGTGGTGCGTTATTAGAAGAAGAAGGCGGCTGTGGTTATTATGTAATGTGTTTAGAATGTGGATGCCAGTCCGTAACGATTGACTTCCATTCTGAAGAAGAGCGTCTCGAAGCAGCGAAAAAGACTGTAGATTTATGGAATGCCGGTAAGGTAATTTCATGTAATCCGGGAGAATGATATAAAGTACAATATCATAAGAACGTAAAAGGCATAAGCCGTACCGAAAAAATCCTGATAGTCTGGATACAGGCTATCAGGATTTTTTTATTTTAATTTTATTTCCAGAGGGGAAGTTGTATCTTTACCTATGGCAATCTTAATTCTTATCTATACCAAAATTGAAGTATCTCATATTTCCATCGATTTGGTGCTAACACAGGATATTTTCCAAAATAAATTTTAACAGTCTGAGATTTACCTGGTTTGATATTTACTTTGACGTTTTTCTTCTTTACTGGTTTCATATCGTCCCATGCATCATCAAAAAACAGCGTTGTTTTAAGCTGTACTTTTGTAATAGTGCGTTGGCTTTTGTTTGTAAATTTTATTTTTACATAGCATTTACCGCTGTAGCTGTCATAAATTAACCCGGCTTTTTTAGATTTTAGCTGGTCATAGGTAGGGGCTGGGCTTTTTACAGTTATTCGGATGCTTTGTTTTTTGCCGTTGATAACAGCACTTATAGTTGCTTTTCCTGGCTTTTTTGGAATTAATTTCTGACCAGATACTTTTATGATTTTTTTATTGCTGGACTTAATTTTTTTAATACTTGGTTCTTTTCCATGAACGGTTACAAAATCTCTCATGAAGTAGTGATAACCCATGAGCATTGTCCCCTTCTTTTTCTTTATAAAAGCAGTTGATTTTTTTACAGTAATATCAAGTTTTTTGACAATAGTTTTATACTGGATGGTTAGTGTTGCCTTTCCTGCTTTCATCGCCTCTATTTCAATACCGATATCCATATTTGGATGATAGTTGGCAAAATCAATATTATATTTGTCAATAACTTTTAGTACGGAAGGATTAGAAGATGTGGCAGATACTTTTGATGCAGGGATTTTTGAAAGGTCAGGATCACTAATTGTAGCGACAATAATGTTTGTGTGTCCTGGATAAACATTTTTTAAATCAGCAAGGCTTTTCGTATTTAACCACATATTTAAAAAGTAAGAGTCATCTGTCTGGGCGTGAACCTGTGTTGGAATAACGAAACTCAGGCACAGAAGTAAAAGTGGGATAAGTAGAAAGATTCGCCGAATCCGAAAGGCAAAGGATAATTGGTTCTTTAATTTCTGTTCTCTTTTTTTGTTTAACATTTTCATTTCCTCCTTTTATGAAATATTTAGATGAGAGTAAAAACTTCATTGTTGTGGTCTTATAGCAAAGAAAGATGGATTATATAAGTGTTATAACTGCCCATACTCTTATCAGAGCAAACAGAATAGCCAGTACGCCAATTCCAAAAAACAACAAACTAAGAAAATGGCTTCCTCCACCTGTTATCTCTTTCAAGGTTTCTGTCACATCTGCTGGATTTTTTGGATTATAATATCCAGGACATTCTTTTCCAATAGGATATTGATCTGTAGAACTTCCCAGGCGGGTATGATATTCATATTGCTGCCCATTTACCGTATATTCGTAGACCGGAGTATAAGAGGTAACAGAAATCCTGCTTTCTGGACCTTGTTCGTTGGAATTGGTTTCTTCCCATTCATTTTTTTCGACTTTGATTACACGCAAAGTAGTACGTCCGGTGTAACGTTGCTGATATTCCTCATTTTTTTTCGTTGCATTGTCCCATAATTTTTTCCCAAACCAAATAAATAGCAATCCCAAAAGCAGTGGGATTACTGCTAATGTAAAAGAATAAATATAAAAATGTTCCATAATTTTCCTCCGTTTTGCATCATGTACTCTGGAAATCAGTAAAAATAGTTGCCGTATGTAAATAGAGCGCTTTTAGAATACACCCTCGTTTAGATAATGCAGATCGTAAGAAGATGTATAGTTATAAATCATTTCATAGTAATTTGATAAAATAGTTCTTACACTTTTATTATATAAAAATTCACATAGAAAGATAGTGCCTTACAGTCACCATTTTGATTTAGAGTGTATTTAAATCCCCCACAAATTATAATGCACATCTTACAGAAAGCATTTTTTAAACACGATCTGGTGTTCTCTGTAAATAAATCTATAAGTTAACTTATAAATTAAATTTATGATTTGTGCCATAAATGAAGAAAATAGTGACTGTCGGATACTGGAAGAGATAAGTGCTTTTGTGATAAACTATATTTATTCAGGACTGTACGATTTTTATTCATCGCATGAGTTTGTGTTTGGATATAATAAGAGAAATAGAAAAGAATAGATACAGAAAATAATGAAAATAAATTGAAAATAGATATAGAAAAGGAATAGGTCATGGATAGGAAAAGCGTATTGGAAGTAGGAAAAGTGCTGTATCACTCGGGTCTTCCCTTTCGAGTGAGATTATTTAATATACTGGCTTCACTTGGATTCATCATCAGTCTGTGTAATGGAGTTCTTTCTTATTGGAATAATGGAGATAGGAAACTACTGTTAATAAATACAGGGATTGCCTTGCTATCTTTGTCGCTCCTTTTTTACGCATACCACAGTAAAAAATATCAAAGATGCTACTTTATAACAATCGTTGTGATTTTTATGTTTTTATTTCCAATTATGTTTTTTAAGAGTGGCGGGTATAAAGGTGGAATGCCGTCTTTTTATATTTTTGGAATTTTATTTACTATTTTTATGCTGGAAGGCTGGTTAATGTTTTTTTGTGTATGGCTGGAACTGATAATCTATATATTCACGATTGGGATTGCCTATTATTATCCAGATACGGTAATCTGGTTTCAATCGGAAAAAGAGATTGTTGTGGATGTGCTGACGGGAGTTGTTGTATCGAGTGCTTCTCTTGGCGTTGCGATGTATCTACATTTTCGAATATATAAAAAGCAGCAGGTTTTTCTCACGCAGGCAAGGGAAGAAGCGATGGAAGCAAATCGCGCCAAGAGTACATTTCTTGCAAATATGAGTCATGAGATTCGAACGCCGATTAATGTGATGCTTGGAATGAATGAGATGATTTTACGGGAGTCTGAGTCAAGGGAAGTCGTTCAGTATGCAAAGAGTGTGGAAAAGGCGGGGAATTATCTGTTATCTCTTATTAATAATATATTGGACATTACGCGAATTGAATCGAAAAAGTTAGATATAATTGAGGAAAAGTTTTCATTAAGACAGCTTGTACAGGAAGTCTGCCTGATTGGAGCAAAGCAGGCAGAAGCAAAAAATCTGGAGTTTGTAGTAGATGTAGAGGAAATTCTTCCGGAATATCTGGAAGGTGATGCATTGCATATCAAACAAGTTATCCTCAATTTAATTAATAATGCGGTAAAATATACAAAAAAAGGGAAGGTTTTTCTTGAAGTTTGTCAGGAGGAAAAGCAGATTTCTTTTTCTGTGAAGGATACAGGGATCGGGATTAAAAAAGAAGATATGGAAGCGCTTTTTGATATGTTTATGAGGGCAGATATCAAACGCCACAGAAATATTGAGGGAAGTGGACTGGGTCTTACAATAGCAAAAGAACTTTGTGAACAGATGGGAGGGCATATTCAGGCAGAAAGTATCTATGGAAAAGGAAGTAACTTTACAGTATATTTTCCATTAAAAGATGCAGGAACAGAGAAAATTGGACAGTGGAAAGTTGTGGAAGGGGAACCTGTGCAAGAAAAAAGGAAGAAGTTTTTTGCATCAGAAGCACAGATTTTACTGGTAGATGACAGTGAACAAAATATTCAGGTGATTACATCACTTTTGCGAAGAACAGGGGTACAGTTAGATACGGCGGCCAGTGGTTTTGAATGTATCGAAAAAGTTAGAAATAAAAAATACCATTTGATTTTTCTTGATTATATGATGCCGGAAATGGATGGAATTGAGACATTTCACAGATTGAAAAAAGAGGTAAATGGGCAGAGTGTTCCGGTGATTGCACTTACAGCGGATGTGTCCACGGGAATTCACCAGCATTTTCTTTCAGAAGGATTTTCTGATTATTTGTCCAAACCGGTAATGTGGGAGAAGTTAGAAGAATTGCTGTTACAATGGCTTCCAGCTGAGCTGGTCTCAATGAAGAACGGTGCGGGAGAAGACTGGAACATAACGGAAAAACAACTTTTAGATTTGAAGCAAAACTTAAAAAAATGGGATATTGAACTTTCCGAAGGGCTTCATTTATTAGGTGGAAGTATTGTGCAGTACAGAAAACTTTCCGAGCTCTTTGTAGAATATTATGAGCCAAATAGAAAAAAATTAGAGGAAAGTTTTGAGACAACGAGAAAAACACAGCAGGAAATAAAAATATTGACAGGACAGATTCATACATTAAAAAGTAATGCCCGCGCGATTGGAGCAATGTCACTTTATGAATTAGCCGCTTCACTTGAAATAAGAGGGAAAATGCAGGATGAAAGCTATATAGAAAAGGCGATTCCTCTTTTGTTTTTTGAGTGGGAAAGAGCGTTAGATGGGATGTTTTTTTTCTTAGAGAATACAAAAAAATTTCTTCTGGAATCAGAAAAGAAAGAAAAAGAGAATGGGAAACAGAAGGTATACGGTGAGATGACAGAAGAAGTAAATCAGGGGAAGTTATATGAGGAAATATATGACAGGATTTTGGAGGCAATAGGAAAATATCAAGGGAAATATGCAGAAGAACAGCTGGAGAAATTGTTGTCTTTAGAAAAGAATCCAAAGAAAAAGAAGATTTTGGGACAGGTACAAAAATCGGTGCAGAATTTGGAGTTCGAACAGGCAGAATCACTTATGAAAGGTACTTACTGGACGAATAAAGTTACGACAGAATGGGAGGACAGAAATGGGCAAAAATAGCATATTAATTGTAGACGATGATTTAATCTTATTAAAAACAGCAGAAGAAATATTGTCGAGTATTTATACGGTTAGCGTAGCGAAAAGCGGAAAACAGGCAATTACATTACTAAAAAAGGGTGTTGTGCCGGATTTGATATTGTTAGATATCGCTATGCCGGAAATGGATGGATATACGACTCTGGAAAAAATGAAATCTATTCCGAATTGTCAGGATATTCCTGTAATATTTCTCACTGGATTTGCGGAGTCAGATTATGAAGTAAAAGGGTTAAAGGCAGGAGCAGTAGACTATATTGTAAAACCTTTTGTAAAAGAGGTCCTGCTTGCCAGAGTCGAAATGCATCTTGAAAGAAGCGCAAAAGAAACAGGAAAGTCTTTTGCAGATGCAGCAATTGAAAAAAATCGTGGAGAAATACAAAAGAAGCTGACACCAATTGAATGGAAGATTGCGCTGGCAGTTGCACAGGGAATGGAAAACCGTGAGATTGCGGAACAGATGAATTATTCCTATGGATATGTGAAAAATGTGATTGCCCGTATCTTTTCCAAGTTAGAAATTGAACGGCGCAGAGAGCTTCGAAAGCTGCTCATCGGATAATTTGACCTTGACAGAAAAACATAAAGCTGTAGAATAGTAGGGGTGTGTTATGAAAAGAAAAATTACAGAATATAGTGGAGGAATATATGAAAAAAGATTCTGCAAAAGATATAAAGATTGCTTTTTTTGACGTAGATGGAACGTTAGTTGATATGAAAAAAAAGGTAATCACCCCTGCAATGATCGAGACATTAAAACACCTGAAAGAGAATGGAATTATTTTATGTATGGCAACAGGACGCGGCCCATATCTTGTTCCATCTTTTCCAGGAATTGATTTTGATGTCTTTTTATCTTATAATGCGTCTTATTGTTATACAAAGGATGAGGTTATTTTTTCAAATCCTATCCCAAAAGAAGATGTAAAGGCAATTGTTGAGAATGCATCGGAAATCCATCGCCCGGTGTTCCTTGCCGGAGTAGAAGGCGGCGGTGCAAACGGTTGTGATAAAGATTTGGCAGATTATTTTGCCATTGCAAAGAGTAAAGTAAATGTCCTTGATAACTTTGATTTTGAAAAACTCATGGATAAAAAAGTTTACCAGATGATGGTCGGCTGTTATAAAGAAGAATATGCAGACATTTTAAGAGATGTCGACGGTGCGAGAATTACTGCATGGTGGACAAGAGCGGCAGATATTACACCGGCAAATGGAAATAAAGGTGTCGGCGTAAGAAAAATTCTTGACTATTATCATTTAGATAAAGAGAATGCAATCGCCTTTGGTGATGGAACAAACGATATTGAAATGTTAGAAGCTGTAGGCACTGGTGTTGCAATGGGCAATGCAACCGATGATGTAAAAACAGTTGCCGATGCAATCTGCGGGCATGTTGCAGAAGATGGCATTTATCATTATTGCAAAGAACAGGGATTGATTTAGGAAATAGATAAATTTAATTAGGGATTACGTTAAAGATTACGATAAGGAGAACAGATGAATATAAAATTAGTAGCCGTAGATATGGATGGAACTTTGCTTAACAGTAAAAAAGAAATGCCGGAAGAATTTATTCCGTGGGTAAAAAGCCATCCAGAGATAAAGACAGTCATTGCCAGCGGAAGACAGTACTATACATTAGAAAGAGACTTTCTTCCAATCAGAGATAACCTTGCATTTATCGCAGAAAATGGAGGACTTGTTTTCGAAAAAGGCGAGATTATTTTTAAAGATGAGATAGACAAGCAGGACGTGTTAAAATGTCTTGATATCATAGATAAAGTACCGTATGCAACACCTGTTATCTGCGGTGCGAAGTCTGCTTACATAACAAAAAAAGATGTGGATGAGGAAATCTACTATAATGTAGAAATGTACTACGAGAGAAGACAGATTGTAGAAGATTTAAGAAAAGTGGCAGACAATGATACAATCGTAAAGGTCGCTATCTATTTTAAGAAAGAAAAAGCTGAAGAATTCATGAAATATTTTGAAAATATCGGTGAGAAACTTACAGCCGTATTATCCGGAGCAAGCTGGATTGACATTGCCAACAAAACAGAAAGCAAGGGGAATGCAATCAAAGCTATATGTGAAAAGTACGGCATTGCACATACAGAAGCTATGGGATTTGGTGACTATTTAAATGATATGTCTCTGTTAGAAAGCTGCGGCGAAAGCTACTGTATGAAAAACGGACATCCTACCTTAAAAGCATTAGCAAAATATGTAACAGAGAAGACCAACGATGAAAATGGTGTAATGGAAGTGTTGAAAACACTTTAATTTTTCTAAATAGACAGACGAACCTGAAAGAAGCTGCATATCGCAGATGTAATCTCAATTTTGTGAGAAAAGTATCTTATAAAAGTTTCTCCTTGCAAATATTGATTTTGACTCAGTTGTAAAAAACACAAAGTCGCAAAATCAATATTTGCAAGGAGAAACTTTTAACGATACTATGTTCGCGCAGAATTGAGATTACATCTGCAGTATGCAGCTTCTTTTGGGTTCTGTTTCTTGGCTTTTCAAGAAAATTAAAGGTTTTCAGGGGGAACTCGAATCTCGACTCAAGTATTGATTTATCAAAAAACTTATTGACATTTTAGTAAGTTACAACTAACATAAAATAGAAGAAGAATAAATATGTTAGTATAAATGCATAAGAAATAGGAATACCTAATGCAGGCTGTTTGGGGCTAACATAAATTTATTTGAAATAGAGGAAAGAAAGTTAAGAGGAGAGTTTGAGTTTATGTTTTTGGAAATAAAACAGATTAAAAAGTCTTTTGGTGCAGGTGACAGTCGGGTTGAGGTGCTAAAAGGGATTGATTTGGAGATTGAGAGGGGAGAGTTTTGTGTTCTTCTTGGACCTTCTGGTTCTGGAAAGTCTACGTTGTTAAATATTATTGGTGGAATTGATGGAGCGGATTCAGGCAGTATTACTATTGATGGAGAGAGTATCGAAGATATGACAGAGAAGAAGCTGTCTTTATACAGAAGAAAGCATCTCGGTTATATTTTTCAGATGTATAATCTGATTCCGAATCTTACAGTGAGGGAAAATATTGAGGTTGGTGCATATTTGAGTGACAAGCCGCTTGATGTGGATGAACTGTTACATACACTTGGTATTTATGAGCATCAGCGCAAATTGCCGAACCAGCTTTCTGGTGGACAGCAGCAGAGAACAGCAATCGGAAGAGCAATTGTGAAGAATCCAGACATTTTGCTTTGTGATGAGCCAACAGGAGCGTTAGATTATAATACATCAAAAGATATTTTACGCCTTATTGAGACGGTCAATCAAAAGTATGGCAATACAATCGTTATGGTTACTCATAATGATGCGATAAAAGATATGGCAGACAGAGTTGTCAAGTTAAGAGACGGTATGATTCGAAAGAATTATACGAATGAACAGAAAGTTCCGGCGATGGAACTGGAGTGGTAGGAGGAGCGAGATATGAAAAATCCTTTAAGAAAAAGGCTTCTTCGGGAACTACGGCAGGAAATGGGAAAGTATCTTGTTGTATTTATTCTGATGGTAGCAACGATTGGGTTTGTTTCCGGCTTTTTAGTAGCAGATGGAAGTATGCTGACTGCCTATGATAACAGTTTTGAAAAATATAACATAGAGGATGGAAACTTTGCTACAGAAGAAAAAGTTTATAAAAATCAGCAGGAAACAATAGAAGGCTATGGTGTAAAACTTTATGAGAATTTTTATGTAGAGAAAGCTCTTTCTAATGGAAGTACTCTTCGTATTTTTAAAAACAGGGAAGAGGTAAATAAAGTCTGTCTCATGAAGGGAAAAATGCCGAAAGAAATCGGAGAAATCGCCATTGACAGAATGTATGCAGATAATAATAAACTATCTGTTGGAGATACATTAAAAAGTGGAAAGAAGACATGGAAAATTACTGGTCTTGTTGCCTTGTCTGATTACAGTGCCTTGTTCCAGAATAATAATGATACAATGTTTGATGCGATAAAGTTCGGTGTGGGCATTGTCACAAAGGAAGAATTTTCTTCTTTTAATGAAAGCCAGCTTACCTATGATTACGCATGGAAATATAATAAAAAGCCAAAGAACGAAAAGGAGGAGAAGAAAAGGTCAGAAGATTTCATGGAAGATATCGGAAAAGATATCACGTTAGAGAGTTTTATTCCACAGTATGTTAATCAGGCGATTCATTTTACAGGAGATGATATGGGAAGTGATGAAGCAATGATCATTGTACTTCTCTATATTGTCATGGTGATTATGGCATTTGTATTTGGAATTACAACAAGTAATACGATTCGAAAGGAAGCCGGAGTCATCGGAACACTCCGTGCATCTGGTTATACGAAAAATGAATTGATAAGGCATTATATGTCCATGCCAGTTTTTGTAACTCTTATCGGAGCGGTTGTCGGAAATATTTTAGGTTATACGATCTTTAAAAATGTTTGTGCAGGAATGTACTATGGAAGTTATAGCCTGCCAACCTATGTCACAGTCTGGAATGCGAAAGCCTTTTTACTTACAACGGTTGTCCCAGTACTGATTATGCTTGTTGTCAATTACGGCATACTGCGCAGCAAGTTAAAGTTGCCGCCGCTTAAATTTTTACGAAGAGACTTAAGCAGGAAAAAGCAAAAAAGAGCATTGCGCTTAAGCTCGAGAATCAATATCTTTTCAAGATTCCGACTGCGTGTTACTTTCCAGAACTTTAGTAATTATATTGTATTGTTTGTCGGAATTGTTTTTGCAAATTTATTATTATTTTTTGGATTACTTTTGCCCTCTGTACTTGACCACTATCAGACAGACATTCAGAACAATATGTTGGCCAAATACCAGTACATGCTTTCTGTTCCGACCAGTGCAATGAGCGGCAATAAAATATCCAGTTTATTTTCTTTGCTGGAGTATTCGCTTGGAGCAAAAACAGAAAATGAAGATGCGGAAGAATTTTCTGCGTACTCCTTAAACACAACACCGAAAACCTTTAAGAGTGAAGAAGTCACTTTATATGGTGTGAAGTCCGATAGTAAATACGTTAAAATTAATTTAAAAGATGAAAAAGCAGATTTACAGGCAGATAGTAAGGTCACAGCCGATGCGTATATTTCTTCTGCCTATGCAGATAAATTTTCCTTGCAGCCGGGAGATATGATCACTTTAAAAGAAAAATACGAAAAAGATAAGTATACCTTCCGGGTAAAAGGTATTTATGAGTATAATGGAGGCCTTTGTATTTTTATGAACCAGAATCAGTTAAACCGTATATTTGACCTCGGCTCTGACTATTACAGCGGCTACTTCTCTGATACCAAAATAACCGACATCAGTAGTAAATATATCGGCTCCGTCATCGACTTAGATGCCTTAACAAAAATTTCCCGCCAATTAGATGTATCCATGGGAAATATGATGGGACTGATTAATGGATTTGCCATCGCCATATTTTTAGTACTTATTTACCTGCTCTCAAAAATTATTATCGAAAAAAATGCCCAGTCTATCTCTATGGTAAAAATACTTGGTTACAGCAATGGGGAAATCAGCAGACTTTACATCCTGTCAACATCACTCGTTGTCGTGCTGTGCCTGCTCTTAAGCTTTCCAGTTGAAACCATATTGATGAAAGGCATCTTCCGGGAGATGATGCTTCAGAGCTTATCTGGATGGATTGCCCTATACATTGACCCAAAGATTTATGTCAAAATGTTTGTAATCGGACTGGTAACTTATGCGGTAGTCGCATTGCTTGAGTATCGGAAGATTCAGAAAGTACCGATGGATGAGGCATTGAAAAATATAGAATAAAAACTTTTGATTTGTAGAGTTGGCAAAGCAGGCGCCGCTACAGAAAAGTGATGGTCGGATTGCTAGAAGAATTATGAAGAACCTCTAAAAGATTTATTGATTTTGTTCCGTTGTGCTAAATGCTCCATTTTGCATTTGCAGGAGGATATCTATAGAGAATTAGATATACCAGAAGAAATTACTGCTTACAAATGAAAAAGAAGCGTATTTGGTGGATTTAAAATAATGATTTTTCAAACACGCTCTAAGACAAAATGTTTTATTATACTTTGTTTATACAATACAAAGTATAAACACATAACCTCAATTAGTTTTTTCTAATAAATGTACAATACATAAAACTTGCAATAGTTTTCTGATAAAAAATATCTTTTTTTGTAATTGTGTTAGCAATATTTCCGTGGTAGAATAGTATAAAAAGAGAAGGGGGATTATTAATGTATTCATTAGTAGATGCATCTCTAAACACACTGCATACTATCAAGTGGAATATCTGCAGTGACGAGAAGATGTCATTATTAGAAAAACTGGGGTTAGTACAGGGAGCAAAGGTAAGTGTGATTGCTTCCTATTTTGGAAATGTAATTGTATCGGTCAATGGAAAAAGAATCGCAATAGAAAAAGATACCGCAGAAAGGGTGAAGGTTTAAATTCTGAGTTGCCGCAGGCAAGGGAGACGCCCTCTGGCTGGAGAGGTGAAATTACAAATTTAATGCTAGAGCGTGTTTGCGTTCCCCAATCTTTTAACGGATTTATAGAATTGGAGTAAACAGAGCCAGCGAACCTTGTAATATATAAAAATGCGCCTTAGAGCAAATTCAAATTGCGGTTGAGCAGTTTGAACGCAGTGATACGAAGCATTTTTATATATTACAAGGTTCGCTGGCTCGTTTGTACTTTAGTATTCATAGTGTAGAAAAAAATATGCATTTTCTAACAGAATATTTTTCTGAAAATAGGTATCAAACACAGAGATTGTGTATTATAATGGGATTTGGTAAAAGAGAAAATACATTTGATTGGAGGATTTATATGAAGAAAGTGCCAATAAAAGAATTGAGAGAAGATTTAAAAGAAGAACTCAAAGAGGAACTGGTTTCGGATTCAGAGATTCTTGATAAACAGACGATGGGAGAGGAAATGTATCATAAGTTAGAGATTCGCAGAGATGTGAAGGATTCGATTGTGGTTATCATTGCCTCGATTTTGTATGCGATAAACGTTAATGTTTTCGTTAATGCGGGAAATCTACTTCCAGGTGGAGCAACTGGAATTTCCCTGCTGTTACAGCATATTTGCAGGACATTTTTGCATATCAGTGTGCCATATTCATTATTCAGTATTCTTCTTAATGCGGTTCCGGCAACGATATGTTACCGGGTAGTTGGTAAAAAGTATACACTTCGTTCGGTTCTTTGCATTTTTGTAATGAGTATTGCTGTCGATATGATTCCATCTCATTTTATTACAGATGATTTATTATTAATTGCGATTTTTGGTGGAATTATTAATGGCGTTTTGATTGCACTGATTTTAAATAGCCATGCGACAAGCGGTGGAACGGATTTTATCAGTATGATCATTTCTAAGAAAAAGGGAATCAGTGTGTGGAATTATATTTTCATGGGAAATGTAGCCGTTCTTTTGATTGCAGGATGTATTTATGGTATGAATGTGGCATTATATTCTATTATTTTCCAGTATGCATCCACACAGATGATTAATATGATGTATAAACGATATGATAAAGATACTTTGTTTATTATTACGAAGAAGCCAGATGAAGTTTATAATATTATCTTGAAAAAGACGAATCATGATGCAACTTTATTTAAGGGCGTTGGATGTTATAAGAATGAAGAAAAAGCGATGCTTTATAGTGTGGTGAACTCAGATGCGACAAGAGTAGTTATCATGGATATTAAAAAGGCAGACCCAGATGCATTTATCAATTATTTTGGTTCGAAAGGAGTTCGTGGAAAGTTCTATTATCAGGAAGAGGAATAAAAAATAAAAAATCATATATTTCCTATTGACATAGTAGGATACTTCTGGTATGATAAGCCCATGAAACAAAGAAACACAAAACAAAGAGAGGTGGCAGACATGAATTTAGTAACTTCAAAGAGAAAATTCATACATAAGGACGATCGAATGTGTATGTGCTGCTGTTGTTGTAAAGAGAATATTTAATTAGAAATTTAAAGATTAAAATATAAAGAGTACATAATATATGGAGGATAAAAAATGGCAAAGAAAACATATAAGGATAGAGATTTTAAATTTGAAACATTACAGTTACACGTTGGACAGGAAAGTGCAGATCCTGTAACAGATGCGAGAGCAGTACCTATTTACCAGACCTCTTCTTTCGTATTCCACAATTCACAGCATGCAGCAGACCGTTTCGGTTTAAAAGATGCAGGTAATATTTACGGAAGATTAACAAATCCTACAGTAGATATTTTCGAGCAGAGAGTTGCAGCTCTTGAAGGTGGCGTTGCAGCATTAGCAACAGCTTCTGGAGCAGCAGCAGTAACATACGCAATCCAGAACGTAGCTTTAGCAGGTGACCACATCGTAGCAGCTAAGAACATTTACGGTGGAACATATAACTTACTTGCTCATACATTAGTAGATTACGGTGTAGAGACAACATTCGTTGACCCTTTAAAACCAGAAGAATTCGAAGCAGCAATTAAGGAAAACACAAAGGCTTTATACATCGAAGCACTTGGTAATCCAAACTCTGAAGTAACAGATATCGAAGCAGTAGCAGAAATCGCTCACAAACATAACATTCCATTATTAATTGATAATACATTCGGAACACCTTACCTTTTAAGACCATTAGAGCATGGTGCAGATATCGTTATCCATTCTGCAACTAAGTTCATTGGCGGACATGGAACAAGTATCGGTGGTGTTATCGTAGACGGTGGTAAGTTTGACTGGAAAGCATCCGGTAAGTTCCCACAGCTCACAGAACCAAACCCAAGCTACCATGGAATCAGCTTCGTAGATGCAGCAGGACCTGCCGCATTTGTTACAAGAATTCGTGCGATTCTTTTAAGAGATACCGGAGCAACACTTTCTCCACTCCATGCATTCATTTTCTTACAGGGATTAGAAACACTTTCCTTACGTGTAGAGCGTCATGTAGAGAACGCACTGAAAGTTGTAGAATACTTAAAGAATCAGCCATTGGTGGAGAAGATTAATCATCCTTCTGTATCTGAAGATCCTGAACAGCAGAGATTATATAAGAAATACTTCCCTAACGGTGCAGGTTCTATCTTCACATTTGAAATCAAAGGTGATGCAGAGACAGCAAGAAAGTTCATCGACAATCTGGAATTATTCTCCTTGCTCGCTAACGTAGCTGACGTTAAATCTCTTGTAATCCATCCGGCATCTACAACTCATGCAGAGCTTAATGAGCAGGAGCAGGCAGATCAGGGAATTAAACCAAACACAATCCGTTTATCTATCGGAACAGAGCATATCGACGATATCATTGAAGACTTAGATGAAGCTTTCAAAGCCGTAGCAGAATAATAGGGGGCGCTTATCATGGCAAAGGTTTATAAAGGAATTCAGGAATTGATTGGAAATACACCTTTAGTTGAGGCAGTAAATTTAGAGAAAAAGTTAGGATTAAAAGCAACATTATTATTAAAGCTTGAATATTTTAATCCAGCAGGAAGTGTAAAAGACCGTATCGCAAACGGAATGATCGAAGACGCAGAAAAGAAAGGTCTTTTAAAAGAAGGCGCAACGATCATCGAGCCTACTTCCGGTAACACAGGAATTGGTTTAGCAGCAATCGCAGCCGCAAAAGGTTACAAAGCTATCTTTACTATGCCAGAGACAATGAGTGTAGAAAGAAGAAATATTTTAAAAGCTTATGGAGCAGAAATCGTTCTGACTCCAGGAGAAAAGGGAATGTCCGGGGCTATCGCAAAGGCAGAGGAGCTTGCAAAAGAAATCCCAGGAAGCTTTATTCCAGGACAGTTTGTAAACCCAGCGAACCCTGCAACACATAAAGCAACAACCGGACCGGAAATCTGGAACGATACAGAAGGTAAAGTAGACATCTTCTTAGCAGGTGTTGGTACAGGTGGAACCGTTACAGGTATCGGAGAATATTTAAAAGAACAGAATCCAGATGTAAAAGTCATCGCAATCGAGCCAGCAACCTCTCCTGTATTATCACAGGGACATGGCGGTGCACATAAGATTCAGGGAATTGGTGCAGGATTTGTTCCAGATGTACTCGATACAAAAGTTTATGACGAAGTATTCCCGGTTCCGAATGAGTCTGCTTTCGAATATGGCAAAGAGATTGCTAAAACAGAAGGTATTCTGGTAGGCATTTCTTCAGGAGCTGCTCTGTATGCGGCAGTAGAACTGGCAAAACGCTTTTCAGGCGGCTTTTGCGGCCCGACTTAAAAGAATTATCCGCGCAGGAACACTAAATCAAAGGCGGTGTGAGTATGTTTTATTCCAGCGACGAAGTATTGCAATACGTGCGGGAAAACGACGTGAAGTTCATAAGGCTTGCGTTCTGCGACATATGCGGCACGCTGAAAAATATCGCAATCATGCCCAGCCAGCTTGAGCGTGCGCTGGACGAAGGCATAACGCTCGACCCGCGCGCACTGCGCGGATTTCAGGCCGCGGGCGGGTACGACCTGCTGCTAAAGCCCGACCCATCCACGCTGACTGCGATGCCGTGGCGGCCCCAGCAGGGGCGCGTGGTAAGGCTGATGAGCAGTCTCATGACGACAAACGGCGAACCGTTCGTGCTGGACACGCGCGAGATACTGCGCCGCACGGTGCGCGAGGCGATCAAGCCGGGCTACACGTTCCGCATAGGCACGGAATGCGAGTTCTATCTGTTCGAGACGGATGAAAACGGCAAGCCCACACACACGCCACAGGACAACGCCACCTACTGCGACATAGCGCCGGTCGAAAAGGCCGAAAACGTGCGCCGCGAGATATGCCTTACACTGGAAGAAATGGGCATAAACCCGGAAAGCTCGCACCACGAGGTCGGTCCGGGTCAGAACGAGGTTGACTTCGCGTTCGCGGACGTGATGAGCGCCGCCGACAACGCGGTGCTGTTCAAGCAGGTTGTGCGCACGGTGGCCGCGATGGACGGGCTGCACGCGTCGTTCATGCCCAAGCCCCTGCGCGGGCAGGCGGGTAGCGGTATGCACATAAACCTTTCGGCCTACCGCGACGGCCGCAACATAATGAATATCGACGGCAGCGACCGCGGCGCGCTTACCGGCGACGCGGCGGGGCTGGTTGCGGGCATAATGCGCCGTCTGCCCGAGATGACGGCGCTGCTCAATCCGATAACCAACTCCTACGAGCGGCTGTCCGACATGGACATGCCGGGCAGCGTGGGCTGGTCGCTGGACAATTCGCAGGTAGTGCGCCTGCCCCACGCCACGGGCGAGCGCGCGCGCATAGAACTGCGCTCCCCCGACTCGGCGCTCAACCCGTACATCGCGTTTTCGCTGATAATTGCGGCGGGCATGGAGGGGATACGCGACGGGCTTACATTGCCCGCGTCGCGCAGGTTCGGCGATCTGCCGGGCACGGCCGACATGCTGCCGCGCGATCTGAGGAGCGCGATAGCACTTAGCCAAAGCGAGTTCATAAGCAGCGTGCTTCCCGCCGAGCTGCTAAACGCATTCACCGCCCAGCGTATGCGCGAAATAGAGTTCGTCGAAAATTCGCCCGATCGCACGTCGGCTGAAAGCGACCTCTACTTCATGTACATATAAGGAAGTGCCTGACCATGCCTTCTGCACTAATAGTATCAGCCGGAGAAAAGGGCCAGGCAGTATTGCGGGATATGCTTTCGGCCTCCCGGTTTGACAGGGTAACGACGGTATCAAACGGCAGCGACGCGCGGCGCGCGCTGATAAGCCAGGGCTACGAACTGGTGGTAATAAACACGCCGCTGACCGACGAGTTCGGCCACGAGCTGGCCGCGCACGCGTCAGCGGGCGGCGCGGGCGTAATAATGCTGTGCAAGGCAGAGCACGCCGAGCAGCTGGGCGCGGCGCTTGAGCGCGAGGGCGTGTTCGTAATGAGCAAGCCGCTGGTACGGCCGCTGTTCATGCAGGCGCTTCATCTGGTCGAGATGACGCAGGCGCGCATGTACGAACTGATCGTGGAGCGCGACAAGCTCCGGCGGCAGTTGGAAGACCTGCGCGCAGTCAGCCGCGCAAAGTGTCTGCTGATCGAGCGGCTGGGCTGGACGGAGGAAAAGGCGCACCGGCACATCGAAAAGCAGGCGATGGATCTGCGAATAAGCAAGCGCGAGGTCGCCGAGGAAATACTCAAAACCTATTCTGTATAAGCTAAAATTTATTATATAAAGGAGCCGCAGCAATGACTAAATACATATTCGTAACCGGCGGCGTAGTTTCCGGTCTGGGCAAGGGCATCACAATGGCGTCGCTGGGACGCCTGCTCAAACAGCGCGGGCTGAAGGTATGCGCGCAGAAGCTTGACCCGTACATAAACGTTGACCCCGGCACGATGAGCCCGTATCAGCACGGCGAAGTATACGTGACCGAGGATGGCGCGGAGACTGACCTCGACCTGGGCCATTATGAGCGCTTTATCGACGAAGACCTGAACAAGTTCTCAAACCTGACTACCGGCAAGGTGTACTGGAACGTGCTTAACGCCGAGCGCCGCGGCGACTATCTGGGCGAAACCGTGCAGGTAATCCCGCACATCACCAGCGAGATCAAGTCGTTCATATACGCGGTAGGCAAAAAGACCAACGCCGACATAGTGCTGACCGAAATCGGCGGCACCACGGGCGACATGGAGAGTCAGCCCTTCCTCGAGGCCATTCGCCAGATCGGCCACGAGGTAGGTCAGGACAACTGCCTGTACATACACGTCACACTCGTGCCCTACATAAAGTCCTCGGGCGAGCACAAGTCCAAGCCCACCCAGCATTCGGTAAAGGAGCTGCAGTCTTTCGGCATAATGCCCGACATAATCGTGACGCGCTCGGACGAGCCGATCGAGCAGAGCGTGCTTCACAAGATCGCGCTGTTCTGCAACGTAAAGCCCGACTGCGTGATACAGAACCTGACCATGCCGGTGCTGTATCAGGCGCCCGTAATGCTGGAGCAGAACCATTTCTCCGACATAGTGCTGCGCGAATTGCACATGGACGCGCCCGCGGCCGACATGAGCGACTGGAACGCGATGCTGGACCGCATTGCTCACCGCACGCGCCATGTAAAGGTTGCGCTGGTGGGCAAGTACGTGGCGCTGCACGACGCGTACCTGTCGGTGGCCGAGGCGCTCAGCCATGCGGGATATGAAAACGGCGTGTACGTGGATATAGACTGGATCGAGGCCGAGGACGTGACCGACGATACCGCCGAGGCCATGCTGGGCGGCGCGGACGCTATACTGGTGCCGGGCGGCTTCGGCAACCGCGGCATAGAGGGCAAGATCGTTGCCGCGCGCTATGCCCGCGAGCACGACATCCCATACCTTGGACTGTGCCTGGGTCTGCATATACTGACTATCGAGCTGGCGCGCGACGTGCTGGGCTGGCGCGATGCGGACTCGACCGAGTTCAACCCCGAAAGCACACATCAGGTAATCGCGCTTATGCCTGACCAGCAGGGCAACCTGCCCAAGGGCGGCACGATGCGTCTGGGCGCATATCCGTGCCACATCGAGCCGGGCACGATGCTGGAAAAGATTTACGGTCAGAGCGACATATCCGAGCGCCATCGCCACAGGTATGAGTTCAATAATGCCTATCGCAAGGACTTCGAGAATATCGGCCTGAGCCTGTCGGGCAAGTCGCCGGACGGCCGACTGGTCGAGGTAAT